>ENA-ORTW01003023-ORTW01003023.1-human-gut-metagenome-genome-assembly--contig:-NODE-3023-length-14827-cov-2.886745_pt1 | contig 14827 bp, 12 predicted proteins | sample MGYA00242072_ERZ509193 | MGnify/ENA primary metagenome ERZ509193 (study PRJEB26280, sample SAMEA2338813) | human gut metagenome | biome: human gut; feature: human-associated habitat; material: faeces... | reverse complement strand
CGCGCCCGGGCCACGCCGATCTGACCGGCATGCGCAAGTATGGTTTTGACGACGCCCGCCCGGTACTGGAGCGCTCCAGCGCCCGTGAGACCGCCTCCCGTGTGGCCTTGGGCGAGGTGGCCAAGCAGTTCCTGGATCAGGCGTTCGGCATCCGCACCGTAGCCCACGTGGTGGCGCTCGGTGGCGTGCAGACCAACCCTGATTTGCCGTTGCCCCGACCTGCCTCTGCCCACCCCCGACGATCTGGAAGCGCTTGATGCCTCGCCTGTCCGTACGCTGGACAAAGAGGCCGAAGCCCGCATCATCGAACGCATCAATGAGGCCAAGAATGCCTCCGATACGTTGGGCGGCGTGATTGAAGTGCTGGCTTACGGTGTGCCTGCCGGCATCGGCACGTATGTGGAGTCCGACCGTCGACTGGACGCGGCTCTGGCCTCCGCAATCATGGGCATTCAGGCGTTCAAGGGTGTGGAGATCGGCGACGGCTTCCTGGAAGCCTCCCGCCCCGGTTCGCAGGCGCATGATGAGATCGTGGTCAACGCCGACGGCCGCATCGACCGTCTGTCCAACCGCGCAGGCGGCATTGAAGGCGGTATGTCCAATGGCCAGGTGATTCGCGTACGCGGTGCCATGAAGCCGATTCCGTCCATCCCCAAGGCCCTGCGTACGGTCGACGTGCTGACCGGCGAATCCGCACAAGCCATCAACCAGCGTTCCGACAGCACCGCCGTGCCTGCGGCATCCGTGGTGGCCGAGGCCATGGTGCGTCTGACTTTGGCGAAGTACGCGCTGGATAAGTTCGGTGGAGACAGTGTTGCCGAAACACGGCGCAACCTTGAGTCGTATCTCGCCTCGTGGCCGGAGCACATGCGCTGAACGAAGGGCGTATGGTTTCGTGACGACTGCCGCGGAACCATCAGCAACTGTACCCACCAATCGTCGAGAGGATTCGTAGATTATGACCGCACGCCCCCGCGCCGTCATCATCGGCATGATGGGAGCCGGCAAAACACGTGTCGGTAAGGAAGTGGCGCATATGTTGCGTCTGCCGTTCGCCGATGCCGATGTGGAGATCGAACGTGAAGTGGGCATGAAGATTCCCTCCTACTTCGAGGAATACGGTGAGCCGGCATTCCGCGAGGTCGAGGCCGATCTCATCGCCGATATGCTTGAGGATTTCGACGGTATCTTTTCGCTGGGCGGTGGCGCTCCCATGACGCCATCCACCCAGCATGCCCTCGCCTCCTACATCGACCATGGCGGTCGTGTGGTCTACCTTGATGCCGATCCGGCGGAAGCCATGGAACGCGCGAACCGTGGGGGAGGCCGGCCCATGCTCAATGGCAACGCCAACTCCCGTTGGAAAAAACTGTTCAAGCAGCGTGACCCAGTATTCCGCGAGGTCGCCAACGTTCATGTCCATACCCGGGGGCTTACGCCTCAGGGCGCAGCGAAGAAAGTGATTGATATGGTATCTGAGCGAGCAGTGCATGTTACCGGAGCGGCAATTGAGCCGTATGATGTGGTCATTGGCGAAGGTGCCATGAACCATCTGGTCGACGTGCTGGGACCCAAACCCGCCAAAATCGCGCTTATCCACACTCAGCCGGTGCAGCGACACTCCGATCGTGCCCGCGCCCTGTTGCGTCAGGGCGGCTATGAGGTTTCCGACATCGTGATTCCGGATGCCGAACCCGGCAAGACCATTACCGTGGCCAACGGCATTTGGGAACGCCTTGGCGACGAAGGTTTCACCCGGTCCGATGCCGTGGTGGGGCTTGGCGGCGGTGCCGCAACCGATTTGGCCGGTTTCGTGGCTGCCACGTGGATGCGCGGCGTGCGCTATGTAAACTGCCCGACCTCGCTGCTGGCCATGGTCGATGCCTCCACCGGTGGCAAAACCGGCATCAACACCCCGCAGGGCAAGAACCTCGTCGGCTCGTTCTACACGCCTGCCGGTGTGCTGGCCGACACCAAGACGCTGGCTACGCTGCCCAATGACATCTTCATCGAGGGTCTCGGCGAAGTCGCCAAATCCGGTTTCATCCGCGACCCCGAAATCCTGCATATCCTCGAAGACCACGCAGCTGAACTGCGCGCTTTCGACGGCTCTACATTCCTCGGCTCGCCGCTCGAAGACGTGGTTGCCGAGCTCATTGAGCGCACGGTAAAGGTCAAGGCCTACCACGTCTCCTCCGATTTGAAGGAGAAGGGGCTGCGTGAATTCCTCAACTACGGGCACACGATGGGCCATGCCATCGAAAAGCTCGAGCACTTCCGCTGGAGGCATGGCAATGCGGTGGCCGTCGGTATGGTGTATGCCGCCGAGCTGGCCCATCTGATCGGTTACATCGATCAGGATCTGGTTGACTATCACCGCTCGTTGCTCGCTTCGCTGGGTCTGCCGACGTCGTGGAATGGCGGCTCGTTCGACGACGTGCTCGCATTGATGCATCGCGACAAGAAAGCCCGTGGCAACGAACTGCGCTTCGTGGTCCTCGACGAGATTGGTCACGTCGTACACCTCGACAACCCGCCCGCCGAAGCCGTAGAAGAAGCATTCCGTCGTATCCAGCAGTAATTGAACGGCCGTAGGCCGTGCCGTTCGCCATCCCCTCAGAAAAAAGTACTTGGCTCCCCTCTAACGGAGGTGCCCCGGAGTCGGATCTACCTTCTACCTCCCTCTGATGAGGGAGGTGCCCCGAAGGGGTGGAGGGAGAGAAGCACAAACAAAAGGAGTCCCAATGACCAAAGTCATCGTTGTCAATGGCCCTAACCTCGGACGTCTCGGCGTCCGCCAGCCCGACGTCTACGGTCGTCAGGACCTCGACACCCTGCGCAAGCTCTGCGCCGAATGGGGCAAGGACCTCGGCCTCGAAGTCGAGGTGCGCCAGACCGACGACGAAGCCGAAATGGTGCACTGGATGCACCAAGCCGCCGACGAGAAAACCCCGGTGGTCATGAACCCCGCCGCCTTCACGCACTATTCGTATGCTCTCGCCGACGCCGCGCACATGGTCATTGACGAGAACCTGCCGCTTATGGAAGTCCATATCTCCAACCCGTCCGCCCGCGACGAGTTCCGCAAGCGTTCCGTAATCAGCCCTGTGGCCACCGGCACCATCACCGGCATGGGTTTCTACGGCTACAAGCTCGCGCTCGATGCTGTGGCGCACTTGCTGAGCGAATAGAACCAAGCCCTCCAGCCAATCCCGGGTAGCAGTCGACGTTGCGCTGACCAACTATTTCCTACTCCGTTTCTTCAAGGAACACGACCACCGTTTCCGCCACCGCGTACGTATACTGTTCGGCGGCTCCGAAGAGATCGCGCTCAACGACATCAAATGGTTCGTCGCCAACATCGGCGCGCCGTACCAGGCCATCGTCACCGATGGTCCCTTCCCGGTGAACAATATCCAAAAAGGGCTGCTCGATGTGGATGTCGAACTGCCGGTCGGGCCGCAATTGCGCGGTTGGCATGCCGGCACCGCCACTAACACGGTTCCCGGGGCCGCCGCAATCACCCTCACCGGCGTCGACGAATCTACCGTGCGGCAAGCATTCTGCCAGAGCGGCAACATCGCTCCAGATATCGCCGAGCGATTGCATATCAACGCAACAGCGCAAGGCGTCACGATTGAGGCCACCGGTGTCGCCGGTCATGCCTGCCAGCCGTCCGGTACCGTAAACGCTATAGCGGTGCTCACTACGGCGCTTGCCCGGTCCGGTCTGCTCGAAGGCCGTGACCTCACTGCAGCGCAGGCGATTGCCCAATGGACAAAAGACTCATATGGCACCGGCTTGGGTATCGATTGCGAGAATGCGGAAAGCGGACCGACTACCGCCAATGGTGGTTTGATTATACCGGCGAATGAGTTCGCTGAAGCAGACAAGGTATTAGGCGCGGTATCAGGTGAGACTTCTGAAGATGCCATCGTATTGCACTTCGACATCCGTTATGCGGTAGGCCAGGCACACGAACAAATCATCGAGCGTATTCAAGCACAAGCCGAAGCGGCGGGCGGCCGCATTGTCGACATCCTTAACGATGACCCATACTACGTGCAGGCTGACGACCCGCGTGTCCAGTTGCTCACCGCAACCTACAACGACGTGCTCGGTTGCGAGGCTTGACCCGTGGCTGTCGGCGACGGCACCCACGCCCGCTTTATCCCGCGCGCACTCAACTTCGGTCCCGAATTCCATGCCGACCATGTGCCGGCGGTCGACGGCATCGACCTGGAGACCCCGCCATTCATCGCACCAGGTGCCGGCAACGCGCACGGTGCCGATGAATGGGCCTCGCTGAAAAACCTGAAAACAGCGTTTGTCCTATATGCGTTAGGCCTAGTGCGTCTCGACCAATACCTGCAATAGCTGGCGGATAAGACGTTTGACGTGATTATGACCTTGCGTATGCTTTTTGACGAGCCTACTATTCGTATTGTTCAAGTACGCCATGTCGGGGCCGACGCGTCTGGTGAACACGCCGGGTCATACACGGATGATAGAGTGAAATTCCATGGTTAGAAGAACACATGGTAATTCTCAAGAACACGTCACCAAGCATATTTTCGTCACTGGCGGCGTTGTCTCCTCTCTCGGCAAGGGCCTGACCGCATCTTCGCTCGGTCGTTTGCTGCGCAGCCGCGGTATCCATGTTCTGCAGCAAAAGCTCGATCCGTACATCAACGTCGACCCGGGCACCATGAACCCGTTCCAGCATGGTGAGGTCTACGTGACCGAAGACGGTGCCGAAACCGATCTCGACATCGGCCACTACGAGCGTTTCCTCGACGTCTTCCTGAGCCAGAAGGCCAACGTCACCACCGGTCAGATCTATCAGGAAGTGCTGCGCAAGGAGCGCGCCGGCGAATACCTCGGCCAGTGCGTGCAGGTTATCCCGCACATCACCAACGAAATCAAGTCTCGTATGCGCGCCCAGGCTTCCGATGACGTGGACGTGATCATCACCGAAATCGGTGGTACCGTCGGCGACATCGAGTCCCAGCCCTTCCTTGAGGCCGCCCGCGAAGTGCGCCGCGATCTCGGCCCGGACAACTGCATGTTCGTGCACGTTTCCCTGGTGCCGTACATTTCCGCCGCCCACGAGCTCAAGACCAAGCCCACCCAGCACTCCGTGATGATGCTGCGCCAGCTCGGCATTTCCCCGGATGCGCTGGTGCTGCGTTCCGACCGCCCGCTCAACAAGTCCATCAAGGACAAGATCTCCCTGATGTGCGACGTGGATGAGGAGGGCGTGGTCAACTGCGTGGACGCGCCGAGCATCTACGACGTGCCGAAGACCCTGTTCGACGAAGGCCTCGACGCCTACGTGGTGCGTGAACTCGGCCTGCCGTTCCATGACGTCGACTGGGACGAGTGGGAGGACCTGCTCGAACGCGTGCACCATCCGAAGCACGAGGTCAACGTGGCCATCGTCGGCAAGTACATTGACCTGCCGGACGCCTACCTGTCCGTCACCGAGGCAATCAAGGCCGGCGGCTTCGCCAACTGGGCCAAGGTCAACGTCAAGTGGGTCGCCGCCGATAAGTGCGAGACCGAGGAGGGCGCGGCCGCCGCGCTCGACCAGGTCGACGGCATCGTCGTTCCCGGAGGCTTCGGCATCCGTGGCATCGACGGCAAGATCGGTGCCCTGAAGTTCGCCCGTGAGAACAAGCTGCCGGCCCTCGGCCTGTGCCTCGGCCTGCAGTCCATGGTCATCGAATACGCCCGCCACGTCCTCGGCTTGGAGGACGCGAACTCCACCGAGTTCGAGCCCGATTGCGCGACCCCAGTCATCGCAACCATGGAGGAGCAGAAAGACATCGTCGCCGGCAATGGTGACATGGGACACACCATGCGTCTTGGCTCCTATCCGGCTGAGCTTGAAGAAGGTTCCATCGTCGCGGAACTGTACGGCACCACGCATGTCACTGAACGTCATCGTCACCGTTACGAAGTGAACGTGGCATATAAGGACCGTCTGCGTGAAGCGGGTCTGCGCATTTCCGGCCAGAGTCCGGACGGCGAACTCACCGAGTTCGTCGAGCTTCCTCGCGAGGTGCACCCGTTCTATGTGTCCACTCAGGCTCATCCTGAGTTCAAGTCCCGCCCGACCAAGCCGCACCCGCTGTTCGCAGGTCTGGTCAAGGCCGCTCTGGACCACCAGCAGGAGCGCTAAATCGACGAATTGTGATTAACGTCGGATAACCCGATATGCAACATGGTCATGAGTCCAAAGGAGTTCATGGCCATGTTGCATAATAAGGGCTTGGCCTTGAATTATCAACAAGACGTATTCGTAATGAAAAACCTTTACGAGGGAGCATGAGCTTGAACGATATGGATTCTCCGGAAAGCGGCAACGGTAAGTTCGCCTTCCCGAACATGGGCGATGAACCAAAAGTCATCTCGCAGGTGAGCTTGGATTCGTTTGCCGAAACGGCCGATTCCATTGATGATGGTGCAGCGTTGACTGTGAATGCCAGCAAGAAGCGCCACCTGTTGTGGCTGTGGATTGTTCTTGCGGTGATGCTTCTTCTCGGTGCCGTGGCCGGCGGCGGATACTGGTTCTTCCAGTCACATGCGTTGCCAGGTGTCACGCTCTGGGGCAAGTCCATGACAGGACAATCCCGAGATCATATCATCCAAGAGATTTCCGATACGGCGGAATCATTAACGGTTCCCGTTTCCTATGAGGGAACGAGCAAGAAAGTCACGTTGAAGGATCTTGGCGTCGCCATTGACGCGGAATCCATCGCCGAAAATGTGATGAATGCGAAACGTGACGATTCCTTCTTTCAGAAGTATGCATTCTGGACCCGTGAGGATGTCGACGTCGAGTCTTTCGATGATTCTCGAGTCAGCGCCCAGACGGTAGGTGACATGTTGGGAGTGCAGTCCGTGTCCGCCACCAACCCGTCGCTACAGCTCAACGCGGATGGTACCGCTTTCGATGTGACGCCAGGTCAGCAGGGGACTGGTATCGATGTGACGGATATCGTCAAAGAAGCCAAGAACGTGCTTGAGTCCTTTGGCAAGCAGACCGCTCAAATGGTGACTCTTAAAAATAAGGTTACTGATCCCGCCATCACGGATGACCAAGCCAACGAGGCCAAGGCTTCTGCTGACGCGTGGATAGCGAAGCCGGTGGCTATCAAGATCGGCGACCATAAAGTGGCGGAATTCGGTGCGCAGTCCATTGCCTCGGCCATCACGCTTGGACCGGATAGTGAGAAGCTCGGCGATAATCAAACCCGAAATGGCTCTTTGATTATCGATGGTGACAAATTGCAGCAATACTATAACGATTCCATCAAATCGAACTTCCATGCTGATCGAGTTGACGGTGATGTCATCGTTAATAGTGTCGGTGATGTGCTGCAAACCAATGTAGCTGGGCATGATGGTATAACCGTTACTGATGGTAGCGACACCAATGTTGGCCGTGATGCCGCTGAGGCGTTTGCCAAAGGTTCTGATTCAGTAAGTATTCAAGGCACTTGCGACCCACAGAATGAGAAAAAAACCACGCGTACCGTGGTAGTCAGCTTGTCTTCGCATACCGTTACAGCCATTGAAAATGGGCAGACCGTCCGTGTCATGCATATGTCTGCCGGTCAGGGCAATGATTATCAGACGGGCCAGTGCCAGCCGAGCGGCGACTTGTGCACGCCAACCTACTGCGATCCGAACTCCTACGACAACTGCACGCCTGACGGTGACTTCAAAGTGTGGCTCAAGTACCAGTCCCAAGATATGAGCGGCACCCTTACCCTATCGGATGGAAACACCGAGAAGTGGGATGTCAAGGATGTTGGATTCGTCAACTATTTCTCGAAAACAGGTTGCGCGATTCATCGCATCGCCACTCAAAGTGCGTTTAACGACAGCAGTATTCAGGCTATGGGGAAGAACACGTCCCATGGTTGCGTCGGCGTCGGCTGGGATCAGGCTGAATGGTTCTACAATTGGTGCCTGATGGGAACGACGGTTCACGTTCAGGCCTGATATGCGGGCTAACGGCAGAAAGACGCAAAGGCGGAAGACTGAATGTTCGGTTTCCGCCTTTACGCTATGTAAGATAAATCACGACAAATCATTGCCGAATAGCGAAAGGGGCGCTAGTGTTTAGCCCCACGTTCTGTTAGGTTGTCATAGGTATCAATGAGTGAATGGAGGCAGCGTACGGTGGCAGAGAACCAAGCGCCCAACGCCGCGGCTGACGTGGAGATGAGCCAGTATGTGGCTGATCGCACGCGAGTGAATGAAGACAAGATCAAGCAGGATGACGAGATCATCCAGCAGTTCGGCGACTATACGTACGGATGGCATGACACGGATTTCGCCGGAGAAGCGGCAAAAAAAGGCATTGACGAGAATGTCGTGCGCGCTATTTCCGCAGATAAGAACGAGCCGGAATGGATGCTGGAAAAGCGATTGGAAGGCTATCGCGATTTCATCAACCGTCCGATGCCTCAATGGGGTGTCGATCTGAAGGATTTCGACGCCGACGATTTCAAGTATTACGTCAAGCCGATCGACAAGCAGGCCACGACTTGGGAGGAATTGCCTGACGAGATCCGTGCGACGTATGACAAGCTCGGTATTCCCGAAGCGGAAAAAAGCCGTCTTGTCTCCGGCATCGCGGCACAGTACGAATCCGAGGTCATCTACAACTCAATCCAGAAGGATCTTGAAGACCAAGGCGTGATTTTCGTCGACACCGACACCGCGGTGCAGAAGTATCCGGAAATCGTCAAGAAGTATTTCGGCAAGTGCATTCCGAGCAACGACAACAAATTCTCGGCATTGAACACCGCCGCATGGTCGGGCGGATCGTTCGTCTACGTGCCGAAGGGTGTGCATGTCGATATTCCGTTGCAGGCATACTTCCGTATCAATACGCCGAATATGGGTCAGTTCGAGCGCACGTTGATCATTGCCGACGAGGGATCGTACGTGCATTATGTGGAAGGCTGCACCGCACCGATCTACTCGACCGATTCGTTGCATTCCGGCGTGGTGGAGATTTTCGTCGAGCCGCATGCCCGCGTGCGCTACACCACCGTGCAGAACTGGTCGAACAACGTTTACAATCTGGTGACGCAGCGTGCCTACGTGCGTGAAGGCGGCACCATGGAATGGGTCGATGGCAACATTGGTTCCAAGGCAACCATGAAGTATCCGGCCTGCATTCTCGCCGAGCCGTATGCGAAGGCCAGCACCATGTCGCTCGGCTTCGCAGGCAAGGGCCAGTATCAGGATACCGGTGCGAAGATGATCCATCTTGCCCCGCATACCAGCTCCACCATCGTGGCGAAGTCGATTTCCCGTGGCGGCGGACGTTCCGCATACCGTGGCCTCGTCAAAATCGTCAAGGGCGCGGAAGGGTCCTCCAATTCGACGGTCTGCGACGCTTTGCTCGTCGACGAATTCAGCCGTTCCGACACGTACCCGCATGTGGATGTGCGTGAGGACAACGTCTCCATGGCGCATGAGGCCACCGTTTCCAAGGTCTCTGAAGACCAGCTGTTCTATCTGATGAGCCGCGGCCTGTCCGAAGACGAGGCCATGGGCATGATCGTGCGAGGCTTCGTGGAGCCTATCAGCCGTGAGCTGCCGATGGAATACGCGCTTGAACTGAACCGACTGGTGGAATTGCAGATGGAAGGATCGGTGGGCTGATTACCATGGCACAAACTCAGGAAATCAATATTCCCGTTGCGGATCCGAACGATCCGTATGCGAATCCGGCAGCCATGCCCTCTTCGGCGGATCGCTCGCCGCGGTCATTTGATGTGGACGCATTTGAAGTGCCCGACCGCAAGCAGGATGATTGGCGTTATACCCCTGTGGAACGTGTCGAAGAGTTCTTCAACGCGTTCACGCCGTCGAACGAAACCCAGATTGCCGTCACTATGATCGACGGCACGGCTCTCACTGAAGGCGTGACCTATAGCGAGGGCAAGCCGGGAGACGCCGATACGGGCATCGTTTCCAAGCCCTGCGATCGTGTGTCCGCAGTGGAATGGAACTCCGCCTCCCGTGCCGGAATTCTGCGTATCGACGGTGAAATCAGCCAGCCGATACTCGTTAAGATTCATGGTGCCGGAACGGATCTGGACGCATTCCACCTGGTGATCATTGCCGCCGATCGCGCCCACGCTGACGTTGTGGTAGAGCATGACGGCGATGCACGTATCGCCGAAGGTGTGGAGATTCTCACAGGTAGGGACTCCCATGTGTCCACCACGTTCATTCAAGAGTGGAACAAGGGCTCCAAGCATGTGGGCAACCAGCGTATCCACTTGGGGGAGGGTGCGTCCCTGCGCCATTCCGTGGTCACGCTTGGCGGCGATGTCGTTCGGATTCGTATGGATCAGGATTTTGGCGGCGATCAAGGCGATCTCAACATGCTTGGCATCTACTTTGTGGATCCGGGCGAGCATATCGAACATCGCACCATGATTGTGCACAACCATCCCGAGTGCAAGAGTCGTGTGGTATATAAAGGCGCTCTTGACGGCAAGGGCGCGCACTCCACATGGGTCGGCAACGCGCTGATCGAGCCTACCGCGCCAGGCACCGACTCCTACGAGCTCAACCGCAATCTGGTGCTCACCCCAGGTGCCATCGCCGATTCCGAGCCGAATCTGGAAATCGAAAACGGCAACATCATCGGAGCCGGACATGCCTCTTCCGTCGGGCGCTTTGACGATGAGGAGCTGTTCTATCTGCAGTCTCGCGGCATTCCGGAAACCGAAGCCCGCAAACTTGTGGTGCGAGGCTTTTTTGGCGAACTCGTCGAGGAAATCGGCATTCCCGCAATCAGCGAACATCTCATGAACGTTATCGACAAGCGCCTGGCACGCGGCGAGAACGACGCGATCGCCCAGGTGTTGGAAGAGAAGTAGAACGTAGGAGCGAAAACCATGTCAACTCTTGAAATCAAAGATCTGTACGCGCACGTCGAAACCAAGGACGGCATCAAGCCGATCCTCAAAGGCGTGAACCTGACCGTCAACTCCGGTGAAACCCATGCCATCATGGGGCCGAACGGATCCGGCAAATCCACGCTGGCCTACACGCTGGCGGGCCACCCCAAGTACGTGGTCGATTCCGGACAGGTGCTGCTCGACGGCGAAGACATCCTCAAGATGACCCCGGACGAGCGAGCCAAGGCAGGCATCTTCCTAGCCATGCAGTATCCGGTCGAAGTGCCGGGCGTGTCGATGACCAACTTCCTGCGCACCGCAAAAACCGAAGTCGACGGCAAGGCTCCGGCCATCCGCACGTGGACCAAGGAACTGTCCGAGGCGATGAAGCGCCTGAAGATGGATCCGAAGTTCGCCACACGTTCCGTGAACGAGGGTTTCTCCGGCGGCGAGAAGAAGCGTGCCGAAGTGCTGCAGCTCGAACTGCTCAAGCCGAAGTTCGCCATCCTCGACGAAACCGACTCCGGCCTCGACGTCGACGCGCTGCGCATCGTTTCCGAAGGTGTGAACCGTGCCAAGGAAGCCAACCAGTTCGGTATCCTCATGGTCACCCACTACACCCGCATCCTGCGTTACATCAAGCCGGACATCGTGCACGTGTTCGCCGACGGCCACTTCATCAAGACCGGCGGTCCGGAACTCGCCGACGAGCTTGAGGAGACCGGCTACGACGCATACCTGCCGGAAGGCTCCGATTCGGAAAGCGCATTGGCATGACCGATTTCGCAGCGATCCGCAGCCAATTTCCGATTTTCGACCAGGAAATCCACGGCCATCCGCTGGTATACCTCGATTCCGCCGCGACATCGCAGAAGCCGCAGTGCGTGATCGACGCGGAATCGGACTTCTACCGCACCATCAACGCCGGAGTGCACCGAGGCGCGCATGAGCTTGCCGCGCGTAGCACCATGGCGTTCGAGGATGCGCGCGCCAAAGTGGCCAAGCTGGTTGGCGCCGATTCGGCGGAAGGCGAAGAGGAGATCGTCGTCACCGCCGGGGCCACCGCGGGACTGAATCTTCTTGCCACCGCGTTCGGCAACGCGAGTCTGGGCCGTGGGGGAGAGGCGGCGAAACGGTTCGCTCTCAAGCCCGGCGACGAGATCGTCGTATCCAAGGCCGAGCACCATTCCGTGCTGCTGCCGTTCCAGGAGCTGGCATACCACACCGGTGCCACGCTCAAATGGTTCGATCTGACCGAAGACGGCCGCATCCGCTCGGATACCGCCGATGAGGTGATCACGGAACACACCAAGGTCGTCGCTATCACGCACGTGGGCAACACCACGGGCGCCATCACCGACATCGCGCCCATCATCCGCCGTGCCCATGAGGTCGGCGCGATCTTCATCCTTGACGCATGCCAGTCGGTGCCTCACCTCAAGGTCGACTTCCACGCGCTTGACGTCGATTTCGCCGCGTGGAGCGCCCACAAGATGTACGGTCCCACCGGGGTGGGATTCCTGTACGGGCGCCGTGAGCTGTTGGAGGCCCTGCCGCCGGCGAACTTCGGCGGTTCCATGGTCGAGCTCGCGTGGATGGACCAGCCCGCGCAGTACATGGTGCCTCCGGCCCGTTTCGAGGCCGGTACGCAGCCGGTCGCCCAGGTGGTCGCAGCCGGTGTGGCCGCCGAATGGATGATGAACGTGGGGCTTGAGAACATCGAGGCGCATGAGCGCACGATCGCCGCCGAACTGCTCAAGATGGGCGACATCGACGGCGTGCGGATTCTCGGGCCGCGCGAGAACGTGAACCGCATCGGCACGGTGGCGTTCGACGTTGCGGGCGTACACCCGCATGACGTCGGGCAGTTCATCGACGCGCAAGGCATCGCCATCCGCGTCGGCCATCACTGCGCCCAGCCGGTGCACCGCCACTTCGGTCTGTATGCGTCGAACCGCGCATCCTCCGGCGTGTACAACAGCGTCGACGACGCTCACGCCCTGGTCGAGGCCGTGGCGAAGGTCCGTCCGTTCTTCGGACTGTGATACGTGTCGCGTTTACGCCGTTTGCGTATGACTCCCACGGGATACTGTCACGGCATGTGGCATAATATCCACGGAATCTCACGCGGACGGCGTTTCGCGTGTTCGTGAATGATATCCGAGCGCTATCGAGCGCTATACATGGGAAGGGATTGACCGATGGGTGATTTCGGCATGAGCGGCGACGATCTTGAGCAGATGTATCAGGAAGTGATTCTTGAGGCCGCGCGTGACCCGCATGGTCGCGAGCATTTCGCGACGGACGTGTCCAAGGAACAGGGCTCCGCGCCGGCCGACACGACCGTGCGCGCCAGCCACGAATACTGCACGCCGGGCGAATCCCACCAGTTCAACCCCACTTGCGGTGACGAGGCGACGGTTCACGCCGAGGTCTCCGACAGCGAGCCGCACACCATCGAGCGTCTGGTGTGGGACGGCCACGGCTGCTCGATCTCGCAGGCGAGCCTGTCCGTCATGGTTGACCTGTGCGCTGGCAAGACCGTCGACGAGGCGATGGAGCTGTTCCGCGACTTCCATGAGCTCATGGAGTCGCGCGGCGCTGGATTGCAGGACGAGGCCAAGGAGGAGAAGCTGGAGGACGCCGTGGTGTTCCAGGGCGTGTCCAAGTACCCGATGCGCATCAAGTGCGCGCTGCTTGGCTGGGAGGGCATGCGCGACTCCGTCGCCAAGGCGCTGGCGGCGAAATAAACGGTCACCGCACTGCCATGAGAGCGGTCCGAGTTGTACTCTTGATTTAACGGTTTCGCGATTAACGACTGGAGAGACATGAGCGACAATCTGGTTCCTGAGCCGCAGGCTTCCGTGTTCGATTCGGTGAGCAAGGTTCTGGGCGACGAGGAGGCGGCGCGCCGCGTGATGGCGAACCCGCAGCTTGCGGCTGGGTTCCCCAACGGCCATCCTGCCCCCAAAAGCGATGGCGGCGTCGAGATGTGCGCGTGCGGCCGCCATCCGAAGAGCGAGTGCGAGGATGGCGAGCACAGCAGCGAGGATGACATTCCGCTCAAGGCCATCGACGATATCGGCCGTGCCACCGCCGAGGATGTGAAGGAGGCCCTGCATCAGGTCATCGACCCGGAGCTGGGCATCGACGTCATCGACCTCGGTCTGGTCTACGGCATCGAGATCGATGAGCTTGGCCGCGCGATCATCACGATGACGCTGACGACGCCCGCATGCCCGCTGACCGACCTCATCGAGGACGAGTGCGCGAGCACGCTGGCGGGTCTTGTGGAGGAGTTCCGCATCGACTGGACGTGGCAGCCTCGCTGGACGATGGACAAGATCACGCCCGAGGGGCGCGAGCAGCTGGCCGCGCTCGGTTTCAATTTCGACAACATGCCGAAGTACTGACCTCATGTGTGTCTGCGGCTTCTCTGTACAGCCGAAGACACGTGAATATAGGTTGAGGGGGTTTGCCGCGAATCCGGCAAACCCCCTCAACGTATATCCGAGCCGATCAGTCGTCCACGATGGTGCCCTTCGGCACGACGGTGATGCCTTCCGGCGTCACGGTGAAGCCGCGGGCGAGGTCCTTCTCGGTGTCGATGCCGACCGTGGAGTTCTCGGTCAGTACAACGTTCTTGTCGAGAATCGCCTTGTACACGCGGGCGCGACGGTTAACGATGACGCCGTCGAACAGCACGGAGTCGACCACCTGGGCCCACGAATGGATGCGCACGTTCGGCGACAGCACGGAATGATGCACCTCGCCGCCCGAGACGATGACGCCGGGGGAGACGATGGAGTCGGTCGCGTGGCCGAGACGATCACGGCCGGCATGCACGAACTTCGCCGGCGGCAGGTTGCCGGACAGCGTGTAGATAG
>ENA-ORTW01003019-ORTW01003019.1-human-gut-metagenome-genome-assembly--contig:-NODE-3019-length-14840-cov-3.167602_pt1 | contig 14840 bp, 7 predicted proteins | sample MGYA00242072_ERZ509193 | MGnify/ENA primary metagenome ERZ509193 (study PRJEB26280, sample SAMEA2338813) | human gut metagenome | biome: human gut; feature: human-associated habitat; material: faeces... | reverse complement strand
ACTCTGAGGTATTTTCAATTTTCAACATCCACATTTTTTATTATACAGGAAGCTCCTTATTATTTATATCCCCTTTTTCTCATGCCGCGTGATCTTACAGTTTTTCTCTTTCTCGAATCATACCAAAACCACAACCCGGCTGCCGCCGCGATCAGAACCGTGCCTGCAAGATAGCTGTATCCCCTTCCGCCTGATAACGGAAATTCGGCATAAGTATAGTTGATCACTTTATACGGATTCTCATCCGTTCCTTCCCCCGAAAATGCCGGAGGCCTTTTTACGCTTCCGGTTATCTTCAGTTCATGAGTCTCTTTCTCATATGTGACTTTCCACTGACCTTTCGCCGTCACGTATCCGCTCGGAGCTTTCAACTCCGCCAGACGGTACTCTGTGCCTTCTTCTGCCGGAAGATTTAGGAATTCGACTGTTCCGTTTTCATCCGAAACCGCCGTTCCCTGCAATTTCCAACAATCTTTATACGCATATCCGGCGTCGAGACTACCGTTTTCATCGTGCCGGATCAGATCTTTATCATGCTTTCCTCCATGAGACGGATCGCTGCAGATCAGCCGGTACAAAGCGAACTTCGCGTTCTTCAAAGGCTCTCCTTTTCGGTTTTCCTTTGTAAAGCTTACGACTCCGCTGTTTTTTTCATTTCTCACCTGAAGAGTCACATTTTCTTTATTGGAGAGAGGACTTTCCAAACTTACTCCGTAAGGAAGTACAAACTGATTTTCCTCTCCCTCCTGTATCGATAATTTAAACCGAATCGGATCTGACGCGCCGTATCCGTTCGGAGGCGTCGTCTCTTTTAAAACGTATTCTCCTGCCGCAAGGTTCTCGAAACATGCCGCCGCGCGAACTTTTTCACGATTCTGTGCATCCATTCCTTCCGCGCTTTCAGGATCTTCCATTCCCTTTTTATATGCGGCAATCTCTTCGTTCGTCAGCGGTACATAATAAACGTTTTTCTCAGCCGGATCGCCTTTCAGCGTATATACCGTATAAGACGTATCTCCCCGATGATACCTTCCGCTCGAACTGTCATAATTCGGATCGCTTATACTGATCTCATTTTGCCACATATAAACGGCCGTCCGGTTTTGAACGATATTATCTTCCGTATCATAAAGCGTAAAACCTGCGTTTTCCAAAGGCACGTTTCGGGAACTGTCTGTTTTCAAGACCGCAACATTATGAGAGCCGATATTTGTAAACGTAAAATTATGACGGCTTTCTCCCGTTCCGCCCTGCGCTGTCCAAAACCCTTTCTTCGCACATTCGCTTCCGATCGCCCCTTCTTCTTCCGGAATGATCGAAATATGCTTCTTCTCTGCTTTTACATCTGTATGAGAATGATTCTGTTCGGTATCCGAAAGTGGGTCATCACTTCCCAATACCGTTGATCCTGCGTCCGCTTCCAAAGTCAGAAGAGCGGTTTCATCTACTTCATGTACTTCATATTGTGCGCCAAGCGGGATATTTTCATAGACAGTACTTCCTGTCAATTCCCCTGCTTTTACAACTACAGTCTGCGGAACGACAACGACCTTTTCCTTATTGTTTTCATCCGTTGTTTTATAATGGATATGGAACAAATAACCCCGCTCTTCTCCATACGCTTTTCCCTGAAGTTTTTTCGTAATCTTAATTTCTCCGTGAGCAGGCACTTGTTTATTCGCAAACGTAACTTCCTGTACGCTTTCTTTCATTGTACCTTCCGCCGTTTTATATTCGACTTCCGTTCCGTTCACATTATATTTCTTTGTTCCCACCTTCACCTTGTGGTCATACTCATCACCTGTGCGTACACCGCCTCTGTCAGGATCTGTCTGCACGAAATTTTTTGCCACGTTTTGAGGATAAGTATAATTCCCGCCGATCTCGATATTTTGCGGTATCTCATTTTCCTCGTGGATCGTATATACAGTCTCTTTCGGAATACCGTACACTGCTACGCTTGCAGTCTGTTTTCCCGCCGGAACAGTTACGTCGATTTCCTGAACAATACTGCTTCCGCTTTCCGACATGCTTCCCGATCCGAGATTTCCTTCAAGGCTCATTCCGGCTACGTCAGTATAATGAACATGAAATTTATATGTATGATCTTTTTTCGGATCGATCTGATCGACGGTTTTTGTAATGATCAGTCCTCCGCTGATCAGATCGTTTTTATACGCCACAGTCAGATGGATCCCGTTTTTCTGAAGGTTGTCAGGATCGAGATAGCTTCTGAAAACAAAAGTCTCGTTCTTTTCCGATACATGTCCTTCTCTGTTTGAACTCGGATAGTGATACCCTTTTCCGTCCGCGCTCTTTACATTTCTGTCGTCTGACGCCGTATATGTTCTTACATCCGTCACTGTATTATTCAAAATCTCCGGATCATTTTCCACCGTTCTTGCCGTCGGATGCAGCGCAAGAATGTTATCCGCAATATAACCTTCCGTATACATTCCCGACGCACCGTCATATACCGAATTTTCCAAAATCGACCATGAAGTCCGAAATACTTTGTTTCTCAGCGGATCGTCTTGTGTGATCTGCAAATAACTTCCCTCACGGAATTTATCGACAAAAGACGCTTTGTTTCCATCTGTAAGCTCCAACAGTCCTCTCGATCTGACCATGAGGTCATTTCCGTTGTTCACAACATCTGTTTCCTGTATCGGATTCAACCGGAAGAACGCTCCGCTTACCGGATTTAAGACCGCCTCATTATAGCTAAGAGGCCGCTCTTTTGTTCCCAGCGATTCATAATCTGAAATCTGATCGTCGCTTGCATAAAATCCGGTCGATTGGTTCGGAATGATCTTTCCTTTAAAATCCATATCCGCCATATACAGACTTCCTCTGTCACGCGCAAAGGCGAACTGCACTTTGGCGACATTTTTCATATCAAAATCCGATATTCCCGAATTCCAGTCTGCCAGATTCAGACGAACGATCGACCACTGGCCTTTCGGCATCGAATTACTGTATCCATAATACGTCATCTGACTGGCAGGTCTGGTGATCACATTTCCGTGCCGGTCTGTCAGTCTCGCTTTTAACGACCACCCGGTAGCGCTGGAAGCATCCGAGTTATTATAAACTGACATTTGAAGATATGCCGCTTTTGACAGATCCACACTGCCTCCGTTCTCCGCACAGTCGATCGTTGTCCAGTATTTTCCCGAAGCAATTTCTTCCGACATCTGATACTGATCGAGATTTTTGCCGCTGTCTTTATTCACAAGCTTTATCACATCGCTGCGCTCACCGATAATCGGGCCGTCTGTCTCTGCGTCCGGATCTGCTTCTTTGAGCTCACTTTCTCCGGTCTTAGACCCTCTGTATGTTCCGCTGTTTTTAAAATCGTTAAACTTAACAGCGCCTTCGTTACGGAGATAACCTACCGAATCTTCCACGGGAATCTGCCTTCCGCTTGTCGCCTGATTCAATATTTTATAAGTAAAACTTCCGATATATCCTAATGCTTTTCCGAATACGTCCTGATTTGCCGAAGCAGTGCTTACCTGATTCGTCAGATCAAGCTGATTCGTTTTCGGGAAATTAAAACGGATCTTTAAGTTGGAAACACCCGCTCCGCGCTCCGCATAAAAAATCGTGATCTTATGTATGCCTTGCGAAAGTTCTTCCATATCTAAACACGGACCGTTCGCATCATTTTTTTCATAAATATTCGCCTGTGCATGATGCTGATTTTTATTGATCGGATATCCGTCCTCTGTTGCACCGTCTTTATTTAATCCGTACACATCTACCGCTCCGGTCTCAAAGTTAATATGACCTTCCAGAGGATTATGTTTCCCTGCCATATCAAGTACAAGTTTTCCGTCGATATACAATAAGAAATCATCGTCTCCCGAAAACTCAAATTCAATCGGCTTCTCAATATATTCTCCTGCCTTTTCTCCCGGCATACGCACTTTTCCGTCTTCCGTCAGCTTAAATTCCAGTTCCATCTTCATACCGAAGCAGAAATTCGTTTTCATCCTATCCAACCGGTAAAACGAGTTTTCTTTCGTTGCGTCGTTTTTGTCATTAAACGGGAAAAATCCGAATTGATCTTTTCCCATTGCGACATCTCTGTCACCTGTTTTCAGCGCGTCTTCCTTTTCTCCTACGTCTAAATAATAGCCTTTATCGGGATCTTCTTTTAACCGCAGCACATGATCGGACTTCAAACTACTGTACTCCCAATAGCCGTCATCTGCAAGGAAAAACGGAAAAGAAACGTTATTATACACGTATCCCAGCGCCGAGTGAAACGCATTGTTTCCGCGAAGAAAACTCTCGTCAAACTGCGGAAGTTTCACACCTGCAGTTGAGATTTTTCCATCTTCCAGTTGTTTATCGACATGCCCGTAAGCATACTTTAACGTATTTCCCGAATGCCAGTCATTCGGTCCGATCTGATTTCCCGACATATTGCCCGGAGAAGAATTATTTAGCGGATTATCCCCGTCTGTTACAGCCGGATGCCTGATATATTTTCCATAATACCACGCCGCCGCTTTTTCATTTTTCCCTTGGAAATACTTGGAGATGCCGTCGTTCAATATTCCGAAACTCGTTTCATATTCGTACGGCGATCCGTTTACTTCGCTCAATCTTTTTCCTTGAAGTTCATAATCCGAATAATAATCATAAAACGTCGTATTTGCGTAATAGTATTTTGGATCATACGACTTGTTTTTCGCTATCGGAATGTTCTTTCCCTCATCTCCGTGATCGCTCGCCTTAAAGATCGAACTCCATGTTCCGTTGATTTTCGACTGCTCACTCGTATAACTTAAACTTTTCTTCTGAAGTACGTCTGCGAAAAAGCATGGAAAAGCATAAGTATCGTCAATCTCAGTTATATCCGTCTTATATTTTACAACTTTGCCGTCTGCTCTGTTTTCACATATACGAAATTGAATATACTTTTCTTTATCCGACAGTTTTTCATGTGTAAAAAATGTTTTATAAAAAACTTCATTTTCCATATCTTCGCTTGCCTGACCCGTTCCCGAAGATTCCGGCAGCGCCTGATCCATCTTTTTCCATTCGGTTTCCACTGCCTGCCCGTCTTCCGGGTTTTCGCAAAGACGATATTCCACCGTATCCGCCGCTTCTGTTTTCCCGCCTTCTACGCCACTTGCAACGAGCGCTCCCGACGTTCCGTACATCTGATCTTTAAACGCGACATACCGATCGCCGTCTGTTTCATAACTTCTCCAAATACGATGACTGTCATCCAAGTTCCTCAGAATGAAAAAGTTATCGCCTGATGCAATATTATATAACTGATAATATACTTTATCGTCTTCTTTATTATCGGAAGGATGTTTAAAACCGCCTTTTTCATTAAGCTCTCCGTTTGAAATTGCCAGAAGCGACAGTTCTGTCAGACCTGATCCTTTTCCAAACGCATAATAAGTACATAATTCATAGCGGGTCTCTCTTGTAACTTTCTTTGATACGATCTTTCCGTTTTTATCTGCGTAAGATACCCATAACTCATCCCACACTTTATCTGTTTTCGTATCATAATTTCCGTCTTTGTCATTATCAACATAGATCGCCAGTTCATCCAAGATGTTATTACTTGATGACGGATGACCTCCCCAGTAGGACGTGTGATAGGACATGTCCCAGTAAAAGCAGTCTCTTGTCTTTTGCGTAAATACAAAAGATCCCGATCCTCTTTGCTTTACCTCTCCGGCGGCGTCTATTACCGGCTCTTTTTTTATCTCATGATAAGGGTCGTTCGGATTTGCGGCCTGACGCAGATTGTATACGATCTGAGAGTCTATTTCTCTCGCTTCTCCGTTTTTATTCGTTACTTCCATCTCAAACGCAACATAAGAACAGCCTTCCGGTATTACCGTTCCGAACAGTCCCGCTTCGTCGACGCTGATCATTCGATATGTCTTCGGTATTTCCTTTTTCCCCGCATTCCCCGGTTCAATCGGATCTTCTTTATAAAACAATGCGTAGACTGTATTTACATGCAGTTTCTCAAACGTTGTCGCTCCGCCGAACGCACTTGCCTCATACAAGTTCGGGATACTTGCAAAATACATTGCTTCATATACCGCGCTGTCTTCCGCTGTTCTGTAAACATCCGTCTCTGTCATCCGCTCCCCGAGAGCGCAGAGCGCATGTTGCCTCCCATCCAGATCATAATAGATGTGAGAACAATATTCATCATTGCACAAGCTTTCCTGCTGCGCAGATGTCATGTTCTCTTCTTCCGATGATCCTTCAGAAACCGTTCTATCCGATGCATTCGGACTGTTCTTCGCGTCTGTCTCATCAGACGTCTGCCCGTTTTGCCGTACAGCATCGTTTTCAGACGTCTGCCCGTTTTGCCCATTCTCTTCTAACGGATATAGGGCGCTCCCATCTATTCCGTCGGACAGACTTTCTCCTTCCTTCCCCACCTCTGCGGAAGGGTTTTCTGTTGTAATTTCACCTGGTTTTGCCGAGACTTCCATAATCGGCCGGATGATCATAACGATCAACATAAGCACCGCCAAGATTTGCGATGCTTTCAGATTCCCCTTAAATATTCTGTTTTTTCTCCCCATTATACACCCTCGTACTTATTAGTATTATACTTATCTGTACAAGTTCCCCAACCTTGTACGAATATATCCGTATTCTATCACTCGCATATAGGAATTACAACCCTGCCGCCTGATCTATTTAAGTTTTCCTCATTTTTGTGATATTTTTCTATATTTTTCCACATCCGCTCTTTATTTTCCCTTTTTTTCGCCGCTTTCTTTCGTCTTTTTGCACAGCATCCAAAGATATTTTTCGTATTCTGCTCCTTCTTTCCCCGAAATTCCAAGCGCTGCCGACTCCCTAACAGCCTTCTCGATCATCTCTCCCGCCAGTCTGACCGAATCTTCTGTACGGTCTCCGCGAGCCTTTCCGCCTGCAATTACGGAAGCGAACAGATCTCCTGTTCCCGAGTAACTTGCCCCGATAAAAGAAGAGATCCCTGCCGTTGTTTTCTCACGCGTCACCGTAAGATTTGCGACCTTCCTGCCGCCTGTTCCGGTCTCTTTTCCGACTGTACACTCTTTCGCAGCGTCCTGCTCCTCAAATAACACCCCTGTCACGATCACTTCCGATACGCCACTGTCCAAAAGTCTGCCTGCCGCTTTCGACACTTCCGAAAAAAGAGCTTCTCTGTCTCCCGTTTCCGAAATATTTTGAATCTTATCATAATCATAATCCGTCAAAAGACAAAGTTCCGTCACATTCGGCGTCACGATATCCGCTCTTTTAACAAGCTGTTTCATCTCTTTCTGAAATAACCCGTCAAAAACAGAAAATCGTTTTCCGTTATCTCCGAGCACCGGGTCTACAAGAAGAAATGTGCCTTCTTTGTGAAACAGATCGAGAAAGTGATTCACTTCCCCGATCTGTCTGTGGTCTGACATAAACCCTGTAACGATCCCGTCAAACTGCGCGCCTGATTTCTTCCATTCTTCGGTAATCATCCCCATCTGCTCTGTAAGATCCTGAAAAAAATAACTTTCAAACCCTGTCTGTGCACTCAAAACGGCTGTCGGAAGAGGACACGGCTGCACCCCCATCGCCGACAATACCGAGATTGCGGCTGTCAGCGAACATCTTCCGAAGCCTGCCAGATCATTTAGAACCGCTACTTTCCCTGCCATGTTTTCTCTCCCTCCGAAATAGGTTTCATTACGATTGCGGAATGACGCCCCATATTGATGACGATCTCTCCGTTTTCTACAATGAACTCGTCATACTCTGTCGTATATCCTTTCTCATATGTATACATAAGCCTTTCCATCCTGCCTTGCTTCGGAACTCCCGCAAACCAGACCGGAACTGTCAGCTCTTTTAAATCTTTACTGTTGTTTAAGATAACAATGATCTGCTCATCTTCCTGAAATCTTGCGTATGCAAGTACGTTTCTTTCCGCATAGAGCAGCTTGATCGACCCTTTCCTAAGCGGTTTTTCCTGTTTATGGATTCGGATCATCTCTTTATGAAACGCGAGCAGTTCTTTATTCTCCCTGCCCCACGGATATGTGCGCCTGTTGTCCGGATCTGTAAATCCGCATACTCCCGCCTCGTCTCCGTAATAAACGGTCGGCGCTCCGACCCATGTCATCTGAACCGTAACCGCTTCACGCATAACGGCATAGTTAACGCCTTCTTCCGCAGCTTTCGCACCGACATGTTCGGCGCGTCCTACGATGTGATTCGTCCTTGTCAGGAAACGGGAGTGATCGTGATTGGACAGCTCATTCATCGCGACCTGCAAAGAAGGAGTGAGCATACTTGCCATAAAATGGCGCATTCCGCCTATGAAGTTGTCTGCATTTCCCCACAGGTCTGTTCTTCGCTCGTCACTGTGTTTTTCCATTCCGGTCAAAAACCACGTCAAAGGTTCCATAAACGCGTCATAATTCATAACGCTGTCCCATTCGTCCCCCTGCAGCCATTCTCCCGGATCGCCGTAATGCTCTGCCAGGATCAAAGCTTCGGGATTTGCCTCTTTTACTTCTTTGCGAAAACGCTTCCAAAACATATGGTTATATTCGTTGCTGCACCCTAAATCCGCCGCAACGTCAAGTCTCCATCCATCCGCATTATACGGAGGCGAAACCCATTTCTTTCCTATATCCATAATATATTGCTCAAGTTCCGGGGAATCCTCATAAGAAAGTTTCGGCAGCGTATCATGTCCCCACCATCCGTCATAACTTTTATTGTAAGGCCACGCCTCTTTTCTTTCATCATGAAAACGGAAAAACTTCCGGTACGGACTTTCCCCGCTCACATATGCCCCTTTTGGATATTCCGGCTGCTGTTCATAGATCCGCTCCCTGTCAATCCATTTGTTAAACGATCCGCAATGATTAAATACGCCGTCGAGAATCACACGCATCCCTCTTTTGTGCATCTCCTCCACAAGCCTTGCAAACAGCTCGTTGCTCGCTTCAAGATTGCGGATATCGCCTGTTCGCTTCTGATATTTTGTAGCGCCTGTATTATCTTTCGCTCCTTTAGGAAGCGTCTCTCCGCCGTCCGAGACGATCTTTCCATAATGTGGATCGATATAATCATAATCCTGGATATCGTATTTGTGGTTGGACGGTGACACAAATAACGGATTAAAATATACAACTTCTACGCCCAGATCCTGCAGATAATCAAGCTTATCCATGACTCCCTGCAAGTCTCCTCCGTAGAACTCTCTTACACCCATGTTCGCCGGATATTTGTCCCAGTTCGTTACTCTCTGCGAATAATCCCCAATGTAGTAATACTCATTCGTCTCTACATCATTTGACTTATCTCCGTTATAAAAGCGGTCTGTAAATATCTGATACATAACCGCTCCCTTTGCCCAGTCCGGTGTGGAAAATCCGGGTACTACAACAAAATTATAGTACTCCAGGATCTCGCGAGAGATTCCACATCGTCCATAATAATATTTTTCTGTCCCAGACTGCACTTCGAAACAATATCTGAACGGCTCTTCCCCCAGACGTGTCTCGAACGTATAATAATCAAACTCTCCCTGTGTGCATTCTTTTTCCATTACATATGTGTCAGCCGATGTCACAAGCCCTACTCTGTCTACATCATCCTTCGCCGTACGGAACCGGAATGTCACCAGTTCGCTTTCTTTCGGTTCAGGAGGATACACATATCCTTCTGTTCCATCACAAAATAAAGCCGTCTTATTCATATAACTAACACCTCTCTCATTTTTTGCTCTCGGAAAGGAGCACGCTTTCTTCTAGTCTTCTGATACATCTTCCGGGAACAGCGCTTCAAATTCTTCCCGGGAAATCTTTTCTTTTTCCAACAGAAGATCTGCGCATGCATGCAGAACATCATCATATTTTCTAATGATATGTCTTGCTCTGTCATAACATTCATCAATAATTCTCTTTACTTCCTGGTCGATCACAGTCGCCACGCCCTCTCCGTAGCCTCTTGCTGTGTGCGCCAGATCACGTCCGATGAACACCTCATTGTTGTCATCATCATAGTTAATAAGTCCGACTGCCTCTGACATACCGAACTTCGTAACCATGGATTTGGCCAGGCCCGTTGCCTGCTTGATATCCTGAGATGCACCGGTTGTAATATCATCAAATACTTCTTCTTCGGCTACACGTCCGCCAAGTGCTACCGTAATATCCTGAAGCATCTTTCCTTTTGTATTAAACATCTCATCCTTTTCCGGAAGCGGCATCGTATATCCGCCCGCACTTCCCGTCGGGATGATTGAAACACTATATACAGGTCCCACATCTGGAAGCACATGGAACAAGATCGCATGCCCTGCTTCGTGGAATGCTGTGATTCTCTTCTCTTTTTCGGAAATAACGCGGCTCTTCTTCTCCGCACCGATTCCAACTTTGACAAATGCTTTTTTTATGTCTTCCTGTTTTAAGAATACTCTGTTATCCTTTGCAGCCAGAATTGCTGCTTCGTTCAAGAGATTTTCAAGATCAGCTCCGGTAAATCCTGCCGTTGTCTGCGCGATCTGCTGCAGATTGATCTCTTCGCTTAACGGTTTCCCCTTCGCATGTACCTTGAGGATCTCTTCACGGCCCTTAATATCCGGTCTTCCGACCATAACCTTACGGTCGAATCGTCCCGGACGTAAGATTGCAGGGTCAAGAATATCCACACGGTTTGTAGCCGCCATCACAATGATGCCTTCATTGACGCCGAATCCGTCCATCTCTACCAGCAACTGGTTCAGTGTCTGCTCACGCTCATCGTGTCCGCCGCCCATTCCGGTTCCACGGCGTCTTGCAACTGCATCGATCTCATCGATGAAAATGATACACGGTGCATTCTTCTTCGCTTCCTCGAACAAGTCTCTGACACGGGAAGCTCCGACACCAACGAACATTTCCACAAAGTCTGAACCGGAGATCGTAAAGAACGGAACTCCTGCTTCTCCGGCAACTGCTTTGGCAAGCAGCGTCTTACCAGTTCCCGGAGGGCCTACTAACAGTACACCTTTCGGGATTCTTGCTCCCACCTGGATATATTTCTTCGGAGACTTCAGGAAATCAACGATCTCCTCCAGTTCCTCTTTTTCTTCTTCCAGACCTGCCACCTGGGCAAATGTCACTTTCTTGTCACGGTCTGTGCTCAGTTTTGCACGGCTCTTTCCGAAATTCATTGCTTTCGAATTGGCCCCGCCGCCCTGACGGTTCATCAGACCAAAGATCAGGAACACTCCGACCAGTGTAAGGATAACCGGCAGAAATGTAGTTGCTGCCCAGCTGTCCTGTGGAATATCCGGCATGGTATAATCCACATTCTGCTCTTTCAGGTAATCCTGGATCTCATTTACATCGGAGACATACAGATATCTGACATTATCGGAACTGTCATCTCCCTTCAGTGTAATCTCCACGCGCCCCGTCGGAACGCTCTTGTTCTGATTCACTTCTACAGACTCGATCTTGTCGTTCTGAACCAGCTGTTGGAATTTCTTCCAGGAAATTTCTTTCTCTCGTTGATCGAACTGATTGGTAAACCACAGTGCTGCGAACAAAAATACGACAAACACGAGGAATACAACACCATTCAGCCCTCTCGCTTTCTTATTATTCAATTTTCAGGCTCCTTTCTTATGCCGCGCCTTATTCCACGCCCTCTACCACTCCGATGAATGGAAGATTTCTGTATCTCTGGGCGTAATCCAGGCCATATCCCACAACGAATTCGTCCGGGATATTGAATCCGACATAATCTACTTTTACATCTTTTACTCTTCTTTCCGGTTTATCCAGAAGCGTACAGAGCTTCATGCTCTTTGGATTTCTCTTAGATAAGATGTCCATCAGATAATATAATGTTCTTCCGGAGTCAATAATATCCTCCACGATCAGTACATTTTTTCCTTCCAGTGTCTCATCTAAGTCTTTTGCGATCTTAACAACACCGCTTGACTTCGTTCCGTCACCGTAGCTGCTGACACTCATAAAGTCCATTGATACCGGAACGGTGATTCTCTTCGCCAGTTCGCACATGAAGAATACGCCACCCTTCAATACACAGATCAGATGTACCTGCTTTCCGGCATAATCTTTGCTGATCTGTTCGCCAAGTTCTTTGATTCTCTTTGCAACATCCTCTTCAGGAACTAATACTTTTACTCTCTCTGCCATCTTCTTCTCCTCCGTTAAATTCTATTTCCAGAATTCTTCTGGTTTTATCTGTAACCTGATATACCTGGTTCTGTCTGTATCCGATGATCCACAGGATGTGGCTGCCGTCTGCTGCCAGCCAGATCTTCTCCCTGTCTTCTCTCGGGACTTTCACATTGACAAAATACTTTTTCAGGCTCTGTGTACTGCCGTTTTTGTCAATCGTAATATAGTCTCCAGGCTGCTTATGTCTTATTTTTACAGTGCTCTTAATTATATCATAGTCAAACCATTTCGTGTAGGTTTTTTTAGGAAATACACTGGTTTGTGGTGTTCGTTCCAGTATGCGCATCTGTACCGGCGGCTTAGAATTTTCTCCGGATTTTTCTTCATCCTTCACTTTATGAAGCCAGATTCCTTCGTAACACCTTTCCCCGGTCATCTCATAAGGCAGCATAATCTTCCGTCCGGTCTGATGTTCCATCAGTTCTTCCACCAGTTTTACGTGGATCTGTTCAATATCTTTTTTGCGTCCTGCCGTTTCGCACAACAGTTCATGGATCAGAAACGTCCGGACAGTCTCATTTACACTTCGGAAACCCTCTTCCAGGATCACTACTCCATCTGCTTTATCTTGTTTGGGTTTTACGCAGTATTTTCTGCATTTTTCCACTTCCTCTTCCATAAATGCCCACACTGTCCGCATTTGCTCCATCGTATCCGCCATATGTGAAACAGCTCTTGGATTAATCTCTCGTTCCAGGTATGGGATCACATGATTTCTAAGACGATTCCTTGTATAATGGTCTTCCAGATTCGTCTCATCGGTACAATAGTCTATATTATTTTCTTTTAAATATTCTTCGATTTCCTGTCTTCTTACCCCCAGAAGCGGCCGGATATACTTTCCGTCAACCGGACTGATCCCGCCGATCCCTTTAAGACCACATCCACGGCTTAAATTCCACAGAAGTGTCTCCGCATTGTCATTCTGATGATGCGCCAGCGCGATCCTCGTTCCGTTTTTCCTGTGACAGACTTCTTCGAATATATGTCTTCTGACATTCCTTCCTGCCTCTTCGAGCGTCAGCTTCTGTTCTTTCGCATATCTTCCGACATCTTCATGAAAAGCCAGAAGTTCAACATCCAGCTTCTCACAAAGGGCTCTGACGTAATTCTCATCTGCATCCGCACTTTCTCCACGAAGTCCGTGATGAATATGCACTACCGTCAACCCAAACCGCATTTCCTTTTGAAGTTTTACAAGCATGAAAAGAAGGCATACGGAGTCTGCACCTCCCGATACGCCTACAATTACTCTGTCCTTTTTCTCCAGCATATGCTGTTCTTCTACATAAGCTTTCGGTGTGCCGTAATAATTATCTACATATTGTGCATATTCATACAGCGCATCCTGACGGATCAGTTCTTCAAACTCTTCTTTTGTCTTAAAAAAATATTCCCGTCCGTTTTCTTCTCCCGGCCGCGGATTCCTTGTAGTCGCCGAGATGGACAGTGCATAACATTCATAGTTCTTCATCAGTTCTTTGACTACTGTTCCTTTTCCGGCACCTGAGAAACCGGAAATAATTACCAGACTTCCTTTTTTACTCATCCAGATCACCTTTTTCTTCTATAATTTTTTCTGCATGAAGACGCTTTCCGATAGTGTCCGGCTGTAATGCCGACAACACCAGAAATCCTTCCTGGGTGACAAGTACTGCTTTTGTTCGTCGTCCCTGGGTAGCGTCGATCACTATCTTCTCTTCTTTTCCTTGCTGCACCATTCGTTTGACCGGAGCAGCATCCGGACTGACTACGGCAACTATTTTGTCACGGTTGACTATATTACCGAATCCGATATTAATAAAACCGGTCATTGCGTACCCTCATTCTGCGGATTATTCAATATTCTGAATCTGCTCCCGCACTTTCTCAATCTCTGTTTTCAGATCAATTGCCAGATTGGATGTTTCCAGATCATTTGCCTTGGACAGTATGGTGTTCGCCTCCCGGTTCATCTCCTGTGCAATAAAATCCAGTTTTCGGCCAATGCCTTCACCATCGGCGAGTACTTCCTTCATATGACGGATGTGACTTTTCAGACGAACTGTTTCTTCATCTGTGCAGATCTTGTCTGCATAGATGATAACCTCTGACGCGATTCGGCTTTCTTCAATCTGTGTATCGCTTAACAGTTCTTTCATCTTATCTTCCAGTTTCTGCCGGTACTCCTGGAGAATCTGCGGTGAACGCTCCTCCACCATTCCAACTTTTTCAAACATCTGATCAAGTTTCTGCAAAAGATCAGTCCGGAGGTTCTCCCCTTCCGTCTTCCGTGTCTCAACAAACTGTTCACAGGCTTTCCGGAGTACCTGTTCCAGAAGTCCCCATAATTCTTTTTCATCCGAATCCACTTCTTCCATTGTAAATACATCCTGGAACCTGCCAAGCTCCGCTGCGGTGATGTCGTTACAGATACCAAAGGTATCTGCCATCTCCTTAAAATATGCCATATACTGGCTGGCTACGTCCTGATTATACTGCAAAATCATGTGAGACTGTGTAAAATCCTCGTAACTGATAAAGATATCGACCTTTCCTCTCAGCATGTACTCTTTTAACAGTGTACGGATTGCACTGTCGAAAAAGCTGAGCTTTTTCGGCATCTTG
>ENA-ORTW01003013-ORTW01003013.1-human-gut-metagenome-genome-assembly--contig:-NODE-3013-length-14850-cov-10.396147_pt1 | contig 14850 bp, 17 predicted proteins | sample MGYA00242072_ERZ509193 | MGnify/ENA primary metagenome ERZ509193 (study PRJEB26280, sample SAMEA2338813) | human gut metagenome | biome: human gut; feature: human-associated habitat; material: faeces... | reverse complement strand
ATGACCCATACTCCCCGGTAGAATCCGGAACCCGTGGTACTGTGCGGTACGTGGACGATTGCGGTCAGCTCGGCGTTGCCTGGGACAATGGGCGCAGCCTGTCGCTGGTTCCCGGCGTGGACAGCTATCGCAGGCTGACCCAGCAGGAGATCGCCCAGGAACAGGGGATGGAGGAGATGAAGCTGTGAGTATACGGACAATCTCGACGGGTCAGCTCCGCCGTATGGGAGATCAGGAAGGTCTGATTCTTCAAGGCTGCGGCGGCGACCCACAGGAGTGGCTGGATGGCATCAATGAGATTCTTGCCCAGGAGTGCATTCTCAAAAAGGGCGCTGGCTTTGAAGGAGCCTATACCTTCCGGCATGACGGGCTGACCTGTATGCTGTTCCCCTTCAAAGAGGATATGGAACTGGATGTGGGAAGGCTTGCCGCATGGCGGCTGGCATCCTATTCCACCTTCGGCGGAACATGGTTGTCTGACTATGTACCTAACCGATTGGGCGGTTTTATTCGGGAACAGAAGTCCTCGCTCGAAGGTGCTAAACCCGACTGCCCGCTCATAGGTGAGGACGGCAACATATTCCGTATTATGGGAATTGCCTCAGAGACACTCCGGGAGAATGGAATGCAGGAACAGGCTGAGGAAATGCGCAGCAGAATTTTTCAATGCCAGAGCTATGATTCCGCCCTGAGCATTATTGGGGATTATGTGAATATCACAGCCAAAGAGCAGGCTGAAGAACTGTCCATGGAAATGAATTAAGGCCGTTATGGAATCCGAGAGGAAACCATAACGGCTTTTTTGCTTTCTGCAGAAGATATCAGTCCCACATATGCCTTCTCAGGTAGGATTCCGTATCATAGTCATATCGGAAGCGAACTCCGGGAATTGACTCGCCGCGGAGAATGGCAGTGTATGCCTTTTGGTGGATTTCATTAAGCTCCCGGTCACCGACAAAAAGGTTGTCAGAGATCATCAGGGCAAAGGCAGCGTCCGGGTATTTGGTTTCCAGTTCGGAAATGCTTTCAGGCGCGGCATGGCGCAGGGCGCTGATGCCGGGAATGCGGCGGAAAAATGCTTCCTGTCGCTGCAGAAGCTCCTGCATTGTGTGAGAAATGGCTGTAGTACCCATTGTAAGTATCTCCTTTTGCTGTGCGCACTGGTTGAGATGATACCATGAAATAAGTGAAAGAACAAGACTTGACTTTTTCTAAAACCTTGCTATCGAGGTGCGATGCTTCAAAACCATGAAGGGGGTGATGAATATGAGAGACCGACAGCAATCTGTTTTTCGCTCTGACCAACTCCGCGAAGCTGGAGCTGCAGGAGACGGTTCTGCAGGCATACCAGCAGCAGATCGATCCCAACTATACACCAAAGCAGAGTTATGAGGAGTATGGGATTTTGCAGGAAGTCCAGCACCAGCGGGAGTATTATCCCCAGCCTCCATATCCCGAACCTCAGTACCCGGACTGGGTGAATGATTGTGACAACGGGATGCTTCCCATGGAGATGGGTGGAATGTAGCCAGACGTTGGTAACTTGCCTCTGCGAAAGCAGGGGCTATTTTTTATTGAAAGGAAGACCCAATGATAGTAGACCTGAAACGCTGTCTCTCAATTCTCCTCGCAGTGATGCTTCTCGTCGGCATCATCCCTACTGCCTACGCTGCGGATCGCGACCCAGTTCCTTATTTACGAGATCGTCTGCAGCCTGCGTGACCCTGCCACATTCAAAAGCAATTCCGTGAATGTGTGCGGCACATCAGGCGATATCTTCTACAACGCAGGGGTAGCCAGCGTGCCGTATTTTGCGCCCAAGTATAACGCTTTGGTAGACACAATTCAGGCGGCGAAGAAGATACCCAGCTTTACCGGCGCCTCCGTCAGCAGTGCGCCCACCATCACCCTGACAGGGGAGGAAACCTCGGTGACGGACAGCAACGGCGTCCTGTCCAACTTTTCCTTTACGGATGGAAATGGCGCGGAGTTTTACAAAAGCGGGAATACGCTGTGCATCACCCAGACCGGGGATATCTCCGAGTCCACGGTATATAAGGCAGCACGGAATCTGCCCTCCGCATCTGACTCCACATACCGAATCTGGTATATGTCCGGCTCCAGCTACCAGACAACGGTATCTCTGGACACTGCGTCCGCAGGCAGCCTCAATGCCTACTTCAAGCTGAAAGCCGCCCCACGGCCGGGAAGTATCAGCCTGACCAAAACCACCGAGGATGGAGAGAACCTCTCCGGATGGAAATTCGGCATCTATTCGGATGCCGCCTGTACGAAGCTGGTATAACGCTCAGAATGTTCAACCGGCTGGTGGAAGCCTATGAGCAGCGGCAGATCGCCAATAACGCTACCCGAAAAAACCGCCTGAAGCTGGGGGACACGGATATCAACGAATCCGTCCAGGCGGAGCAGAATCTGTTGGATGTTCAGCAGCTCCTTGTGACCTTGAGCCGGGAGAAGCAGCCCCTGATCCACTGCGCTGTGTTCCTGGAACTGAAAGCCAAGAGCATGAGTGCCCTGGAAAGTCTGCAATCCGACATCAGCATGGAGCTGACCCGCTCCAAGATCACGGCGGACCGGCTGACCCTGCGGCAGAAGGAAGGGTTTCTCTCTGCCATGCCTTTTGGGTTTAACTGCTTCGGCAGCCAGTTTGAACGTGTTCTGCCCGCCAGCGCGGTGGGAAATATGTTCCCTTTTACCTTGACCTGAATCACGTCATCCGTACCATCCCTCTGGGCTTTGACGCAACCGCAATTATTGGCAAGATTTTCATTGTCACCGGCACCGGCAAATACTTCAAGAACGTGGACGCCGATCCCGAGACCAACCTGGGCATCGTCCGTATCGCTGCCGACGGACAGACTGCCGAGCTGCTGTGGGGCTACTCCGACGGCGGCAAGTTCACCTCCGAATTTCCTGCCCACCTCATGAGCCATATGGCCCGTCTAAGTGTTGACCCCGACAACCGGGTTGTGATGCACTGCCATCCCACCAACACTCTGGCTATGAACTACGTCCACGAGCTGGACGAGAAGAAATTCACCCATACGCTCTGGGAAATGTGTACCGAGTGCATCGTGGTGTTCCCAGACGGCGTGGGTGTTCTGCCCTGGATGCTCTGCGGTACCAATTCCATCGGCGAGGCCACGGCGGAAAAGATGAAGGAATTCCGGCTGGTGGTTTGGGGGATGCACGGCATCTACGGTGCGGGCAAGACCATGGACGAAACCTTCGGCCTGATCGAAACTGTGGAAAAGGCCGCCCAAATCTATATGCTCACTGCCCACCTGCCCTGGGTGAACACCATCCGGGATGACCAGATGAAGGAGCTTGCCGAATACTTCGGTGTCAGCTACCGCAAGGATTTTTTGAACCTGTAATTTTTTGAAATTACCCATATAGAGAAGCGTAAAGGCCGGAGGAACCATTGATACATATGATACATAGAGGCACAGCTGGAATTCTTCGGCTGAAATACGTATTCTTGGGGGAACATCGAAAAATCCTCCCTCTTCTAAATAGGGCGCAGGCAGCAAAACCGCTGCTTGCGCCCTTAAATTTTGCGACACCATTCCCGATGTTCCGCTATCAAAAGATAGGGGGATATCGGGAATGGTGTTGCTTTTTCTGCGAGTATTTCTCACGTTTCTGCGTAAGAATAGGGAATACTAAAAAATTCTCTATTTTATACAAGCCTTTTACAGCGTTTTTGTACAGGATTCGCGCACCTCCTTCTGAAATTTGAACTAACCTGTCAAATTTCAATTCTAAGGAGGTCTGCACTATGGCAGATAAGGACAAGTATTTTATTCCTATTGAGGGCAAGCTGATTGAGGTCGAGGAAAACGTGTATGTAGCCTATTATAAAATGGACAGGCGGGAACGATATCTGGAGGAACGGGATAAGGACAATGGCGTTGTATCGTATAACACCATCGACAGCCAAGGTATCGATCTATGCAGATGAAGGCATCACCGGAACCTCCGCGAAAAAACGGAAGGATTTCCAGAGGCTGCTTGCGGACTGCCGGAACGGACGAATCGATAAGGTGCTGGTGAAGTCCATATCCAGATTCGCACGAAATACCACCGAATGCCTGGAGGCTGTCCGGGAACTCAAATCCCTTGGGATCAGCATCTTCTTCGAGGAACATAACATTGATACCAAGATGGTGTCCAGCGAGATGCTGACGGCGGTGATTGCTTCCTGCGCACAGGCGGAGAGCGAGTCCATATCCCGAAATATGCGGTGGAGCGTCCAGAAGCGAATGGAGAGCGGCACGTTTAATACCTGCCGCGCGGCGACCGGGTTCCGACTGGGTGAGGATGGCCTCCGGATTGCCCCGGAGGAAGCACCCGTGATCTATGGTATTTTTGCGGATTATCTGCAGGGGAAGAATTCCAGAGAGATTGCGGAGAGACTGAATGCAGAGAATGCACTTGGAAGGATTTGGAACAGAAAACTGGTAGACTATATTCTGACCAATGAGCGTTATGCGGGGAATGCGATTCTCCAGAAGAAATACAGGACGGAGACTTTTCCCAGAATCAAGAAACCGAATCGGGGAGAACGTCCAATGTACTTTGTCCAGAACAGTAATCCAGCAATCATTACCCAGGAAATGTTTGACCGAGCGGCTCAACTGCGGTCAAGCCGAAGAAATGAGACATGCAACATGGAAGCAAGACCATTTGCGAAGAAATTGTCCTGTGGGTGCTGCGGCAGCCTTCTCAGGTCAAAGAGAATCGATAATACATGGTACTGGGTGTGCAGAAAGCACGAAGAATCCAAGGCTCTGTGCGAAATGCCCCCTGTGCCTGAAAACGAAATCAAAGCGGCGTTCCAGAGACTACACTACGGCATTAAACACAACACTGCAGTGCTGGACTTTTATGCGAAACATCTGATATTGGTGCGAAACCGTCAGATGCTTTGGAGTTCCGACGCCATTGAATTGAACAAGGAAATATCCGATATTTTAGATCAGAGTCATACACTATCCTTGCTGAACAGGCAGGGAATGGTTGACCCTGATATTTTTATAAGCAAAAACAATCAGCTGGCAGAGCAGCTCCGCAAAGCTAAGCAGCAGAAAGAGAAACTCCATAATTTGGAACACGATCAAGTCATCGATCAAACGCGGCAGTTACAGGAAACGCTGCTGACAGGGCCGGAGATTCTGGATGCTTTCGATGAGGAACTGTTCTGCGAGCTGATTGACAGAATCACCGTACAAAGTAATACGCAAGTCCGCTTCCGGCTGAAAAACGGGCTGGAGCTGACGGAATCCATGGAAAGGACGGTCAGGTGATGGGTATAAAACGAAAGCTGCCATTTGGCTATAAAATGGAATCGGGGAGGGTGGTAATTGATTCTGTAGAGAAAAGCTGAGTGCTGCACCTGTTTTCCAGATATGACATGGGGGTGAGTATTCGAGAGCTGACGGAATTCATGAACAATACCGCGGTTCCATACGATCCCGGTAAACCGTGGAACAAGAACATGGTTGCTAGAATCCTGGCAGATACCAGATATCTGGGAGACAGCGGATTCCCGGTTTTGATAGACGCAGCCGTTTTCCTGGATGCGGAAGAAAAGCGGAAGAAAAAAGCCCCGCCAGTACAGAAAACGGATGCACAGACGGTGCTGCGGAGAAAATGCGGGTGCAGGATTACACTGTATATTGAGCATGAGGTTCTGTATTTACTGTGGGAATCGGCATCATTTTTGAGAAAGAGAATATCAATACGCTGGAAACGGACACGGAATTGATTATCACCTTCATGAGCGCCTTTGCCCAGTCGGAAAGTGAGTCCATCAGCGCCAATGTCCTGTGGGGTAAGAGGCAGGCTATGAAAGAGGGAAAAGCTTCCGTTAATTTCAAGAAGCTCTATGGGTATTATCTGGATGACGGAGGAAATCCACAGGTAAATTCGGATCAGGCAGAGGCTGTCCGCAGCATCTATGATCAGTATCTGCAGGGAGCTAGTTTAAGAATGATCAAGCTGAGCCTGGAAGGGAAGGCAGTGCCGAATCCGACAGGTGGGGCAAAGTGGGATATTTCCCAGATCAGAAGCATCCTGGGAAACGAAAAATACTGTGGTGACGTTCTGATGCAGAAGACCTTTACACAGGACTGTATCAACAAAAAGGTTATAAAGAACACGGGACAGTTTCCCATGTATCTGATCCAGAATAATCACCCGGCAATCGTCAGCAGGGAAATATATCGGGCGGTTCAGGCAGAAAAGACCAGGAGATCGGCATCGGCCAGCCCATCAAAAAAGACATCCTCCACAGGCCGCTCCTGTTACGCCAGCAAGTTTGCCTTATCTGAGAGACTGGTGTGCGGGGAGTGCGGCACCCTGTATCGAAGGTGTACATGGAAGCGGAACGGAAAGGCAAGGGTCGTCTGGCGCTGCGTGAGTCGATTGGACTACGGAACAAAATACTGCCACCAGTCACCAACTATGGATGAAGAACCTCTGCAGCAGGCGATCATGGCGGCAATCAATTCCGTAATGGATTCCAAAGGGGCAATTTGCAGCCAGATCACGGAAGCGGCAGTGGAGGAAACAGGGATTCTCCCGGACTCCGCCATGACACTGGGAGAAATCAACCGAAGGCTTGAGGAACTGGAAACGGAATTCAACATATTGCTCCAACAGCCTGACAGTGCGGTGAAGAACGCGGCAAGGTTTGGCGGTATTGCCAATGAGATAGCATCGCTGAAAGGACAACGCGAAAAAATTGCCGCTCGGCTCCGAAAAGACCAGACGGTACAGTTACATGTGCATACGATGGAAGCGGCGTTAGACGGGATGAGCCACCTCATGCAGCAGTGGGATGAGGAAATGATCCGGCAGCTGGTACATACGGTAAAAGTGATATCTGCTGATCACATCAAGGTGTTCCTGTGTAACGGGATAGAAATTGACCAGACAGTCAACCCTTGACAGACTGTGGAATCGTGGTATAATGAACATAGAAAAGGGCGCTGCCGATAGACGGTTAGCCCCCTAGTATTGCGATGAAGTAAACCGCACGAGTGGGGACTTGGGGCGGTTTACTTCTTTTTTATGATCGTAATGATCAAACTGGCAAAGGTGATGAGAACCATGAGCAGCTGGAACAGTTCCTCATATGTAACAACATTCACACCTACCACCCCCTTCCAGTCAGGACAGGGGGTAAAGAAGGATCACCCCCTGAAAGAGGGGGATAACCGCCTACCGTGTTATGGCAGCGCCCGGTTCTCGAAAGAACCACATTCATTCTACCAAAATGTGACATAGAAGTCAAAACATATTTTCGATATGCCAGCTGTTTTTACGGTTGGCTTTTTGCTTTTGGAGGTGTGTACCGAATCAGGAGACAAACGAATTAACTATGGGCAGCTTGTTCGATGGGATCGGCGGCTTCCCTCTGGCGGCGGTGCGAAATGGCATCCGTCCAGTGTGGGCAAGCGAAATTGAAGCCTTTCCTATCGAGGTGACCAAGCTGCGATTCCCCAACATGGTTCATGTCGGGGACATCACAAGGCTAAACGGAGCAGAGCTGCCGCCTGTAAATATTATTTGTGGGGGCAGTCCATGTCAGGATCTCTCAGTAGCCGGAGCCAGAGCCGGATTGGCTGGCGCACGCTCCGGCCTTTTTATGGAACAGGTCAGACTTACAAAGGAGATGAGAAATGCAGACGAATTACGAGGCAGAACAGCTATCGATATACGACCTCGATTCTTGGTGTGGGAAAATGTTCCCGGAGCCTTCTCCAGCGGAACACCAAAAGGAGAAGACTTTCGGTGTGTCCTCGAGGAGATCGTCAGAATTAAGGTCGGTGGTGTTTCAATCCCTCGACCTTACCCCTGGCCATGGCAACCTGCTGGGCGAATCGTATTGGGAGCTGATTTCTCCATGGCGTGGAGATGCCTCGACGCTCAATACTGGGGTGTCCCCCAGAGAAGAAAACGGATCTTCCTTGTCGCGGATTTTGCAGGACGATCCGCCGAAAAGATACTATTTGACCAGGAAAGCTTGCTTAGGTATCCTGCGTAGAGCCGTTGAACGGGGAAAGGAACTTCCTGAAAAGCTGAAGCGGGCGCTGGAGATTCAAGCCAGTCTCGTTCTGCCGGATGGCAGACCCACGAAACTGGAAGCCTACCATATCAACCAGAGGGACGAGGGAATCGACCTTCACGGCGAATCCGGAGCGTTGATGGCGGCCAGCAATATGCAGATGCAGACCTTCGTCACCCAGCCGGATGGGGAGAAGAATGAAGGCTGCGACGGAGCAATTCGGCCCATTGCGTTCGCAGCGAACCAGAGAGACGAGGTTCGGGATCTGCACGATGTTGCTGGTGCGCTGGGCGCACAGCCGGGTATGGAGCAGCAGACATTTATTGCTGCTGGCTTTTCCGCAGGGCAGGGGAGCAAAGCCGGAGGCGTTGGCTATCAGGAGGAATGCGCGCCAACCCTGAAGGCGTCTGACAGCGGCACAAATATGGTGCCAAGCATCCTATGCCTAAACGATCAGGGCGGCAGTGTCATGGAGTGTTCCGAGGATGTGAGTGGAACGCTCCGTGCTCAGAAGCATGGACACCAGCCGCTGGTCTACGAGAACCACGGCATAGATGCCCGCTATACCGGTTCTCACAGGGTAGCACCCACTATGTCAGCCCAGTACGGCACGGGCGGTAATAATGTGCCGTTGGTGGAGCGGGATACGTCCGTTTACTGTATTGCTGGCAATGCCATTGACCGTCAGCCACAGAATGGCGGCAATGGAATCGGGTATCAGGAGGACATTGCCTACACTCTGACGGCAACAGATCACCACGCAGTCTTCAGCCGCCAACGGTTGGATGTGTTCACAGAGAATGAAGTGGTCAGCACGGAAAGCACCCGGCAGCACAAGGATGCCACAGATCTGGTGGCGCAGCCTTATCAGGATGCGGTTGGCACGCTGGTTCGGTCAGACCATAAGGGCATCAGCAATCAGTATGTCGGCGACGATAAGTGCATTGTGGAGAGCCATAACCTGATTCGCCGTCTGACGCCCCTTGAGTGCGAGCGCTTGCAGGGTTTCCCAGACGGTTGGACAAACATCCCAGGGGCGTCAGATTCTGCCCGTTACAAAGCCCTGGGCAACAGTGTGGCGATCCCCTGCGTGGAATACGTTATGCGGGGAATTGCAATTGCCCTACAAACTGGGCGCAGGAGGCGAGTCTGGCTTGTAATCGTCATTCGGCAAATAGAAATCAGGAGCACCGGGATCGGAATGAAACCGGCGCTCCTTCTGCTTATTTGATTTCTTGCTCAATGTTGTCAAAGAGGTCATCATCAAAGAATTCTCTGAGGGAAATTCCCAGCCCATCGCAGAGCTTTTGCAGAGAAACCACGCCGGGATTCTGACTCTTGGCGTTGAGCATGCTGTAAACGGTGGAGGGGGCCACCCCGGAACTGCTGGCAAGGGCATTGATGGCGATACCTCTTTCGTCGCACAAAGCCAGAATCCTGGCTGCGACAGCTTCTTTCGCATTCATAAAACATCATCCTCCTGTACGATATATCGTTGACTATATTTTATAAAAAGTCGGGATATATCGTGTGGGATATATCGCAATTCTGCGGCATATGTGGTAGAATATGCGATATATCGTAAAACGGGAGGAAGAAAGATATGGATATGAGAGCGAAAACCTGCTGCTTCACCGGGCATAGGAGCCTGAGCGGGGCAGAAAAGTTAAAAGTGGCTGTTCGTCTACGAAAAGCTATTAAGGAGCTTGTAAAGCAGGGCATTGTGTTTTATGGTGTGGGAGGCGCACTGGGATTTGACACTCTGGCGGCGCAGACGGTGCTGGATATGAAAAAAGAATATCCCCAGCTACGCCTGATTCTGGTGCTGCCTTGTGAAGATCAGACCAGAGGATGGCAAAGTGAGGATATTGCAGTTTATGAGGATATTAAGCGTAGGAGTGATAAGGTCGTGTATGTGTCCAGAGAATATACCCCGAACTGTATGCACAGGCGGAACCGCCATTTGGTGGATCACAGCGGAACCTGCATCTGTTATTTGACAAGAGATTCAGGTGGAACAGCTTATACCGTTGATTATGCCCGGAGAAAAGGGCTTCATGTTATCAATATTGCAAGATCAATTTGAACAAGGAGGGAACCCAATGAATATCCGTAAGAATATAGACTACAGCGAAATGTATGCAGAGCTTGACAAGGCCATGGCAGCAGATATACCCCAAATGGAGCTATACTGCAAGATTGGCAAAGCTGTATGCCGGAGAACGGAAAAGGGAGCGGCGGTTGCGGCAGCCGCATATCTGAGCAGACAATACCCGGATGTCCAGGGATTTTCCCCTCGGAACCTTCGTCGGATGAGGGATTTCTATCGGACTTATCAGGGTCAACCCGCAATGCTGTCCTTGGCGATGGAGCTCGGCTGGACACAGAATGTTGTGATTCTGGAATCGGGGTTATCCACGGAGCTACGAGCATGGTATCTGAAAGCTGCCACGCAGTTTTGCTGGTCTAAAGTGGAGTTGACACAAAAAATCGCGGACAATGCTTATGAAACAATTGCCCTCACAATTTCTGAAGCAGATTGCTCGTCTGCAGTGGAGGAAGAAACAATAAGTCATCTGGGTATTATCGATTATCGCTACATGGTAGGTGAAATCCGATTTATAATTCCAAAGGTCATGTACAGGGTGAGGACACTGAGAGAGGGGAGACGACGATGTTGGGGATTCACGATGATCTGCGGCTGGAAAATAACCGGAAAGAACTCCTCTTTTTCTTTCATCTCAATATAGTTTGACAATGAGCGTCCTTTGGTCTGGCACATTCTCCTTTTTTTGTTTTTGATTCCATTGGGGAGCAGCTTGTATTTGATTGAAAATTGTGCTAAAATTTATATATATGCTCGATACAGCGGAATAAAAGGAGAGAGATTAGAATGGCATCAGTAATCGAAAATATGACTGGCGTTCAAATCAAATCACCATTTTTTAGTGATCTTAAGACCTTGGAACTATTCCCTGATATTTCAAAAAGTGGGACATCATCCAAGCGGAATAGGGTCGCATTGCTGTATGGAACTAACGGGAGTGGGAAGAGTACATTAGCGCAAGGATTTAGGGAGTATGCAGGTTCAACAATTCCTAGGACAGTGGATGTTGTCCCGATGGCTGGAGCTAATCAGATAAAGCTAACACCTGGTGGAAAACCGGAAAGAATCCATGTTTTCGATGAGAGCTATATTTCGGATAATATTAAGCTTCAGCGCGACGGACTTGGGTCGATTATTTTGTTTGGCCATCAAGTACAGATAGAAAAAAGAGTAGAGGAAATAGAGACGGATATATCATCTGTTGCGAGTAAGATTCAGAAACAAGAGGAAGCATGTAATAAGTATGTGGATACCAATAATGTTGCTTCGCCTTCCTACTGGCTGACAAGAATAATTAGAACTCTCCAAAGATCGGGGGGTTGGGCAGAGACAGATGGCATTCAAATAAAAAAGCACCAAATTAAGGCGAGAGTGACCGAGAGTGAGGTTAGGAGACTTGGACAGTTGGTTGCAGAGAGATCCGAAGATGAAGTTAAGGCGGAGTTTAAACGACTAATTTCCGTATATGAAAAAACAAACTCCGCATCTAGCCCGATTTCGCCAGAAATATCGGTTATCAAAATTCCTTATAGCATACTATCGACAGCAAAGATTCAAATGGCAAGAAAACCGAAAAGTACTCCGTTGTCTGAGCGAGAGCAAGCATTGCTGGACTTGATGGGGATATCGACTTTGGTAAACGCAAAGGGGTTTCTTTCTGTTACATCAAATACTGTCTGCCCTCAATGCTTACAGAATGTGTCTGCAGAACACCGAAGCGAAACACTAGCTCTGCTAGATAGAATCCTTAACAGAGAAGTTGAGGATTATCAAAATAATCTCCGGAGCCTGATGATTCCACTCATTCTTGAAACTCAGTATGATGCATATTCGTGTGTGGACGCTGTACTTGTGGAGAAGATTCGGCTACATATCCGTTTAGTCAATACTGCGATTGGAGAACATAATGATGCTCTGATGGCGAAAATCGGAGATCCGATGGGTAATGCAGCCTATGAAGACAGTCATAAAATTGGGGATGCGTTAATGGCACTCAACGCATTACTTTCAGAATTGGAAGAAAAGCGACTTGCATTTAATAAAGTTATTGCTGACAGAAAGAAAACGGAAAAACAGTTGGTAGTATTGAACGATTTGATTGGCCATTATTCTATCATAGATGATTATACGAGGATGGTGGATCAGGATAAGGCCCAAGAGTCCGATAAGGAACTCCTTTTCTCGCTGAAAACACGGGAAAAAGAGTTAAGATTAGAGCAAAAAGAGCTGGATGACCAACGGAAGAATTATAAGCTGGCTGTGGATCAGATTAATCAATCACTGTCGTATATCTATTTTAGCAAAACACGATTCGAGGTTGTACTAGAAAGTGATCAACTATATCATCTGAAAGTGAATGGCATGCCGGTTACACCGGATAAGATATCCTGTGGTGAAAGAAATGCCCTTGCACTCTGCTACTTTTTTACTGAGATTGCTAGGGAGACTGACTTTGATAAAATGTATAGCAGTGAGTTTCTTCTAGTAATAGACGATCCTGTATCAAGCTTTGATATGGAAAATCGTGTTGGAATTCTCTCATTTTTGCGATTTAAAATAAATCAGATTCTTTCCTCGTGTGTAACAAGCAAAATTTTGGTTATGACCCATGACCTTAGTGTGCTCTTTGATTTGCAGAAAGCAATGGATGAAATTGCCAGTGCTTGTGCTGCAAATAGGAAAAATGCTGAATATTCGTCTTTTCAATTAGTCAACAAAGAACTTGTACCTTTTCAAACTAAGAAACACAACGATTATACCAACTTGATGAAATATGTGTATGATTATGCATGTAACCCAACAGATGAAATGGATATATCAATAGGGAATGTTGCGAGAAGATTGTTTGAGGCTTTTTCAACGTTTATGTTCAAGAAGGGAATAGAAAAGGTGACCCTTGACGAGTCAGTGCTTTCGCTGATATCAGATCAGCATAAACGAGAGTACTTTCAAAACTCAATGTATCGGTTGGTTCTCCATACTGAGAGTCATTCTCAGGAAGCAATACAGGGAGCGCCTGAGGCGAGTTTTTTCGCTCATATTTCGCGCGCGGAAAAACAGCGTACTGCTAAAGATATTCTGTGCTTTATGTATTCTGTGAATAGAGTACATGTTTTGTCGCATATTCCAGAAGCAGAGACCGATATACTTGCTTGGATGGGCAATATCTAAAGTTAAAAATAACTATGACAGCGTTTCCTGAGAGAAGTAGGCTGAACAGAGAAAGCATCCTCCGGGATTTTTTGATGTTTCCACGTCAGGGTAGAATCATCTGAAACGGGGGAAAAAGGAATGTTGTAAAGTTTTTTGTTGTTGCAGAAATGCAGAAGAGTTCCGTAGATGTTGAGATGAGGATTCCCGAAGCACAAGCCACTGTGCGAAAGGTAATGGATAATCCTTGATACTGTTGATACGTTCAAACCCACCAGTGGTATCACCAAGAAGCATCCTAACAGTAATAACTTAGATGGCGTTGTGGTATTTTATGATAAACTTACGTTGTAGGAACTATATATGTGGAATGGCCTAGAGGGCAGAGACTATTTCGGAGAGAAGTGCAGCGCCATTACCGCGCTAAAGTTCCAAAGAAAATTGATACACATTCGTACTTATAGAAATTGGGGAAAGTCAATGACTAACATCATAGGAACAGATTATCTATATCATTATACATCACTTGAAAAATTAGCCCTGATATTAAAGAATAGGACAATTCGGCTGAGTCCATTAGATAAGATGGATGACCGTCAGGAGCAGAAAACCTCTGATGTTGAAAACGTTGGAAGATTTGTATTTGTAAGTTCTTGGACAGATGACAGCGCAGAAAGTATTCCCATGTGGAAAATGTACACGGATCCGTTAGCAGGGGTGCGGATAAGAATGAGGAAAAATCCTTTTAAATGGCATACAACGAAAGGTGCTGATCTTGAGAAAATTTTACATATGCCAGCAAATGATGAAGCATCTCGAAATGCATCTGTTCGTACGTTTTTGGACATAGCGAAAATGATGGATGGGGGATATATGTCACCACAGTGTTGGAAGGGAGAAATCCTCAAGGAAGTAGAATATACAGACGATCTTTCGCTACTTGAGCCTCGCGTTTCAGAAACCAACGGAAATAGAATGTCCATCAATTTGGGGGCGCTGGGAAAGCACAAAAATTCATACTGGAAATTCCAGCGTGAATGGCGGTATATTATGGTGTTTATGCCGATGAACTTTAAGACAGATGTGGGAGATATGGAACGATATGCGATTGAAATGACATACAAAATGCTTAATGGCGTTCAAGCGCCACCGTTCCCTTTCTACGACTTAGAGATTGCGGATGAGAATTTTGAAGAAATGGAAGTTACGTGTAGCCCGCAGATGACACTGGGCAATAGAATATTGTTGGAGTCTCTTTTGAAGGACTTGAATCCCAAAGCAAGGATATTAGACAGTAAATTATTGGGAAATCTATAATTGTATAGTATTTATATTTTTCGTGGAGAAGGCAATGTCGAAACTTGCGATTGAAATTTGCTTGGTTTTCGTAGATTTGTGAACACAGACAACCCCAAATTTAAGAGATCAAAAGTGGACGGTACGTCCAGAAGTGATGTTCACTTTTGATCTCGGACGCAAAAAGTTCGGACAAAAGTGA
>ENA-ORTW01002993-ORTW01002993.1-human-gut-metagenome-genome-assembly--contig:-NODE-2993-length-14913-cov-3.026922_pt1 | contig 14913 bp, 13 predicted proteins | sample MGYA00242072_ERZ509193 | MGnify/ENA primary metagenome ERZ509193 (study PRJEB26280, sample SAMEA2338813) | human gut metagenome | biome: human gut; feature: human-associated habitat; material: faeces... | reverse complement strand
AGCAGAACGGCAAGGGTCGACCGAAGGTCAACTTCAAGCTGCGCGACTGGGTATTCTCCCGCCAGAGATACTGGGGAGAGCCAATCCCGATGGTGTACTGCGAAAAATGCGGATGGGTTCCGCTGGATGAAAAAGACCTGCCGCTGCGCCTGCCGGACGCCTGCTCCATCGCCGTCGAGCCGGAGCCGCAGGAGCCGCCCGTGCTGCCGAACCTCAGCCATTTTCAGTACCGCTCCTATCATCCAAAGCCCGGCGGCGGCTTTTCCGAGATCCATGATCTGCGCGAATACCGCCCCGGCGACAGCCTGCATGAGATCCACTGGAAGTTGTCTGCCAAGACTGATCGTCCGCGAGGCGGAGGAGCCGGATCTGGGCCTGGTTGTGCTGAGCTTCGACTTTTCCGGAACCCGCACGCAGCTGGACAGCACGCTGCGGCAGCTGCTGTGGCTTTCCGGCTGGCTGACCGAAAGGGAAGTGGCCCACCAGATCGACTGGATCGAGCCGGATTCGCTGGAGCCGCAGACAAAGTCCGTCAAAACGCCGGACGATCTGCGGGAGCTTTTGAACACGCTTTTGCAGACCCATCTGACCGGCAATACGCCCTCGCTTGCGTCCAGAGCCTACCCGCACGCGGATTGGCGCTATCATGTGCAGCCGGAGGAACAGGAGGTGCAGCAGGCATGAAACCGTCAAAATATACGTTCTTTACGTCCCTGCTCTGTGCCTCTGGTCTGTCTGCCGGGCTGTGCTTCTGCGTGATGACCTCGTTTGCCGTCCCGGCGGACGGCCTTTCGCTGGTATGCGCGTGCGTCCTTGCGGCGCTGCTCTTTTCCGCGCTGCTCCTGCTGCCGAAAAGCTGGATCTGGCTGCTGGCCATGGCTGCACTTGCGGGCGGCGGGTTTTATATGCTGCGCGCACAGCTTGTCGATAGCACGTCTGCACTTGTTTTTGCCGTTACGCAGCAATACTCCGAGGCGATTCCGGGCATTCAGACCGTTCATCTGACAGATACTTCCGGTATGGATGCAACGCTGATTCTGATCCTGATTGCCGCCCTCTATGCGCTTCTTTGCAGCTGGACGGTCATGCGCAGTGAAAGTCTTGTCTATCTGCTTGTTTTGACGCTGCCGGTTCTGGCGCTGTGCCTGATCATTCTGCAGACGCCTCCGGCGGCCTGGGCCATTTTGCTTGTTGTAGGCGTTCTTGCGCTGCTTCTTCTGACGCAGCTGCTCCGCGCACGGCAGGCAGGCGAGGGGAACCGGCTGGCGCTGCTGCTGGCCGCGCCGCTGGCGCTTTTGATTGGCTTGCTCGCCGTTCTGTTTCCGGCTGGTACGTATGACCGCGCCGAATGGTCCGACCATCTGCAGGAAACCATCTCCACAGCCGCAGACAAGCTGACGCTCTTCCGCCGCGACGCGAAGACCGGACAGGTGAAATTTTCTTCGCCCATCAGCCCCAGCACGCTTGGCAGCTATCTCTGGGATTCCAGCGTCACGAGCGTCAATCTCAACCGCATCGGGCCGCAGGTGCAGTTTGGGCGCTCTGTCATGCGGGTCAAATCGGAGGTAAGCGGCCCGGTACATCTGCGCGGCGATTCCATGGCGGTTTATGAGGACAACCGCTGGAAGGCGCTTCCTGAATCTGACTATACGGATACCGACAGCATGATGAACGCGCTGCTGGCTGGTATTGTCCCGGTCTCTTATAGACCCGATATGCAGATCGAGACGAATATGAAATCCGGCATTTATTATCTGCCATACTTTTCCGCAGCACTGCCGGAGGATGCCGTGCCGTACTATGACGCCTATGTCAAAAACCCTTCGCAGCAGACGTCCTATTCGATCTACTATTTCAGTATGCGCGGCAGCTTCGTCGATAATGGAGCCTATGAAACGTTTGTCCACGAGGCCTATACGCAGGTGCCGGATGAAACGCGGCAGGCGTTGGCTGATATCCTGCCGCAGCTTGGAGTCCAGCCGGACGATGCTCCGGAGCAGATCGTCTCTGCGGTACAGGCCTATGTGTCTGCCAGCGCCTCCTATGACCTGAGTACGCCGTCCGTGCCAAATGGCGAGGATTTCGTCTCCTGGTTCCTGCACGACAGCGAGACCGGCTACTGCGTCCATTTTGCAACAGCAGCGGCAATTCTGCTGCGCTGTCTGGACGTCCCGGCCCGCTATGTGACCGGGTATTCTACAGCGATTACTGCGAATGAATGGACGACCGTGACTTCTGACGATGCGCACGCGTGGGTAGAATACTATTTTGACGGTGCCGGCTGGTACGTTCTGGACCCCACGCCTGCGGCAGACACCCCTGCGCAGACAGCACCGGAGGAACCCATTGCCGCTCCTATTGAGCCGGCAGACAACCAGCCGGAGGATACGCCGCCCGCAGGCGACGAACCGCCCGCTGTCCCGGATATCCCGGCAGAAAGTCAGGAAACGCCGCAGAAAACCGACAAAAAGTCCGTTAACATCCTGCATTTTGTTTGGCCGGTTCTGGTGTTGGCTGCCGCCCTGTTCCTTTGGCGCGCGCTGCGGTTCAGCGTTCGAAGAGCTGCGATTGGGAGGGGCTCACCCAACCGCCGGGCAGTTGCGCTGTATCATCATATCTGCTGGCTTTCCCGGCAGACCAAAACAGAGGTTCCGAGCGATTTTCTGGAAATCGCTGAAAAGGCAAGATTCAGCCATCATAAGCTGAACAGGGAAGACCTGCTTCCGATGCAAGCGCACGCGGAACAGCTGACAAAGCAGCTGCTCGCAGACAAGCGCTTCTGGAAACAGGTCCTGTATCGCGTGATTTATGCACTTGGATAAGCATTGAGAGGTTTCCTATGGAGTATAGCTGGTTCATGCGATTTTCTTCCGGCGAAGCTGGAACTCTGGCGATGCAAGCCTCACGCCGGAATGTCGGATCTCATGCCATACCGTCTGCGTTTTGAAAAGCGCCAGCGTTTGCAGCGGCAGAAAGCACGCCATGAAAACAGGATAGAGCAGGATGCCGCCTGTCAGTCTGAAATCCAGCCGTTTTTCCAGCACCAGTGCCGCAGCAGCCACCGCGAGACTGCCAGCATAAGCGGAGAGCAGACTGACCGGCAGGCTTTGCAGGGATATGCTGCCCGCGAGGAACGCTGCCAGTGTAAAAAACGGGGTCAGCGCCTGCAGGAACGGAAACGCAAGCTGAAGCATACCGTCCAGCCGGTTCAGACTGGGTCGGCGCAGAAAATTCCGAAAAAGCTTTGGCAGCGTCAGGCGTGAAACCTGCATGATGCCGCTCATCCAGCGTCTGCGCTGCACGAGCGAGGCGCGCCATGTGACCGGCTCCTCGTCATAGGTCACGGCGCTTTCGCAGTAGCCGATCCGGATGCCGTGCGACAGACAGGCTGCATACAACTCAGCATCCTCCGCAAGCGTGCAGCAGGGGAATCCGCCCAACGCTTCCAGCAAATCGCGACGAATGGAAAAGCCGGTTCCAATTACTCTGGCGGATAGCCCCAGAGCCTCTCTGGCGCGGTTCAGGAAGCGATTTGCCGTACAGAAATAGATCTCATAACAGGCGCTGATCCCGGCCTGCATACGGTTCTTTGCAAGAATCCGGCTTTTAACGATTGCAGAGCGCGACAGCGCCTGATTCATTTCGGCTAAAAATGCGGGATCCGCCTCGTTATCGGCGTCAAAAACACAGAACGCATCGTAGTGCTGCTGGCCACGCAAAAGTGTGTCCGCCGCATACTGAAGCGCAGCACCCTTGGAGCGGACAGAGGACGGCATTTCCATGATCCTGGCTCCAGCGCGCTGTGCTGCTTCCACGGTGTGGTCGGTGCAGTTGTTCGGGAGCACCCAGATATCAAATAATTCCCGTGGATACCGCTGCGCCTGAAGACTTTCGATCAGTCCTGCAATACAGCTTTCTTCATTTCTGGCCGCGATCAATATGGCGAACCGCCGCTGTCCGGCGGAAGCTGCCGGCTTTTTCCGCCTGCACAGGCAGAAGAGTGAAACAGCCAAAAAGTATAGGGAAAGCAGCTTAAAAATCAGAAAAAACGCATTGACTGCCGCGTTCATAGAATTTTCTCCTTTGTAGTTTCTGTGCCTCAAGTATATCATATCTGCACGCACATGGGCGAAAGCATCCGATTAAGCATTGCTTAAGATTCGATGAAGGACGCGAACCCACTGCCAGATAGGGAAGCGCATTAACAGACCAGACCACGGTAGAAGAGGACAATATTTGTTTGGGTCTGGTGAACGCAACAAAATAAAGATTTTGTTGCGTTCAGAGGGCAGGTGTGTTATAATACCTTTATCAAAGCTGTTCTAAAGGAGTTTTTATGTATGCAGCCGTATTCTGAATGTCCGCAGGTGCTGCGGGACTTTTTATCGTATCATGAATCGATCAAGGGCCAATCACGGCGCACGGTTTCGGAATATCATCTGGATCTGCGGATGTTCCTTCGGTTTCTGACGCTGATGCGCAAGGAGCTTCCGTATCAGACGCCGCTTGACGAGATCGACATTAAATGGATCGACGCGTCCGTTCTCGATACGGTGTCGTCTTCTGAGGTGTTTGATTTTCTATCTTATCTTACAAACGACCGGCAAAACCGTGAAGGCCCGGCTGATGTGGGGATCGCGGCCGCTGCCCGCGCGCGGAAGCTGTCGGCCATTAAGGCATTCTATAAGTATCTGACCATCAGCACCAAGCAGATCCAGAACAATCCGGTCAAAGATATCGAATTTCCCAAAATCCGGCGCAGTCTGCCAAAATACCTGACACTGGAAGAATCTACCGCGCTCTTGAAGGCTGTCGATGGGCCGAATAAAAACCGGGATTTTGCAATTTTGATGCTGTTTCTGAATTGTGGGATCCGCCGTTCGGAACTGGTCGGGCTGAATCTTACGGACGTCTATGAGGATCGCATCCGCGTTGTCGGCAAAGGCAATAAGGAAAGAATCGTCTACATGGGCTCTTCCTGCCGGAAAGCCATCGACCGGTATCTGGAGGAACGGAACCAGATCGTGCTGACGGACAATAAGGCGCTCTTTGGGTCACGGGATAAAAACCGTATCAGCGTTTCTGCCGTCCATCGGCTGGGCAAAAAGCACCTGCTGGAATGCGGCCTTGACGCGTCACAGTTTTCTGCGCACAAGCTGCGGCACACTGCTGCAACGCTGATGCTGGCGAACGGCGTGGATCTGAAAACGCTGCAGGAGGTTCTGGGTCACGAAAATCTGAATACGACGCAGATCTACACGCACATTGAAAATACAGATAAGAAAATTGCCGCAGAGGCCAATCCCCTTTCCAAGCTGAAGCTATAAAAAGCAGGCAGCACACAGCTTTGGCTGCGTACTGCCTGCTCAGTTTGTTATCCCATATTTGCGAAGGTCGTTCCAAGGCTGGTATTAAATCCAAGCGCATGATACATTGCCTCGTCGCACGCGGCGCAGCATACGGTTAAGCTTGCAATATCGTTTTCTCTGCACCAGCTTTGCGCTGCTTCCGCCAGCTTCCGTGCGGTTCCACTGTTCCGGAATGCGGGTTCAATGTAAAAATCCTCAAACACACCCACATTCGAGCAGGAAAAAGTCGAATAGTATGCAGCGACGCTGCACATGCCCACGGCACGATAGCCGCGCTTGGCCATGAAGAATGTAATTCTCCCCTCTCGGACGGCCTGCTGAAGCTGCTTTTGCTGGATTTTTGTAAGTGATTCCTCGCCAATTTCACATTTGAAGCCGTTTTCCAGCTTCAAAAGCTGCCAATCAACGGGGTCTTTCAGAATCTCCACGGTAAACGGCACAGTCTCCGCAGGCGGCAGAAGCATCAACGGCTCGCCCCACTCATCAACGCCGTTTTCAACAAATCCAATGCGTTTCCAGAACCGGAGACGGCGTTCGTCTCCGCCGTAATTCAGCTCCGCATAGCATGCGCCGCGTGCCTTTGCCCAGTCCAGAAGAACAGCAGCGCATGCTCGGCCTGTTCCATTGCCTCGGAATTCCGGGTAGACGCAGAATTCCATGATAAAGCACTTTCCATCCTCGGAAGTGAAAATCACCGGCAGCGCGAAGCCGATATCCCGACCATTTTGCTGAAAGAACAGGTAATGGCAATTGTCCTGCGGCCGGTCGTGAACGCACTGAACCTGCGCACGGTATTCCGTATCGTTCAAAAAATGCGTAAGGTTTTCGTCGTTCGGGTCGGGAAAAATGTCCCGCTTGTGGTAGGTGTGAAGCTGCTCCCAAAAGGCCGCAGTATCGGCTTCTGAAATCGCTTCACGGATGATGATCTGGTTTTTCATGCTGTTTCCTCCAAAATTTGATTCGGAGGGTTAGGAAGCGTGAACCCTCCATACACGACTCAATTTCATAAAAAACCACCCTTTCTGCTTCGTATTTGCAGGAAAATTGTCTGCTGCCGCTATTATAGCAGGAGGTTCCCCGAATTGCAAGAAATAGAAAAACCAGACAGCACACAGCCATAGCTGCGTGCTGTCTGGTTTTTATGCTGCGATCAACCGCCCAGATAGGCTTTTTTGATGGAATCGCTTTCAAGAAGCTCTTTTCCTGAGCCGGAGAGCGTAATCTTGCCGGTTTCCAGAACGTAGGCGCGGTTTGCTACCTGCAGCGCCATCTGCGCGTTCTGCTCGACGAGCAGGATGGTCGCACCGGCCTTGTGCAGCTCGCGGATAATATCGAAGATCTGCTCGACCAGGATCGGCGCCAGACCCATGGACGGCTCGTCCAGCATCAGAAGCTTCGGCTCTGACATCATGGCGCGGCCCATGGCAAGCATCTGCTGTTCGCCGCCGGAGAGCGTACCGCTGATCTGCTTGCTGCGCTCCTTCAGACGCGGAAAAAGCTCATATACGTGCTCAAGATTGCCCTCAATGGAGCTGTTCGGACGGGTATACGCGCCCATTTCGAGGTTTTCCTCGACGGTCATGTGCGCGAACACGCGGCGGCCCTCCGGGCACTGCGCAAGGCCAAGCTGGACGATCTTGTTGGGGGCCATAGTGTTGATCGGCGTACCCATAAACTCAATCGTGCCGGTCTTCGCGCGAAGCAGGCCGGAAATCGTGTTCAGAACAGTACTCTTGCCTGCGCCGTTTGCGCCGATCAGCGTGACGATCTCGCCCTCGTTGACTTCAAGGGAGACGCCCTTGACCGCATGAATTGCGCCATAGTAGACATGAAGATCATTGACGGAAAGCAACATATCTCAGCCCTCCTTCTTTTTGCCGAGGTACGCTTCGATAACGGCCGGATTGGCCTGAATATCGTTCGGCGTGCCCTTTGCGATGATTTTACCGAAGTTCAGAACGCAGATGCCCTCACAGATGCCCATTACAAGGTTCATATCGTGCTCGATCAGCATGATTGCGATGCCAAAGGTGTCTCGGATCTTCACGATATTCTCCATAAGCTCGCTCGTTTCGGACGGGTTCATGCCGGCGGCAGGCTCATCCAGCAGCAGCAGGCACGGATTCGTCGCCAGTGCGCGGACGATCTCCAACCGGCGCTGTGCGCCATACGGCAGGCTGCCTGCCAGATGATCCGCCACATTTTCCATGTTGAAAATGCTCAGCAGTTCCAGCGCGCGCTCCTTTGCAATGCGTTCGCGTCTCCAATACCCCGGCAGGCGGAGAATGGCGGAAGCGGCGGAATATTTCATTTCATTGTTCAGGCCAATCAAAACGTTGTCCAGAACGGTCAGATTGCGGAACAGGCGGATGTTCTGGAAGGTTCGGCCAATGCCCATGTGATTGACCTCGACCGTGCTCTTCCCTTCTGTTGAAACGCCGTCCAGAAGAATAGAGCCGCGGGTCGGCTTGTACACGTTGGTCAGCAAATTGAAAATCGTCGTCTTGCCTGCGCCGTTCGGGCCGATCAGGCCGGTGATCTCCGTGCGGCCGATGGCGAGGTTGAAGTCGGCAACAGCGGTCAGACCGCCGAAGTCAATGCCGAGGTGGCGCGTTTCCAGAATCGGAGGCTTGCCGATGTCACGTTCCGTCAGCAGGTTCGTGTACGGCTGCGGAACAAGCTTGGGCTGTGGATTGACCCATTTGTTACTCATTGTCTGCCGCCTCCTTCTTTGGATTTTCTGTGCGTCCGATCAGCCGGTTCAGGAAGGTTTCAAGGCTGCGGGAAAGCGAGAAATCGTAGCTGCCGAGCAGTCCCTTCGGCCGGAAGATCATCATCACGACAAGTGCCAGAGAGTATACGACCATGCGGTAATCCGAGAACGAACGCAGCAGCTCCGGCAGGATGGTGAGCACAGTTGCCGACAGGATCGAACCCAGCATGGAGCCCATGCCGCCAAGCACGACCATGACCAGAATTTCAATGGACTTCATGAACTTGAACGTCGAGGGATACAAAGAGCCGATATAGCCTGCGTACAGGCAGCCCGCGATACCGGCCATCATAGCGGAGACGACGAACGCGAACGTCTTATAATACGTCGTCTGCACGCCGACGCTCTCGGACGCGATCTCGTCTTCACGGATGGACAAGATCGCACGGCCATGGCGGGATTTCATGATCGTGTGGATGATATAGCAGGACACGACCGCGCAGATAAACACCAGTGTAAATGAGGAATATTTTGGAATACGCTTCAGACCGGCTGCGCCATATGTAAAGTCCTTGCCGATCACGGAGTCAATGTTCGTCAGGATGACGCGGATGATCTCGCCGAAGCCCAGCGTGATAATTGCCAGATAGTCGCCGCGCAGACGCAGCGCCGGGATGCCGATCAGAATGCCGAAGATACCGGCAACGACCGCACTGATCAGCAGCGCCAGCAGGATATAGGGAATGGCAGCGCCCGTATTGCCGGATTTCAAAAGCTCCTGCACCGGGACTGCCTTCATGAAAATGCCGCCCGCATATGCGCCGACCGCCATAAAGCCCGCGTGTCCAAGCGGGAGCTGGCCCAGATAGCCAGTCGCGACGTTCAGCGAGGTTGCGAGGATGATATTGATGCCGACAGTGATGAGAATGCCGCTCCAATAGTTTGTGATGGTTCCGTTCTGAATGAGCGTATACAGCACGAACCACAGCGCGAGGATCAGCACAAGATTGATCAGATACCGCAGCGGCATGGGAATGCGGATGGCAGATCGTGTTTTCTTCATAGTCCGTCTCCCCTTCCTTACACTTTTTCCGTCTGCGGACGGCCAAGAATACCGGTCGGCTTGACCAGCAGAACGACGATCAGAATCGCAAATACAACGCCGTCCTTCCAGATGGAAAGACCGACTGCCGAAACGAGCGCTTCGAGAAGACCAATGGCAAAGCCGCCGATCATCGCGCCGGGGATCGAGCCGATACCGCCGAGGACGGCGGCAACGAACGCCTTCAGTCCCAGCATAGAGCCCATCGTGGGCGACGCCTGCTGATAGGCGCACAGATACAAGACAGAGCCAATACCGGCAAGCGCCGAGCCGATGGCGAACGTAAAGGAGATCGTTCTGTTCAGGCTGATGCCCATCAGCTGTGCCGCGCCCATATCCTCAGACACGGCGCGCATGGCCTTGCCGAGCTTCGTCTTCTGCACAACGACGGTCAGGGCAGCCATGGCAATGATGGTCACAATAATGGTCAACAGCGCTGCGTTGCTGATGGTCACAGAGCCGAGCGAGATATTGCCCGGAACAATGGGATCCATGCTCTTCGTATCGGAGCCAAAGAGCAGCTGCGCGCCGTTTTCCAGAAGGAACGAGATACCGATCGCGGTGATAAGCAGGCTCAGTCTCGGCGCCTTGCGCAGCGGCGTATAGGCAACCTTTTCAATCACAACGCCGAGGAGCGTGCTGGTAATGACCGCGATGATAACAGATACGATGGGGTGCAGATGGAAGTTCGTCATGGCGTAAAAGGCGGCATATGCGCCGACCATGATGATGTCGCCGTGTGCGAAGTTCAAAAGCAGGATAATACCGTAGACCATGCTGTAGCCAAGTGCCACCAGCGCGTAGATCGAGCCTGTCTGGAGGCCATTGAACAGCTGCGAGAGCAGCAGGGACAGGTTCATGTTGATACCTCACTTTCCTTCTCTATTGCGGACACCCGATGGCCGGCGCCAAGCGCGCTTGGAACCGTCCATCCGATGTCCGCCGTGGACAGGTACGGAGAAGCACTCCGTACCTGTCCGGCTGGTTCTTGCTTTATCCGTCAGGAACCGGCAAATTCTTACTGATTATAACGCGTTTCTTCGCATGATGCAATGCGAATTGGAAGTTTTAGTACATTTCCTGATAGACCTCGTCGCCGCCGGTCAGCTCGATGATGGCAACGGGCTTGATGGGGTTGTTGTACTCGTCGAAGGAATAGGAACCGGTGATGCCCTCGGTACCGTTCATGTTCTTGATGGCGTCGATGACAGCCTGCTTGTATTCGTCAGTGCCAGCGGTCAGGCCCTGCTCTTCGGCAGCCTTCAGGCCCTCGCAGAGCAGCATGGCAGCGTCGTATGCCAGAGGCGCAAACATGTTGGGGATTTCGTCGACATTATAAGCAGCCTTGTAATCCTCTTCGAACTGCTTGACGGAATCCGTGCCGGGCGCGTAGCCAGAGCAGTAGATGGAGCCTTCGAGATCTTCCGCGGAAGCGTAGTTCTTGACGGAACCGAAGCCGTCGCCGCCCATGAAGACTGCGTCGCAGCCAGCTGCGCGGGCTGCCGTGATGGCAAGACCAGCCTCAGCGTAGTAAATGGGAGCGAAGACAACGTCGGGATCGGCAGCGGCGATGTTGGTCATCTGGGCCTTGAAGTCCTTATCGCCCTCGGCAAATGCCTCGGTGTCGACGATCTCCAGGCCAAGCTCGGCAGCCTTTGCCACGAACGCGTTCATCAGGCCCTCGGAGTAGTCGTTGCCGGTCTGATAGAAGACAGCAGCGGTCTTGGCGCTCAGCTTTTCAACGGCGTAGTTTGCCATCTTTTCGCCCTGATACGGGTCGATGAAGCAGGCGCGGAAGACGTTGGGACGGATCTCGCTTTCGGGGTCAGCCGGGTCGATGACGGTGACGCCGGTAGCGGTTGCGGAAGCGGTGACCTGCGGCATATTGTCCTCATAGGTCGCATCAGCCAGCGCAATGGTCGTGCCGGTCAGCGTAGCGCCGAAGACAGCGGTGATGCCGTTGTCGCAGGCGAGGTTGTACGCGTTGACAGCCTCAACGCCGTCGCCCTTGTCATCGTATTCCAGAACCTTGACCTGCTTGCCGTTGATGCCGCCATTGGCGTTCAGCTGATTGATATAGAGCATTGCGCCGTCACGGACGGGCTGGCCGTACTGGGCATAGTCGCCGGTCGTGTTGCTGATGAGAGCGATGACGATCTCGCCGCCGTCGGAGGCAGCGGCAGTGTCATTGGACGCTGTGTCAGTAGAAGCTGTTGCATCCGTGGTGGCGGATTTGGAGCCGCAGGCTGTCAGGCAGCCCAGCAGCATCACGACTGCCAGAACGAGGCTTACGAGTTTCATTGCTTTTTTCATTTTCATTTACCTCACTTTGTTCTTTTTGCTGTTTTGCTATTCAAAAAGCGGCTCTGCAAAAAGCAGAACCGCTTCGAATGCCCAGATAAGTCCGGCCCTCAGGCCGCTTCAGGGATCCAAATCCTGTCGCTTTTTGCGTTTTTAAACTTGTACATCATAATAAGAAGCATTCCGTTTACAAGGCCCCATGCCAGTACCAGAAGTACCAACAGGCCGATAATGGGGAAAACGCGAATGCAAATGGATACAAGCACCAGAATGGAAATAGAAAAGGACACTGCCAGAATGGCAGTGTCCTTGCAGACTGCGGCAGAATCAGCCGTGCAGGCGGATGCTGCACAGCAGGTAGCCGGTGCGCAGCTGGACGCATCGGAACAAGCGGTATTCTGCTTTGCCGTGAACTGCATCATGGTGCGCACCTCCTTGAAATGATGGCCTCATTATACCCACATACTTTAGCGATGTCAAGTGCTGAAATATGAAAAATGCCTCAAATTTCGAGTTTTCTTTTGTGAATTTTTCACAACTTCAATTCTTGATTCCTGACAAGTGCCCATGTGAGAAAAACAGATGTGTACATTTTCCGTGATTTGACCTGTATTTTGTGGTTCAGGCTTGCATTTTATGCCGCTGTCTGGTATCTTATAGACATTCTTGGCGGATTTCCGTTAATTAAGGTGTGTGATTACAATGGAAAAGAAAAAACGTCGCTGGGGCGACCGGAAGGACGGTGTGCTGCTGCGCGATCTGGACGGTATGCACTTTATTACGCCGCTGATCTACCCGAACCGCTGCGACAACGAGGCCTATATCAGAGAAACGATCGACCTCACCAATATGAACGCGTATCTCAAAAAGAAAAACGAGTCGGAGACAGAGTTCCCCTACACCATGTTCCATATTATCGTGGCAGGACTCGTCAAGACGATCACGCTGCGCCCGAAGATGAACCGATTCATTGCCAACAAGAACTTCTATCAGCGCAATGAGGTATCCATGTCCTTCGTTGTAAAGAAGCAGTTTGCGGACGAAGCGGCGGAGGCGCTGGCCGTTATTCACGCGAAGGACGAATCCAACGTCGAGTCCATCCACGAGGATCTGCGCCATCAGATCCTTGACTGCAAGGATGTCCATAAGGTCGATTCCTCGACCGACAACATGGATTTCTTCAACCATATGCCGCGCTTCCTTGGCAAGTTCCTGGTCTGGATCCTGACGCGTCTGGATATCCACGGCTGGATACCCGCCAGCATCATTGAGACAGACCCGTATTATACGACGTGTGTGATCTCCAATCTTGGCTCCATTAAGCTCAACTGCGGCTATCATCATCTGACGAACTGGGGCACCTGCTCCGTGTTCTGCATCATCGGCGAAAAGTCGAAGCGTCCGGTCTATCACGAGGACGGCACGATCGAAATGCGCGAAATGCTCGATCTGGGCCTCACCATCGACGAGCGTTTGGCAGACGGCTATTATTACTCCAAGACCATCCGCCTGCTCAAGAAGCTGCTGGAAAACCCGGAGCTGCTGGAAACACCGGCCAATCAGGAAGTGGAATATTGATTTTGGTGCGCGCTGCATATGCAGCGCGCATTTTTAATCCAGATGCACGACCGGGCTGCAAATGGCTTCCATGCACTGCGCTGTTTCCATGCCAAAATTGCCGCGCCGCGCAAAATCCGCAACGGAGATCATGCCGGTCAGCTTTCCATTCTGCGTGACCGGCAGTCTGCGCAGCTGCGCGCGGGACATGAGGCGCGCGGCCTTTGCCGCATCCTCCCCTGCCTCGACGGACAAAACGCCTGCGGACATGACCTCACTCACACGCATCTGCTCTGCCGCTTTCCCTGCCGCGACGCAGCGCAGCACAACGTCGCGATCTGTCAGAACCCCGCAGAGCCGCCCATTTTCCCCCTGAACCGGCAGAAAGCCGAGGTTATACCGGCTCATGAGCCGCGCTGCAACGGAAACCGGCTCCTGTGCACCGACGCTGACGACATTTCTGGACATACAATCCTTGACCTTCATAAGACCCTCCATCATTTGAAAAGCTCCGGCAGCAAACGCTGCCGGAGCTTCTGCGTTTATGGAGATTGTAGCCGGGACTGCCGGCTGTTAAACAGCTTATTTGCCCTGCAGCTTGCGGTCGATGGCTTCCGCAGCCTTCTTGCCTGCGCCCATAGCCAGAATGACAGTCGCAGCGCCGGTAACGGCGTCGCCGCCTGCGAAGACGTTTTCACGGGTAGACATTTCGTTCTCGTCGACGATGATGCCGCCCTTTTTGTTTGTCTCGAGGCCCGGCGTGGTGGAGCGGATCAGCGGGTTCGGAGATGTGCCGAGGGACATGATGACCATATCGACATCCAGCACGAATTCGCTGCCCTCAACGGGGATCGGGCGGCGGCGGCCGGACGCGTCAGGTTCCCCAAGCTCCATCTTGATGCACTTCATGCCGCACACACGGCCATCCTCACCGCCGAGGATCTCGGTCGGGTTGGTGAGCGTCAGGAACTCGATGCCCTCTTCCTTCGCGTGGTGCTGCTCTTCCAGTCTGGCGGGCATTTCGGCCTCGCCGCGGCGGTAGACGATGTACACATGCTCCGCGCCGAGACGTTTCGCGCAGCGCGCGGCATCCATGGCAACGTTGCCGCCGCCGACGACCGCAACGGCGTTCGAACGGATGACCGGCGTGTCGCTCTCGTCGCGATAGCCCTTCATGAGGTTGATACGGGTCAGGTACTCGTTGGCAGACATAACGCCCTTGAGCGCCTCGCCCTCGATGTGCATGAACATGGGCAGGCCTGCACCGGAGCCGACGAACACGGCCTTGAAGCCCATCTCCTCGAACAGCTCGTCGATAGAAAGGACCTTGCCGATGACCATGTCGGTCATGACATGCACGCCCATGGCCTCGAGCTTCTTGACCTCGTTGGCAACGATGGCCTTCGGAAGACGGAACTCGGGGATACCATAGACCAGCACGCCGCCTGCGGTGTGCAGGGCCTCAAAAATGGAGACCTCATAGCCCTTCTTGGCCAGCTCGCTCGCACAGGTCAGGCCGGAGGGGCCGGAGCCGACGACGGCGACCTTGATGCCGTTGCTCTCGGGCTTCTCGGGCATCTTGTTGACATTCTCGCGATACCAATCGGCGACAAAGCGCTCCAGCCGGCCAATGGCGACCGGCTCGCCCTTCACGCCGCGCACACACTTGCTCTCGCACTGAGACTCCTGCGGGCAGACACGGCCGGACAGGGCGGGCAGAGCATTCGTGGAGGTGATGACCTCGTAGGCGCCGAGAAAATCGCGCTCGGAGACCTTGGCGATGAACTCCGGAATGCGGATGTTGACGGGGCAGCCCTCGACGCACTTCGGATTCTTGCAGTGCAGGCAGCGGCCTGCTTCCTCCACGGCCA
>ENA-ORTW01002984-ORTW01002984.1-human-gut-metagenome-genome-assembly--contig:-NODE-2984-length-14959-cov-3.125067_pt1 | contig 14959 bp, 10 predicted proteins | sample MGYA00242072_ERZ509193 | MGnify/ENA primary metagenome ERZ509193 (study PRJEB26280, sample SAMEA2338813) | human gut metagenome | biome: human gut; feature: human-associated habitat; material: faeces... | reverse complement strand
GTGTCGGAGAAGCTGAGCTTCAGCTGCGCGTAGGCACCCAGCACCATGAACACCATGATGATGGTCAGCGGCAGGTTCTTGAACAGTTCGACGTAGGCACCGGAAACGGTACGGAGCGAGGCGATCGGAGAAATGCGCATCATCACGAGGATGACGCCAAGAATCGTGGAGAACAACGCCGACCACAGGGTCAGTTCAATGTTCACCAAGAACGCAGCCGGCACATTGTACTGGCTGAACAATGAGATGAACGCTTCCATTATCTCTCCCCCTCAGTCGGCTCCGGCGGATTGTACTTCGCGTTCGGCGTGTATGCGGTGCCCTTCGTGTTGTCGGAAATGGCACGCTGCCAAGAACCATCCTGGATCATATCGGCGATGGCGTTGTTGATCTGGGTGGCCAGCTTCGTATCGCCCTTCTTGATGCCGACGCCGTAATACTCCTGGGTGAACGGCTTGCCGACCACGCGCAGACGGCCGCGGGACGCGGAGGCAAGACCAGCCAAAATAATGTCGTCGGTGGTCACCGCATCAACAATGCCCGAGAACAGTGCGGTAGCGCACTCCGCGTAACCAGGCTGCTCCATGAGCTGCACTTCGTTGGCGAACTTCTCCTTGACGGTGACCGCGGAAGTGGAACCGGTCACGGAGCACAAACGCTTGCCGTTCAGATCCTCAGGTCCCTTGATGGAGGTTTCGTCTTTACGAACGAGCAGATCCTGACCCGCCACGAAATACGGTCCGGCGAAGGAGACGACCTTCTTGCGTTCGTCGGTGATGGAGTACGTGGCGACGATGTAATCGACGTCACCGTTCTGCAGCATGGCTTCACGCTGCTTCGACGGTGCTTCCTTCCACACGATCTGGTCTTCGGAATAGCCGAGTTTCTTGGCGATGTACTTGGCTACGTCAACGTCGAAGCCGACATACGTGCCGGACTTTTTGAAGCCCAGACCAGGCTGATCGAATTTGATACCGATGCGAATCTTGCCATCGGCATCGTCCGCGCCGCAGGCGGACACTGCGAACACGCATGCACAGGCGCAGAAAGTCGCTATAACCCTGCGCAGCATACGCTTCGCCCTCATAGAAAGTCTCATATCGAAAATCCTTCTTCTGTCTTATTCCCGTCAGTCACTTCAGTGGGTGAGAATCTTCGACAGGAAGTCCTTGGCGCGATCGGTCTTCGGATGTTCGAAGAAGTCGTCCGGCGTGCTCTGTTCGAGAATCTGTCCGTCGGCCATGAACACGACCTTGTCGGCCACCTTGCGTGCGAAGCCCATCTCGTGGGTCACGCACAGCATGGTCATGCCTTCGTGAGCCAGCTCCACCATGACGTCAAGCACTTCATTGACCATTTCCGGATCAAGCGCGGACGTCGGTTCGTCGAACAGCATGACCTTCGGCTGCATGGCGAGCGCTCGTGCGATGGCGACACGCTGCTGCTGACCGCCGGAAAGCTGTGACGGCATCTTGGAGGCTTGGGAAGCCACGCCCACGCGGGCAAGCAAATCCATGGCGAGATCCTCGGCCGCCTTCTTATCCATATGGCGCACCTTGATCGGAGCAAGCGTCACGTTTTCAAGAATGGTCTTGTTGGCGAACAGGTTGAACGACTGGAACACCATGCCAACCTCGGCGCGCAGGCTGGCGAGCTCCTTGCCTTCCTGAGGCAACGGCTTGCCGTCGATGCGGATGTCGCCGGAATCGATGGTTTCCAAACGGTTGATGGTGCGGCACATGGTGGATTTGCCGGAACCGGATGGACCGACGATGACCAGCACCTCGCCCTTCTTGACGGTGAGGTTGATGTCCTTGAGCACATGCAAGTCACCGTAGTGCTTTTCAACGTGGGTCAATTCGACCAGCGGGCGGTCGCTGTCTTCCGTACCCGGCATGATCGGGCGCGTCTCTTGCGTTTCTTTGATATCTGTCATACGGATAGTATATGAAAGCCATGTTTCCGCGGCCGTCACCACCCCCTGACGTGCTCGAAATATGAGACAACGTTGTCCCAAAATGCATCATAGCGCGTTATCGACCGCAATACCGATATCTTGAGCGCCGTACGTGGCAGCTACCACCATCGTGGCAATTCGATAGCCAGCACCGCTATTACGAACAATACAACCACCGCACCGAACACCACTCGTTCGGGCACCTTGGATTTGAAACCATCCACAACGCGACGCCACGTATCACCAATGCTCATGCATACCAACGTAGGAACGCCAAGCAACGAGAAAGAGCCGAACAGGCGAACGCAAGATGAATTTCACCCTACATTCGCCTGTCTTTTACATGCAGATTCGTATGACCATCCGTCACACGATCGCAGCATTTCATCCGCGATCAGCGATTAAGCAATCGCCGGGGCCAAGAGAGCACTCAGAGCACTTTGGAAAGGAACGTCTTCAATCGTTCGCTCTTTGGATGGTTGAAGATCTCGTCCGGAGTGCCTTCCTCCTCGATCACGCCGGCGTCGGTGAAGATCACGCGGGTGGCCACTTCGCGGGCGAAACCCATCTCGTGGGTCACCAGCACCATGGTCATGCCGTCTTCGGCCAGCTCACGAATGACTTCGAGCACATCACCGACCATCTCCGGGTCAAGCGCCGACGTGGCCTCGTCGAACAGCATGACCTTCGGACGCATGGCCAAGGATCGTGCGATGGCAACACGCTGCTTTTGACCGCCAGACAACGAGCGAGGCATGACATCGGCCTTTTCGGCCAATCCCACGGTTTTCAGCAATGCCATCGCATGTTCACGCGCCTGCTCGTCGGTTTCCTTGTGCACCAGTTTCGGCGCAAGCGTGATGTTGTCAATCACGCTCATGTTGTTGAACAGGTTGAAATGCTGGAACACCATGCCAACCTGCTCTCGAACCTGGTCGATGTTCACATGCGGATCACCCAGATCATGACCGTTGACCACGATCTGGCCGCTGGATGCCTGTTCAAGTCCGTTCAGGCAACGCAACATGGTGGATTTGCCGGCACCAGACGGTCCGATGATACAGATCACCTCGCCCTTGCGTACCGTAAGATCGACGCCTTTGATGACTTCCATATGACCATAGTTTTTATGCAGATTCTTGACGTCGATGATCACTTCGCCATCATTGTTGCCGTGATTGCAGTTCTCGCTCATCGATTCACCTTCCTGTCAACGATATTGGCCAGCCATGTGAGGATGGTGATGGCCACGAAGTACATCACACCGACGATCAGCAACGTTTCGGTGACGCGGAAGTTCGCCGCATACAATTGCTGCGCCTGATACAGCAATTCACCAAAGCCGATGGCCAGCAGCAGCGAGGAATCCTTGATCATAATGACCAGCTGGTTGATGATCGACGGCATGGCGATTGCAGTGGCCTGAGGCATGATCACGCGCGCCATGGCCTGATGATGGTTGAGGCCAAGCGAGCGTGCTCCCTCCATCTGACCAGAGTCAACGGACTGCACGGCGCCACGCACGATCTCCGCCAGATATGCGCCGGAATTGAGCGACAACGTCAACGCACCTGCAACCCAAATGTTCACACTGTGTCCGATAAGCTGCGGCACACCGAAATAGAAGAAGAACGCCCACACCAGAATCGGAGTGCCGCGGAACACTGCGATATAAACCTTGGACACGCCTCTCAGAATCTTGTTCTCCGATACTTTCATCAAGCCGAAAGCAACACCCAACGCCAGTGCGATCACAAACGACAGCAACGTGATCAACAGCGTGTTCTTCAGACCAGTCAGCAAAGCCGGCATCGACTGTTTGACCAGACCAAAGAAACCGACCTTCTTCTGCGCCTCACCGTCGGCACCGTTGTCGGTGACCTTGCCGGAAATCGCCTCGACCTGTTCCTTCGCGCCATCGGCACCCAAATACTGTGCGACAATCGTCTCATACTCGCCCGAAGCGATGAGCTTGTTCAGACCATCGTCGATGGCGGCCAGCAGATCGGCGTTCTTGCCTTTGTTCACGGCCATGCCGTATTCACCATGCGGCACCTTCGGAGTCACGATCTTCAAACCGTTGTTTTGGGAAACACCGTAGGCAAGCACCGGATAGTCGTCGAACACGGCATCCGCATTGCCGGATTTGACCATCTCGTACATGGTTGATGACTGGTCCACGGAAGTCACGGTATAGCCGTATTCGCTTGCATGCTGTTTGGCGTAGGATTCGCCTTCCGATCCGGTTTTCGCGACAACGGTCTTACCGTCAAGATCCTTGTAGCTGGTAATACTACCGTTGTTTTCAGCGATGGCCATCTGGATACCGGACTGGAAGTAAGGATTGGAAAAATCGTAGGTCGCCTTGCGTTCGTCGGTGATTGACATGCCTGCGATCACCACATCCACCTGATTGGAGCTCAAAGCCTGCAATGCTGCATTGAAACCCAATGATTGGATGGTGACTTCGAATCCTTCTTCTTGGGCGATGGCACGGATCAGTTCCATATCGATACCGGTCATCTTGCCGTTCTCGCGATATTCGAACGGTGCGAATGTGGTATCGGTGCCGACCGCGTAGGTTTTGCCCTTGACTGCGGAGGGATCTCCGACTTCGGCGGCGTTAGCACTAACTGGGGATGCGATGAGTGCACTCACTGCCACAATCAGTATCATCGCCAACGCGAGAAGTCGCATCCAGACACCATGAAAATCATGTTTTTCCAACGATTGCTTCAAATTCATACTACAGATTCAGTTCTTTCTCATAATATTTCAGATACTCATCTTTGCTCCACCATACCGGCAGCAAGAGAAAATAGACAACGTAAACAATAAAAACAGGCCGTCCTTGCACGGTCTCTCATGCAAAGACAGCCTGTTATCTCAAAGCGAAAACACTATCAGTCTTCGTCTTCTTCCGGATCATAATCAACGCCGGTTTCCGCACGCTGTTCGTCGGAAATCGGAGCCGGGGCGCCGGTCAGCGGATCACGACCGCCGCCAGCCTTCGGGAAGGCGATGACGTCGCGGATGGAGTCGGCGCCAGCCAGGATGGCGGCGGTACGATCCCAACCGAGAGCGATGCCAGCGTGCGGCGGAGCGCCGTACTTGAAGGCTTCAAGCAGGAAGCCGAACTTGTCGGCAGCCTCTTCAGGAGTGATGCCGAGCACATCGAGCACACGATCCTGAATGTCATCACGGTGGATACGCACGGAACCGCCGCCCATTTCGTTACCGTTGCACACGATGTCGTAGGAATCAGACATGGCGTGTTCCGGATCCTTGTCGAAGGTGTCGATCCAATCCTTGGACGGCATGGTGAACGGGTGGTGCATGGAGGTCCACTTGGAGTGGCCGACTGCCACATCGTCGTCATCCGGATCGTCGGTGGGCTTGAACAGCGGGAAGTCCACAACCCAAGTGAAAGCGAAGTCGTCCGGCTTGAGCAGACCGGCGCGATCGGCCAGTTCCACACGCACGGCACCCAGCAGCTCCTGAGCGGAGGTGCGACGGCCTGCTGCGAAGAACACGGCATCGCCGTCTTCTGCGCCAACGGCTTCCTTCAGGCCAGCGCGCTCCTCTTCAGACAGGTTCTTGGCAACAGGTCCCTTGAGCTCGCCGTTCTCAGCGAACACCACGTAGGCGAGGCCCTTGGCGCCGCGCTGCTTGGCCCAATCCTGCCAAGCGTCGAACTGGCGACGAGGCGTGGCCGCGCCACCCTTGAAGAGCACCGCACCAACGTACGGAGCCTGGAACACGCGGAACGGAGTGTTCTTGAAGTAGTCGGTCAGCTCGATCAGCGGGTTGCCGAAACGCAGATCCGGCTTGTCGGAACCGTACTTATCCATGGCTTCCTGCCAAGTGATGCGCTGAATCGGCAGCTGGATCTCATAGCCTGCGGACTTCCAGATGGCGGCGATGACCTTTTCGGCCATGGCCATCACGTCTTCCTGATCCACGAACGCCATTTCCATATCGAGCTGGGTGAACTCCGGCTGACGATCTGCACGGAAATCCTCGTCACGGTAGCAGCGGGCCAGCTGGTAGTAGCGTTCCACGCCGGAAACCATCAGCAGCTGCTTGAGAAGCTGCGGGGACTGCGGCAACGCGTACCAAGAACCTGGCACCAAGCGGGCCGGCACCACAAAATCGCGAGCGCCTTCCGGAGTGGACTTGATCATGGTCGGGGTTTCGACCTCTTCGAAGCCCATCTCTTCCAGAGCGTGGCGAGCAGCCTTCGACATCTGGGAACGCAGCTTCAGATTGCGCTGCATGGACGGGCGGCGCAGGTCGAGATAACGGTACTTGAGGCGAACTTCCTCGCCCGGCAGCTTGTTCTCGGACTCGTTTTCCAACGCGGTGGACACCTGGAACGGCAGCGCGTCAGACTTGGCGAGCACCTCGATGTTTTCCGCCACAACCTCGATCTTGCCGGTGGCCAGATGATCATTCTCGTTACCGTCCGGACGCAGGCGGACCTCGCCCACCACCTGAATCACAAACTCGGAGCGCAGCGGACGTGCCATGTCTTCGTCGTAGATAACTACCTGCACAAGACCGGTGTTGTCACGAAGATCGATGAAGGCCACGCCACCGTGGTCACGACGACGATCGACCCAACCGGAGAGCGTCACCTTCTGACCGACGAGTTCCTCGGTCACTTCGGTTGCATGATGTGTTCTATAAGCCGTCTGGCTCATGCTTCCCCTATTCCTTGTTCTCTAATGATTGAAGTCTTGCGATTTCAGGCTTCTACGGTAACGGTTTGCTGGGCATACACAGTATCCGGCTCCCAAGACTGTGCGCTGGCCGGCTGCTGGTCGCCCGTGATGATGTTCTTGACTTCGTCCGAAGCGTCCTGCGCGGACTTGTCCGCGGGGAACCACACGTATGGGATGCCGAGCTTGTCGGCGTACTTGATCTGCTTGCCAAGCTTGGCTGCGGTCGGAGCCACATCTGCCGCAATGCCACGGGCGCGCAGCTGATTGGCGATTTGGTTGGAAGCGGAACGGTCCTCCTCATTCCACACGGCCACGAGCACGGAAGCCGGAGACACGCGATTCGCATGGGCACCGGCGGTGTGCAGCATGTATGAAACGAGACGGGACAGGCCAATGGACAGGCCCACGCCCGGATACTTCCTATTGCCCTGCGATGCGAGATTGTCGTAACGACCGCCGGAACAGATGGAACCAAGAGCCGCAGCACCGTCAAGGAACGTCTCATACACGGAACCGGTGTAGTAATCCAGACCACGCGCGATCTTCAAATCAGCGATCACGGAGCCCGGGCGAATACGAGCGGCCTCGTCAACAATCATCGCCAACGTGTCAAGACCCTGACGTGCGAGCATGTACGCCTCGGAATCATTGGCAATGCCATGCTTCTCGCACAGCGTGTCGAACTTGCCGGACAGTTCAGCGCCGTCAGCTGCGGTCAGCTCAGCCAGCTCAAGGCACGCACGTGCCTGATTCTCGTCGGCTCCACAGCCTTCGACCAGCAACTTGGCCACTTCGTCGGCACCGATCTTGTCGAGCTTATCGATCTCACGGAGCACGCCCTCGACATCGGTCAAGCCAAGACCACGGTAGAAACCTTCAGAAAGCTTACGGTTGTTCGCATGCACGGTGGCCTTCGGCAAACCGAACTCACGCAGACGTTCCAATGCCGATACCATGACCAGCGGCAGCTCGACCTCGTAATGATCGGGCAGATCACCGTTGCCGATCACATCGATATCGGCCTGCACGAACTCGCGGAAACGACCTTCCTGCGGGCGTTCGCCACGCCAGACCTTCTGAATCTGCCAACGCTTGAAAGGGAATGCCAAATCGCCGGAATGTTCGACCACATAACGGCTCAGCGGAACAGTCAAATCGAAGTGCAGACCAAGGCGGTCCTCAATCGGAGTGTCGGACTCATGACCGACCTCCTGAAGGCGGCTCAGCAGGTAAATTTCCTTGCTGGTTTCGCCCTTCTTGAGCAGACTCGAACCCTGCTCAACAGCACGAGTTTCAATGCCAATGAAGCCATTGAGCTCGAAAACTTCACGGAGCGTGTCGATAACACGCTGCTCCACAACACGTTCAGAGGGGAGCCACTCTGGAAATCCTGAAATAGATGCGCCTTTTGCCACGATTCCCTATAATAAATGAGGTTGCGGAAAATGCAGCGCGTTTTTCAGGCTTTGAAAGCACGTTCGCACGATCCGCATCCCCTGCACTACATGAAGCTTACTTAAAGGAGCTGGCCATGGCCGACGAGAATGTCACCGCGTCCGAGAACACCAATGAAACCACCGAGCAGGCAACGACGCCCGCAGTCAAGGCCAGCAAACCGGCCGTTCCGAGCCCGGCTTCGATGAAGCCCCATGCTCCGAGCCCCGCGGCCTTCGCCAAGAAAGCTCCACAGCACACCGCTCCGGCTGCCGCATCCACCGGCTTCTCCGATGCCGATGTGAAGACCGCCGAAGCATTCGGCCGTGTCGCCGACGATGGTACTGTGTTCGTCAAGGACGGCGAAGGAGAACGTGAGGTCGGTCAGTTCCCTGATGCCTCCAAGGAAGAGGCGCTGGCTCTGTATGCCCGCCGTTACCTTGATTTGAAGGCCAAGTTGGACCTGTTCGCGAACAAGCTCAAGTCCAACAATGTGAAGTCCCGCGAAATCGACGAGACCATCAAGACGCTGTCCGCGGAAACCGAACAGCCGGCAGTGGTGGGTGATCTGGCCGCTCTCAAGGCCCAGTTCGAGGCGCTGAAGGAGGAAGGCGCAGCCAAGAAAACCGCGTTGACCGAGGCACGCAAGGCCGCTATCGCCAAGGCCGTCGAGGAACGCACCGCCATTGTGGAGAAGGCCGAGGCGCTGGCTGATTCCCTCGACGAAAACACCAACTGGCGTTCCACCGCAGACAAGTTCCGTTCGCTCTTCCAGCAGTGGCAGGAGCATCAGCGCAACAACGTCCGCATCGACAAGGAAGATGCGGACGCCCTGTGGGCTCGTTTCTCCGCAGCCCGCACCAAGTTCAATTTCGCCCGCCGCAAGTGGGTGCAGAACCGTGACGAAGAGCGTAATTCCGCCAAGTCCACCAAGGAAGCCATCATCGCCGAGGCCGAGGCGCTGCAGGATTCCACCGCTTGGGTTGAAACCTCCCGCAAGTTCACCGAGCTGATGGATCGTTGGAAGAAGGCCGGTCGTGCCGGTCGTCGTGACGACGATGCCATGTGGGAGCGTTTCCGCGCCGCCGCAGACACCTTCTTCAACGCACGTCAGGCCGATCGTGATCAGATCAGCTCCTCCGAGAAGGAAAATCTTGCCAAGAAGGAAGAGCTGCTGGTCAAGGCCGAGGCGCTGGTTCCCGTCAAAAGCGAAGAAGAGGCCAAGCAGGCCCGTCAGGCTCTCGCCGCCATTCAGGAGGAGTGGGACCAGATCGGTTACGTGCCGCGTGACGAAGTGCGCCGCATCGAAGGCCGTCTCGATGCTGTAGACAAGCAGATCAAGGCCATTGAGGATGCCGCTTGGAAGCAGTCCGATCCGGAAGCCGACGCCCGCAAGTCCTCCTTCGAAGAACAGCTCAACGCTCAGCTCGCTGAGCTTGATCAGAAGATCGCCGCGGAATCCGATCCGAAGAAGAAGGCCAAGCTCGAATCCGAGAAGGCCACCAAGGAACAGTGGCTGAACGCCATCAAGTAAGTCGCACATCCTGATATTTGGTTGCACCACAGAGATGCGGTCAAATATCAGCTGGACTTCACTCAGGCATAATCAAGAAGGCTGGTACGTAACGACATCCGTCACATACCAGCCTTCTTCGTATAATCGCACGTGTTCTCACGTGCGCAATCACCATACAGAATATTCAACTATCATTCGCCGAATTCGGTAGCACAAATATCGGCCACCGCATCAATGCAGGCATCGACGATGAGCTTACCTCGTTCGGCGCTGGAACCTGCAGGAGTGGCCAGTCCTCCGTAATCCGGAACGTCGCCCTTGCGCACCGGGTAGCGCACGTAAGCCTTCGGTGTGACATTGCCTTCGTCAATCACACGGTCCATATGCACCAATTCCGGCTCGTAATGCATCATCAATGAGGTTTCCGTCACTGCGGCATGTTCCAACGCCCAACCGGGGAACACGAGTCCGTCGAACACCTGCTCGACCACGTTCTCCGGCAGCGGATCCCACCAGTTGGTTTCGACGATGGTGGCCACTCCCTTGGTTTCGCGGGTGATCAGATCGATTGCCTCGATAATGAATGCCTCGTTTTCGAAATGCGCGTTCATCACCACGATTTTGGTGAAACCGTCCGCGATCAGCTCGCCAAGCACATCATGCATTTGATTGATCACCGTCACACCGTTCATGTCGATGGTGCCGGGGAACAATGGGCCGCCTCCGGAAAGCGGCTTCGACTTGTACCCGTAGTTCATGGTCGGTGCCACGATGCCGTCGATGCGTTCGGCGAGGTCTTCAGACACATGGCTGGCGATCATGGCGTCCACACCAAGGGGAAGATGCTGGCTATGCTGTTCGGTGGAGCCGATTGGCACAATAACCGGCTTTGATTTCGATGCTTCGATTTCCGGCCAGGTCATATGGTCCATCCGACGGCTGCTGCTCATGATTGCTCCTTTATGTGCTGTTGTTGGTTTGCGTTTCAACAATTGATAATGATTGCGATGATGCCGTCCCCGCGAATCGATGTTGCAATCGATGTTTCAGGGACGGCGTTTATTGTTTCGAGGAATTGTTTCGTAAAAACCGTTTCTTCTCAGATGCGGCTCAGATCCTTATCCGTGTTTTCGTGAGAGAGGATCATGGCGACCAGTGCCACGGCGGCCACCGCCACCATGTACCAGGCCGGAGCGATGCTCGAACCGGTGGTGTAGATCAGCCAGGTTGCGATGAACGGCGCGGTTCCACCGAAGATGGCGTTGGCAAGGTTGAAGCTGAATGCGAAGCCGGTGAAACGAACCGATGTCGGGAAGGTTTCAGTCAGGTAGCTCGAAAGCGTACCGTCGTTGGCGGTCAGGGTGGCGCACATGGCGAGCTCAACGATCAGCACCGGCCAGAACTGTGCGGTGTTCAGCGCCATGAAGGCCGGAACGGTGAGCACGATGAAGGCCACGCATGCACCAATCAGCACCTTCTTGCGTCCGAACATGTCGGAGATGTGACCCATGCCGAACACCAAAGCCACATACAGTACCAGGCAGATGGTGGTGATGGTGGACGACTGTGCGGCAGCCATGCCAACCGTGTCGCTCAGATAGGTCGGCAGGTAGGTGAGCACCGTGTAGAAGCCGACCGCGTTGAGCACGCAGGCACCGAAGCTGATGACCAAAGTCTTGAAGTGGTTCTGGAACAGCTCGCGCAGCGGGGAAACGCTCTTAGTGGTGGAAGCGAACTGCTGCTTGTCGTCCAAAGCTTCGGTCATGGAAGCATACACCGGCGAATCAGCGAGCTTGGTACGGATGAAATGCACGATCAGACCAAGCGGGCCGGCCATGAGGAACGGAATACGCCATCCCCAAGAGGTCAGTGCATCAGAGCTCAGCGAAGCGGTCATCACGGTGGCGAGCGTGGAGCCTGCGAGCAGACCGATGGCGGTGGATGCCGGAATCAGCGAGCAGTAGATGCCACGCTTCTTGGTCGGCGCGTATTCGCCAAGGAAGGTTGCGGCGCCGGCATATTCACCGGAAGCGGAGAAGCCCTGCACCATGCGAAGCAGCAGCAACAGTGCCGGAGCGAAAATGCCGATCGCAGCATATGACGGCAGGCAGCCAATCAGGAACGATGCACCCGACATGAACATGATGGAAATCGCAAGAGCGCCCTTGCGTCCCTTCTTATCGCCGAAGTTACCCCAAAACAGTGCACCGATCGGACGAAGCACGAATGACAGTGCAAACACGCCGAACGTCTGCAGCATGGCGACCGTGTGATTGCCGGACGGGAAAAACATCAAAGCGATGGTGGTCGCGAAGTAGGAATAGGAAGCGTAGTCGAACCATTCAATGAAGTTGCCGAGGAAAGACGAGACGGCCACTTTCTTGACCATCTTCTGCTCTTCGGACTGTTCAGACACGGAAGCCCTGTTGGCGGTTGCGATTGTTGCACTGGCACTCATCATGTCACCTGCTTTCTTCTGCTGAATCTGTCTGTACGTTCGCGTTTTCTTCATACCCGGCGAACGTTGTGACTCTGACTATCGCCCGAAGTATTTGCGCCAAAGTGAACTGATTGTTAAACCGCAACCGTTTGTTTTTGACGTTTTGCCAAGTTCCCCTTGCTTACAGCGCCGAAGTGGAAGATATGGTGTGATTATGTTGCGATTTCGCCATTTTCGCACCTAAAAGCAGCATTGACCAGCTGATTTTATCGGTAGGCGCTATGCCCACGATCTGTGTCACTTTGTCCAATCGGTTGTACAACGTCTGCCGTTGGATACCTAATTGCTCGCATGCGCCGGTCTTGTTGTCGAGATTGTCGAAACAGGCGCACAACGTGTCGATCAGCATGGCGTTATGCATAAGCTCATGCCCAACCGTCTGCGTGATCACCATGCGCACGGCCTCATCGGTACGTTCCATTCCCAACATGCGTTCCAGCAACGAGGAATCCACACATTCGAGGGTTCCATATGGGCATTCCGCATCGTTCGAAATGCATGTTCGAATCACACTGCGCAACGCACCGAACGCGTCCATCAATGAAATCGTGTCCAACGCTGCGCGTCCATGCACGGTATATACGTATTCGTTTGCAGCGACTTGCGTCAACGCATGCAAACACCGATCTGAAAATACCGACACATCGCCGCCGCTGTCTTGCGCCGCGAGAAAACCGATCATTAAATCGCCTTCCAACAAACAGATCGATTCGCAACCGCCGTTGGATTCGAAATCGTCGATCATCGACACGATTGCCGGCATGGCGTTGGCCACCGACTTGAGTTTCATGGCAAATGGCATATACACGCCCGAAGCGGCGAATCCCAACGCATCAAGCATGGCATGGCCCTCACGCGCCTCCATCGGCGAAACATGCACGCCATCTTCCGGCCCCGCAATCAGATGCGCCACCATGCCGACCCGCGCTCCCCCATCGAGATACAGTGTCAAAACCGGAGCGGCAATCTGTTCGATCCTTCTGCACATCGCTTCATCGAACACCGTATTGCGCTGGCTGATCTCCAAAGCACCCAAAGGCCGTTTCTGTTCCTCCAGTGCAAGTACAATGCCGCAATCTGTAGCGGTATTGATGTTCTGTCCAGCTCGGGCGACTTCAAGACCGTCCACGTCGAATATGACCACATCCTCGCCGAACAGGTTCGCAATGCCATCGGCAACGGCTTTGGGATTGGACGCTTGAGCAAGCTCAGAACGCAACGAAGTTGACATAACGTCCACTTGCATCTGCATACGCATCTGATCACGCACAATCATGGTATTGACGCTCTGGCAGATATCGACGAAAGGAATTCGACGGCGCAATCCAATAATCGTAAGTCCTTCATGCTTGGCTGCCTTCACCAACATTTTCGGCAGTTGGGTGACTTCTTCAACCAATTCGACCATCAATGCCGCAATATCAGCATTCACGAGGCTTTTCACATATTCGTCCGCACGTTTTTCACGACCGTCCGCAACTAAAGATCGCCCCTCCACCACCAGAAGCTCGCCTCCTGCCAGAAATGAGGCGACGTCCTCGCGTTCGTTGGTGAACACCCAACGCACCGGATTATCCAAGCTATCGCCAGCAACTTCAACCTGTGGTTCCGCCGTCGCAACCAAGGCATCATCGAGCACTTCCCTCACCGTAACAGCCATACAAACCGTCCAATCCGAAGTAATACACATGTCACATCAAGTAACGTGACCGCAAAGCAATACGCCGACAATAACCATCAACGATTACGTCAAAGGTTCCCTTCCGTAACCCAATGGACATATGACAAAACGTCTGCCGGAACCCGAAAACTCGCATGAAAACTCGTATTGGAAGGAGTGATTATGAGCACGCAACTGTTCATCAACGCACACATCGCCACCGGCATGCCGGGCAGCACCGCAGCCGAAACAGCGGCAATCCAAGATATTCTCGTCGAAGACGGCAAGTTCATCAGCATTGCACCCAATTTCAAAGCAACACTCGAAGCACAAGGCAAAGATATGGCGAGCGTGGAAGTCGTCGATTTGGGCGGAAAGCTGGTCTGTCCACCATTCTGCGACACCCATCTGCATCTTGATTACGTCTTTACCGCACGCAAGCCCGGCGCGGTGAACGAGTCAGGCACCCTGTTCGAAGGCATTCAGCGTTGGAGTGAAACCAAGGCAGATCTCACTGTCGACGAGATCAAGGAACGCGCGAAAATCGGCATCGCCAAGGAAATGCGTCATGGCGTGCAGTTCATTCGTTCGCACGCCGATGTGACCGACCCGAATCTTACCTCGCTCAAAGCTCTGCTGGAGCTTAAGGAGGAACTGAAAGATACTGTCACGCTGCAGATCGTCTCCTTCCCGCAGGAGGGCATGTACTCCTATGAAGGCCCTCATGGCGAATCCGGCGCGGATTTGGTTGAGGAAGGCCTGAAAATGGGTGCTGATTGCGTCGGTGGCATTCCGCATTTCGAGCAGTGCCGTGAGTTCGGCGAACGTTCCATGCACACCGTGGTCGAACTGGCTTCGAAGTACGACAAGCTCATCGACGTGCATTGCGATGAGACGGATGATCCGAATTCCCGTTACGTGGAGCTGCTTTCGGCATTGGCGTATAAGGCTGGCATTGGCCCGAAGGTCACCGCCAGCCACACCTGCTCGCTGGGATCGGCGGACAACGCCTACTTCTTCCACCTGACCAAGCTGCTTAAGGCGGCGCATATCAACTTCGCCTGCGCCCCCACCGAGAACCTGTATTTGCAGGGCCGTCAGGATACCTTCCCCAAGCGCCGTGGCATCACGCGAGTCAAGGAGCTCACTGAGGCGGGTGTCAATGTGT
>ENA-ORTW01002981-ORTW01002981.1-human-gut-metagenome-genome-assembly--contig:-NODE-2981-length-14964-cov-2.596754_pt1 | contig 14964 bp, 10 predicted proteins | sample MGYA00242072_ERZ509193 | MGnify/ENA primary metagenome ERZ509193 (study PRJEB26280, sample SAMEA2338813) | human gut metagenome | biome: human gut; feature: human-associated habitat; material: faeces... | reverse complement strand
ATTAATTTACATAATTATTACTTGTTTAATTATTTATGATACTATTTTTCCAAATATTTATTGGCTGATTCTGTTACTGCAAGTCCGCCTGTTCCTGTTTCTTTTAAACATGCCGGCATGCTATTTCCAATGCGACGCATACTGTCAATTACATCATCAGGTGTAATTGCACTTTCTATACCCGCCATAGCCAGTTGAGCTGATGTTACTGCATTAACAGCACCATATGAGTTTCTCTTAATACATGGAACTTCTACTAATCCCTTTACCGGATCACAAGTAAGCCCTAACATGTTTTTAAGTGAAAGTGCTGTTGCATTTACAATCTGTTTAGCTGTTCCTTTCTGGAGAAAAGCTAAAGCTCCGGCTGCCATTGCACTTGCTGAACCTATTTCAGCCTGACAGCCTCCTGCAGCTCCAGCAATAAAAGCATTCTCTGCTATAACTTTGCCAATTCCGGCAGCAACGTACATTGCCTTAACCATTTCATCATCACTTAAATTATATTCTTCCTGATAACTAATAAGTACCGCCGGCAAAACTCCACAGGCACCGGCCGTAGGTGCCGCAACAATTCTTCGCATACAGGCATTTGACTCGCCCATCTTAATTGCTTTTTCCATAACATTTCCAATAAATTTTCCGCAAATATTTTTGTTAGCTGCATTATATCTGTGAATTTTTTCTCCATCTCCACCGGCTCTTTTGCTGGCTGACTTTAAATTTCCATTATAATTTTTGTCAGCCTCTTTCATTGCCAAATACATATTTAACATTTTTTCGTAGGACTGCTCTTTAGTCCTTCCGTTTTCTTCCATATCAGACTGTTCAATAACCTGCCACACTTCTAATTTATTTTCATTAACTAAATCTTCTAACTCTTTTAATGTATGATAATAAAACATAAACTCTCCGTCCTTAATTTATATTCCTGCAAAATAAGTTACCTTTAGTATTCCTTCAACGTGCTTCAACCATTCGATTCCTTCCTTTGGAATCTGCTGGTCGCATTCAACTACCATAACCGCATTTCCACCTTTTGCCGACCTGTATAGCTGCATAGTCGCAATGTTTACCGACTTGTGGGCAAGCATGGAAGTAACCTCCGACACGTGCCCCGGCTGGTCCATATTATGAACAATAATGGTAGGACATTCCCCTGAAAAATTAGTATCAATACCATCAATTTGAGCAATATTTATTCTTGATCCACCTATGGATTGCCCCAAAACTTCTATTTTGTTGCCATTGATTCCTTCTAATCTTAACAACGCTGAATTAGGATGGCCTTCATTAAGCTTTGCCTCACCAAACTCAATTTTCATATCTTTCTCCTTGGCTATATTGAAGCTGTCGGAAATACGGTAATCATCCGGCTCCATACCAAGCAAACCTGCAACTATAGCCTTCTTAGTTCCGTGGCCTTCACCTGTAGCAAGGAAAGAACCATACAATAAAATCTGAGCTTTCTTAACAGGCTCCCCTAACAACTTGCCCCCAATATATCCTATTCTTACGGCACCTGCCGTATGAGAACTTGAAGGGCCAACCATAATCGGGCCTACAATATCAAAAATATCCATATTATGCCTCCTTTTGTGTTTATATACACAATATGCCGGAATTTTCGTACAAAAAAGCTGCTGCCAATCCGGCAGCAGCTTGTCAAATGTCAAAGAACTTACAAATTCAGAGAATCCGGCACTGCAAGTCCGCACTTTCTCATCTCATCAAGCAGATATGCTGTTGAAATTTGCAGCTTCTTTTCCATCGTAATCTGCATCGTTTTTTTTATCGTCTCTTCATCCATCAGACCGAGTGATATGAATTTTGACAGCGCATCATCGTCACCTCTTTTTGCGATTGTTTCGGATATTTTTGAAGATTCTTTTTGCAAGTATTTTTTTGCATCTAATGAACCTTCCAGGATATACAGCTCCAATGCAACACTTACCTTATTTTGGAAATCTGACATTGCATCCAGAATCAGCCGGTACGTTAAACCATTGCAATCCGTTTTGCTGGCAAGAACATTATGTACCATATCTACTACAGTAAACATGTTGATGTAGTTGTTAATATATTTTGGGAGCCTTACACTTTTCCCATTGTATGTCAGGAGGAATGTTTTTTGAGGCTCTCCGGTTTTAAGAAAAAACTGTGCTCTTTTTAATGAGATTAGATATGGACTACAGACCAACAGCGATTCTTCCCTTATCATTCCATACAGCATGGAGCAAAATCCAGAATCCACACTTACCCCGATTGGTTTTGTCCATACGACTTCCTTAATATCTGACATCAAAATCAAATCTTCTCCGCATTTTTCAATACCTTTTCCAAGTGTAATCTTTTTCAGTGTCTTACTATCTGCAAAGGCAAAGCAGTTCAGTTGTGTTACTGTGTCTGGAATGGTCAGTTCTTTAACATGGCAATTAGTAAACGCATGGCTCCCGATTACAGTATATGGTTCTTTCAGTATTACAGTGTCAACTATCTTTCCGTCCTTTCTGATATCGTAGTACTTGTCCAGCATACTAACACACGCCAATGCGTTTACAGAATATGACCCGCGAACGACTTTTTGTCGGCTGGGGATTTCCCATTCTTCGTTAGCTGTTTTTATCATTTCTTTTACTCCTTTCTTTTTGCTTTTGTCTTTAGTATGCGGGATTTTTGGAGACAGAAAAAGCAGGTCTTTACGACCTGCTCTGTATCTATCAATCAGTCCAAGCTCCGCTGTCAGAGTCAGCATCCCATATTTCGCAATGTATTGCAAACTTTTTCCGAATGTTTTCATTCCTCTGGTGCGGCGATGCCCTTTTTTCGTCGCCAGTCCCTTTGTTTTTGCATTAAATGTAGAGAAGTTAAAGATTCAGAATGAGTGTAGAGAACAAATATTAATTGCCGAGGATTCATGCTTGTTATCCTAAATTTTCAATGCATCCGGCAGCCTTAAACCGCATTTCCGCATCTCATCCAGCAGATACGATACAGATGTCTGTAGTTCCTTCTCCTGTGCAATTGGCAGTGTATGCAGCAGCGCTTCTGCATCCATCAATCCGAGAGATACGAATTTTGACAATGCATCATCATCTCCGCCTTCCGCAAATGCTTTTGCAATTTTTACCGCATTGTTCTGGAGATATTTTTTCGCATCTGACGAGCCATTCAGGATGTACAGCTCCAGTGCAACGCTCGCTTTGTTCTGGAAATCCTGCATCGTTCCAAGGATAAGGCGGTATAACAAAGACCGGCTTATTTTTTTTGTACCGCTGGCAAGAGCTGCGTGCACCATATCCTGGATGACAAACATGTTGATGTAATTGTTGATACATTTTGGAAGTCTTATGCTTCTGCCGTTATATGTCAGCAGAAATGTTTTCTGCGCTTCTCCTGTCTGGAGAAATGTCCTTCCTTTATTCAGCCGGATTTCGGCAGGATTATAGAATAGCGTAGACTCTTCCCTGATTAACCCATACAGTAATAACGACAATGCTTCGTCTGCATCTTCGTCAATCGGCTTTGTCCAGACAACCTCCTGTACGTTTGACCGGAAAATCAAATCATTCCCGCATTTCTCAATACCTTTGCCAAGTGTGATTTTTTTAAGCGTTTCGCAATCAGCGAAAGCAAAACTGTCCAGTAGTATAACGGTATCCGGAATTGTCAGCTCTTTAACATGGCAGCAATCAAAAGCATGGCTTCCGATTATGTTATACGGTTCCGTCAGCGTCACCACATCCATTATTTCCCCATCTTTTCTGGCATCGTAGTACTTATTCAGCATCTTAACGCGCGCTGATGCATCTACAGAATACGGCGACCGGTAAGTCGTCCTGAATTCTTTGTCAATTGTTTTTGTCATTTTTTTTGCTCCTTTCTTTTTTGTTTTCGTATATAGTATGCTGGATTTCTTTCCTGACAAAAGACAATCTTTGCAGGCAGAAACAAAAGCCGCAGGTTTCCCTGCGGCGCTTTGCATTTTGTTAGCACTTCCCCTCTCACATCTCCAGAAACCCCAGCAGCTCCGCCGGGTTTGCCGTCTGTGCAATCTTTGTCATATATTTTGAATATGTACCCATGATTGAATCGCCATGGTTCCACTTATCCGCAGGCTCCGTATTCAGCCAGAACGCTTTTTTGGCCTTTCTCGCAATCGCTTTCACGTAGTCTTCGCCGCTGGCGTTCTTGTTGTTTCTCGCATCACCGATAAAGTACACATAAGAATCACCGGTCACCTCACTCATATGCTCCTCATAAAATGTCCTGAACGGTATCTCATAATTTGAGTAAGCACCAGCTCTCGGAATGGCATCAAGTACAGCCTTTACTGATTCATCGGGGTTATCCGTCTCGAAGAATTTTGAGATATCGTAAAGCCTGTTTGTAAATGCATATGTCTTGCATCCTCCAGGGAATACCTCTTTCATTGCATGCATGAATACCAGCATCATTTCAGACGCATTCTTACAGGAGCCAGACACATCCAGAATCAGTATCAGGTTTGATTTCTGTCGTACCGGTTTCTGGTGTATAAGATGCAGCGGGATACCGCCTGTCTGGCAGCTTTTCTTTATCGTAGCCGGGATGTCAATCTTGGAAGCCTTGTTTGCCCTTATTTTTTTTGACATTTTTGTCCTGAATTTTCTGGCGTTATCCTTAATATACTCGGAAATCTGGCGTTTTTCCGCATCAGACATTTTTGAGAAGTCCTTATCAAGAACGATATCCCCGGCATGTTTTGACCTTACTGCATTTTTAACGAGTGCTTTGTTAAATTCAGCACGGTGTGCCCGGGACTGTTCTTTCACAATCTCATTCATGCGGTTCTGGAATTTTGTATCCTCTTCCTGCATTTTTTTACGCATTGTCTTTATGTCGTTTGCCGTCTGTGCAATTTGTGAATTAAGGCTTTTGGCCTCTTCCTTAACCGCCTTCAGCTGTTTCCCGCGTTCACGGATTGCTTCCATAATTTCGCTGCTGTTCGGCTTCATGCATGCTTTCATGGAAGCAGCCTTTACCTCTTTCATCAGCTGATTCTGTTCCGGTTTTATTCCGTTTTTTATCAGCGTTACAAATTCTTTTAATGTGTCCTGGCCTTTCAGGCATTCATCAAGGTTTTTTATCTTTTTCTGTTCTTCTTCTGTTTTTTCTGCTTTTTTAATTTCTTTTGATTCTTTCTGCCCCTGTTCACGTTGCTGCATCAGCTCCTGCTGCCTTCCTGTCAGGCGCTGCAGTTTTTCGTTTATTTTTTTTCTGTTCTCCTCATGCTCTGTTTTAGCCTTGCGTTCTTCACGGTGCCTGTGGTAATACCTTTCAACAAATTCGTTATAGATAGTATCAAATGCTGCTGCCTCCTGATAACTATGCGCCAACATAGTGGACAGCAGGCGTTTGATATCCATCTTCCCTGTCACATCACTGATGACAGAGAAGATTTCTGAAGCATTACATATATATCCGGCACTGCTGAAATATTCGCAGGCTTCAAAGATAAATTCATAGAGGTAAGAAGAACCGTCATCAAAATCTATGTTTTCGTCTATGTCTGCAGCCAGGCAGAATCCTGTGCTTTCAAAATTACAGTGGCCGGCAACCGGGCAGTGTTCGCATTTTAACATACGCATCTCCTCCTCAGCTTACGATATTTCCGGAATATGCCTCCACTGTTTTCCTGATAATCCCCATATCCCTTCTGTCTTTTGCCAGCAGGCCGATTGAGTTCATGACCATTTCCTTATCTGCATCATTCTTTAAAAAGTTTGCCCAGTCAACAGCTTCTGAGATAGACACCGGATGCTTCAGGTTTTCTTCCTGCAGTGACACGATACATGCTGCAATACCGGCAGCGACCTTATCATTAACTTTTGCATTGTTCTTCAGGATATCGATAATCTCTTCCCTTGTCTTTTTCGGAATATACAGATATCCGCATCTTCTTCTCATCGCACCGGAAAGCTCACGGTAACCGTTAGAGGTCAGGAATACGATTGGCTTCTGGTCTTCCGGACAATTTACAGGTCCAAGCTGCGGAATATTGATTCCGTAACCTTCAAGATATTCATAAAGCATATATTCTGTTTCTTCGGAAGACTTATCAATCTCATCAATCAGCAGAAGCTTCCTGCCGGTACCGTTGATTGTCTGCAGAACCGGGCGCGGGATGAGGAATTCTTTACCGTAAAAGTTGACATCTCCGGCAACCTTTCTAATTGCGCTGTTCACATCCATATCCTTAATCTCTTCATTAATCTTTGGCTTTACTGCTTCCAGTGTCAGCAGCTGGCGCTGGTAATCGTAATCATACAGGATGTCGTCTTTTGTCAGGCCGTCATACATCTGCAGCCTTAAAAACGGCAGCCCAAGCATCTTTGCAACGGCAATCGCAAGTGATGTTTTACCAACACCAGGGTCTCCTTCAATCAGGATTGGTTTATTCAGTGACAATGCAGCAAACACTGCATAACAGATATCGTCATTTGGGATATATCCGTTCTTCTTTAATCCTTCTTTAATCTCTTCTATTGTCATAAGCGATTTCTCCTTTTTGTATTTATTTTTACATGCTTAATATGCCGGATTTTTTAGAAAACGGATGATTATTGCGAAAAAAAAATTCAGCACAAAATACTGCCTGTATTCCAGCAGATACAAACTGAAAAATATTTTTTCAGTTCTTCTTTTTCCGTCATATTAATTGAGAAGCAAACAAAGAAAGGAGATTTAAATTAGATGGCAAATTTTGGTTATTCACCACAGGAAGGTGTTACGTTTTATTATGACAACAGGGGAAAGGTGACAGACCTTTGCATTAATCCCAATGTTAAAACCGTTACCATTTGCTCAAGAAGTTCCAATAGCTTCGTCGGCAGCCAGTTTTCATTACAAGACTGCAAGAAACAATTTCCAGATGTGGAAGTACTTAGGATTTCTTCTGATATAATTAATGTTTGTATCAACAATAAGATGTTTCCAAATGTCAAAAATGTGTACTCAGAAAGTAAGTATTATAAAAATGATGTAAGAATGCTTGTTCGCAAATACAAAAACGGCAGCTTTGCATTAAAGAATGCATTTTGTGCAGCAGCTGGAGATGTTATTGACCTTCAAGGAATATCAATCATCGATGACAACGCATTTGATGGATGTATGGCAACAGATTTTGTCAATATTGACGATGTCAGCATATGCCGTGCTGATGCATTCACCGGTTCAGCTATTGAACTGAATAAACGGTACAAAAATGGGCTGCAGATATTTGGCAGTGTCCTGATTGGTGTGCAGAGCGGAGTAAGTGATATTGAGATTCCTTCATATGTTAAATACATAAAGAAAGATATCAGTTTTCAGGATGTAAAAAATGTTACAATAAATAATGCAGACCAGCTATGCTTTGTTAATGATGTTTCTCTTGATTGCCTGCAGCTTAACGGATGTAATATTCTTCCAGGTGCTTTACGGAGCAGGTGTAACGTGGTTAAGGTAAAACAGTATAAAATCTGCAATAGCAGCATTTATTGTGATGTTGGTGGTGTTATCTTTACAGAAGACAGAAAAATACTCATCTCTTATCCGAAGCTTCGTGAAGGTCATTATGACATCCCTGACGGCACGGAAACCATATGGGCTGATGCATTTTCAGGTGGCCTTATTTCTTCGGTAAAGATTGCAGATTCTGTATATGATATTGGCGACAGGGCATTCTCAGGGTGTGAACATCTTGAGAATATCGAATTTGGAAAAGGAATTACTAATTACAGTCATTATGGCAGAACCAGAACATTCAGCTATTGTACTTCATTAAAGAGTGTTACAATCCCTGAATGGGTGAAAAGCCTTAGCAGCGGCATGTTTGTCGGATGCAGGCTTGAATCGCTTACACTTCCTGACGGTCTTGAAGAGATTGAGACGAATGCATTTGGAAAGATTGCATTTGAAGACATTACAATCCCACCTTCTGTAAAAGTTATCTATTCAGGTAATTTTACCAACTCAAAGACTTACAGGTTTACAGACCGGGTTCCGCATGGCTTTATTGGTGGACTCCTTTATAATGGGACAAACAGCCCGGAGTCATTACAGTTTAGTGACTTAGTGAAAAAATTCATCATTACTGAAGGCGGCAAAGAGTATGTTCTATTCCTTCCTGCATACCTTGAGCACAAGACTGCATATGAGCTTGATGAAATATTATCAAACTTTTCATGTACGATAAAGGATGAACAGTATTATCTTGATTGTTATAAATCATGTCCTGACTTAATTCTTGTCCAAGAAACTGCTATTGCACTGGCACTTATCACTGGAAATGAAAATATAAAAAAAGAATTAAAAAAACGGGCACGTTCTATCACAAGCCGTTTATTAAAATCAAATCAGGAAGAAAAACTTGTTGATTTTTTAAAGCTTGGCCTGCTTTCCGACCACATGCTTGCATCATTGCAGGAGACTGCGCAGGAAAACGGCATGACGACAGTTTCTGCATACATTTTAAATGAACAGAACAAAAAGCTGTTAAAAAAAGAATCTTCCAAAAGCACATTTCGCATCTAACCATCAACACCCGGCATTTTATCTTCTGCCGGGTGTTTTTCTCTTTTATCGGGAATCCGGCATATTAAAAATGTAAAAATAATTTTAAACAACAAAGAAAGGAAAATAAAAAAATGGCAAAACCACAGATTAAAAAAGTAAAAAAAGACTCAAAAGGTGTTACTTATTATTTTTCTGACGATGACGGCATCATGTGCGTTGATATTGATGTTGAGCCTGGCGTCAAATCTGTTGTTTTTCAGGAAAGACAATGCGCTTCAAAGTGGAAAAGCTGCTATTCCAGGTTTTTACTCAGAAATGTAAAGAAGCAGTTCCCTGACGTTGAAAGACTTATTATCTCAGGAGAGTGTATTTACACTATTGATATCAGTAATATGATGTTCCCGAATGTGAAAGAGGTAATCGTCAAAGACAATGATAGCTATGAGCCAGGGCCATACCTGATGACAGCAAAAGACACAAATGACGGCAGGAAATTCTGTTTACTCAATACATTCTGCAGTGATGCTGGCAGTGTGATAGATTTAAAAGATGTAACAGAAATATCTTCTTACGCATTTGAGGGCTGCATGGCAGGAAAAATCATCAATTGTAAAGACGTTTTAATAATAGACAATAGCTCTTTTTGCGGATATCCGGCTTCAATGTGTGAAAACAGCTACAAGGACGGCGCCTTGGTGTTTGAAAATATGTTGGTTGATATTGATGCTGGAGCTGAACACGTTACAATATCAGAGGAAGTAACAATATCTACATCAAAATGGTTCAATCTTAGCAATGTAAAAGAGATTGTTTTTCAAAAAATGAGTACAATACCACTTGTAAATGGTCCTAATTTTAACGGCACTATTACAATCAACGATGACTCATTCATTCCAGCACAGAGAGATATTGATAAAATAATAAGGCATATTCACTGTTCAGCCTTTAAAGTCACAGAGTCAAATAAGCAGATTTGTGCAGTTGATGGCGTGATTTATAGCAAAGACAAAAAGATACTACTTGCGTATCCACGTCACAGATGTGGTGATTTTGTGATACCTGACGGGACTGAGATTATCTATGATAATGCGTTTGCGTACTCTGATATCACATCAGTTAAAATTCCTGATTCGGTATACCGAATTAAAACAGACGCTTTTTCCAACTGTGAAAAACTTAAACGCATCGGTTTTAATAAAACGATTACCGATTATTCGAAATATGGAGATATCGGGATTTTTTATGGCTGTCAAAGTCTGGAGCCTTTTACTATACCTTCACATATTGAAACTTTGGGAATATCAATGTTTTTTGGATGTAATACTACTGAGATAAGGCTACAGGAAGGCATCAAGCGGCTTGATGCAAATTCAATATTTTTATGGACAAGAGATTCACTGGATGATGAGCTTATTATACCATCAACACTACAGGTAATTGAATCTCGTATAATAAGGCCGGGTCAGCATAAAATAAGGGTTAAAAGCAGGACCCCGGCTGGCTTAGTTAACGCTGTGACGAATACTTCCAGTTATACGAACAATGATGAAGTTGCCGGTCCGTTTGTAATCACGTTAACGATTGAAGAAGACGGAAAAGAATACGTGTTTTATATTCCAAGATTCTTATCTCTAGAAACATCAAAAAATCTTGACAATTTCTTTAACATGTATTCCCCGTCTGCCATGAGTGAAGAATATATGGATTCACTTTATGAAGATACACCATGCCTTTATGTGAAGCAGGATACAGCATTAGAGCTTTATCATCTTACCGGCAAACAATTCTACAAAGATTTTCTCAAGAAATCAAAGAATAGCATTATAAAACGTTATTTTGACAGAGGCCAGGAAAAAGAAATCATTGACTTTTTACAGTTTGGTTTCTTTGCCAGCAGCTCTCTTGATAAATTCCGGAAGATTGCAGATGAACGCGAAATGTCAATCCTTTCTGCTTACATTCTGGAAGAACAGAAAAAGAAAGCACCAAAAACAACAACAAAATTTACAATCTGATTTACCATTTAATGTAAAACTCCCGGCAGAAAAATCTGCCGGGTATTTTTTTTGCAAAAAAAATAAGCCAGGCACTTAATGTACCTGGCAGGAGATGCATATAAGTACAGGCAGCAGAAAGGAGGTCGCAAAAGCCGAATACGGCTTAAAACAGCACTGCCTGCACTTACAGGCGCCTTGCGGCCTGCAGCTGTGACTGCTGCTGCCGCTTGGTTCCTGTACATTTAATATGCAAAATAAAAATAAAAATGTAACACTTTTCGAAAAAAAAGACGAAGCCATTTTTGACTCCGTCTAAAAAACTGTTACAATCCGCCGGCATTTTCCACTTTTTTATCAGCAGAACATCAGCTGGCCATCAGAGCTTTCATAAAACATGATATCAATCATTTCTACTTCTTCGTCTGTTTTCTTTACCTTTTCCTCGTTCTTGCTGAAAAAGCCAAGAGAAATCATTTCAGAAATAAAAGCGTCAAATTTTTCATTGATGACCTTTCGCTCCTCTCCCATCGGAACCGCAGTCTTGATTCCGTCTGAGGCAAACTCGGAATGTCCGACAAGATAGTCTGATTTCCTGTCTCCCAGTTTATCACGCACATAACATGCAAAAGCCCTGGCAAACATTTCCGGTGTTGATGACCAATATCCGTTTCCGGCTTTTTTGTAGCCCTTATCAAAGTATTTTGATGCAATATAGAATTCAGTTTCTTTGTTATCCTGCATCTTCATCGCTTCAATAAGTTCTTTTGCTGATTCCGGAACATTGGCAGCAGAGGTACTCTGGCTCATAAAGCCATGGAGGTTCAGTTTCTTACCAAGATAAGCGTCCATCGCATGGCCCCATTCATGTGCAAGGGAACCTGCACCACGTCTTTTTGTCATATTGATGACATTTTTGACCGGTTCATAATGAGCCATAGCGCTTCCTCGTCCACGGGCTCCAAATGCGATTGCCAGTTCCCCGCCAAGGCTGATATCTTTAACAGATATCCCAAGTGCCTTATACAGGTCTTCAAAAGCATCGTAAGCCATGTTAATTCCACCAAGACGGTCTTTTGAAGTAGTATAGTTTCCAAATTCACCACCGCGAAGGCCATATCTTGACATAAGGATATTACCGTCAGAAAATCTGAAGAAACCATAATCACTTCCTGTTCTTTCAATCTTGGAAAGATGAGGCGGCAAAAATGCTTCTTTCTTTTCCTTTTTCTTTTCAGCAGCAATTTTTTCTTTATGTCCTTTAACTGCCTCATCGGCTTCTTCCGCCGACATAAACACACCAATCTTCCGTCCTGCATAAGATGTAAGGAACAGCTTTCCAGATTCTTTTACAAGCTCTGAGTAATCCTTTGTGTCATAATAGATTCTTATAGCATCACTGCTTGTGACAGTGTTTTTATAAGTACCATCATTGCGCCGCTCAGATTTGATATTTTCTGCAGCAGCCTCCACGATGCTGTATTTTGCATTTTCTTTTTCTGCACTCTCTTCCAGGAATCCGGAAGTCCTGCATTCAGTAGCGATAAATTTCGGGCGGTATACATAACGAAGAACTACATTCCCGTCAAAAAACGGTTTTGTTACATCACTTGCATATCTCCACCTCTTATCATCCGGGTCTGAAGATGCTTTAATCAGGTATTTAAAGATACCATCCCGTTCAGTTTCTTCCGGGTATCCGGTATAAAACGCTTTAATATCATCAATTGAGTTACACGCTTCAATATCAGCTTTAAACTCAATTACGAATTTAACATATGTAGCAGCATCCATTTTTGGACGTGATACAACAGCTTTACGCATCTGACACTGCCAGAAACATACTTCTTTTGGCGTTCCTTCCTGCACCATCGCACGGTAATCAGGACGTTTCCACAGTTTCGTTTTCTGCGCCATTTCGCCCTGCTCCTCATTAGAGAGTGAGTTAAAAAGTGCCCACAGGTCCTTCTTTGCTCCGCCAATCTTTTCCCCAAAATCATTCAATTTTTTCATAGTTTTAATCCCTTTCTTTGTACACTCTTTGTTTGTGTTACAGAATTAATATGCAAAAGAAAGAGAAATACAAAAAAGAGCCAAAAAATAAGAAGAGCTTGGGTATTATGCGGTTGTATTGCAAAAAAAAGTAAAAAAAATAAACGCTCGCTTGCCAGCCTTTACACGGTTTCGCTTGTCAGCCTCTATGAGGCTTGGTAACGAAGGCGCTAAGCCTGAGAAGACAAAAGCAAAAAGATATTTTTTCTGCACTTAATATGCAAAATAAGCAAAAAAAATAACGCAAAAATTTTTTTTGCGAGCAAAATTCAGCATATTATAACTGTAATATTCATTTGATTACAGTAAAAAGCTGTAGTACAATATAATCAAGATTAAGGAGGGTAAACAAAATGAATAAGACAAAAACACGTACCGGGCTTTCAGCCCTGTTTGCTGTACTCCTGGCAATCATGATTGCCGTTCCGGCAATCCTCCAGAGCGGAGCAGACGCAGCCGTTAATAAAAAACGGCCGACAAAAGTCACTCTAACCAGTGCAAAAGCAACATCTTACAACAAGGTCAGCCTTAAATGGAAGAAGTCCAAGAATATCACATCTTATGCGGTATATTACAAGGCTTCCAATTCCAAGAAATGGGTCAAGATTGCAAATGTGAGTTCCAAGAAGACCGGATATACTCACAAATCTTCCAAGAAATACCCGTTAAAACAGGGTAAGACCTATCAGTACCGTATCCGTGGATACAACAAGAACGCGAAAGGCAGCAAGAAATGGGGTAAATATTCTTCCGTCAAGAAGGTGAAGGTTCCGAAGAAACCGGCTGCAAAACCGACAGAAACCCCGAAGCCGACAGCAAAGCCAACGGAAGCACCAAAGCCGACTGCAGCTCCAAAGCCAACGGCTACACCAAAGCCAACAGCTGTTCCAAAGCCAACGGCAGCGCCGAAGCCAACCGTTACACCGATTCCAAAGCCTACGGCAATACCGAAACCGACAGCGATTCCGAAACCTACGGCGATTCCAAAGCCAACGGCAATTCCACAGCCGACAAAGCCGGTTCAACCAGCAAAACCGACTGCTACACCAATTCCGAAACCGACAGCTGTTCCGCAGCCAACAGCTACACCGAAACCGGTTAAGGTTTCAAGTATTACATTAAACCAGACATCCTTAACCATGACCTTAAAAGGCCAGACTGCAAGTCTTACCGCAACAGTAACTCCAGATAATGCAGCAAACAAAAATATCACCTGGAGTAGTTCAAATTCAAGTGTTGTTACAGTAAATGCAAACGGAACTGTTACAGCAATTGCAAATGGAACAGCTGACATTACCGCTACTGCTGCTGATGGCAGTGGAGTGAGCGCGAAGTGTAGTGTGACGGTGAGGGTGCCGAATAATGTAAGGAATATTACGTTAGAGGGTGGAAAGTCAAAGACTATTGGACCAGATATCGATGATTTTGATAACATTGATTTTAAACAGGTTACATTTGATATAAAAAATGATAATAAAAGCATTGAAATTGCAGGGTTTAATGCAACTGAATATGCAGCCGGAGTAACAATTGAGGGGTTGAGAAAAGGATACGCTATTATAATTGCAAAATACAATGGAGCAGTGTTATTGACTTATAACGTAACAATCGCATCAGACTGGCAGGAATATCTCGGATATGTTTCCTGGCGCCATACTGTTGAATCAAAAATTTGGACAGACGGAATGTCATTGAAAGATAAGATGGATACAGCAAGGGACTTCATTAAAACAAATTATGATTATAAGAATGGTTCCGGCGCAGCAGTATATGTCTATAACGACAAGACTCTTGATTGCCATTCTGCAACTGAGATAATGGGTGATTTTGCAAAGGACGCAGGCGCAAATGTTAAATACAGTAACACCACAACAGGTTTGTATTATGACTATTTTGCAGATTCTAAGGCAGGAAGACATACCTTTAATGTTATCTTTATCGATGGAGCGTGGGCTCCATATGACGCTTCGCCATTACCGTAATTAAATATTCGCAAAAAAACAGACCATATTTTATATGGTCTGTTTTTTTGTTATAAATTATTTGTCATTTTGCGTCTTCTTATTTTTTTGCATTACTATATTAATGTTATATTGTTTAATTGCAATTCTATGTATCTTGTGTTATGATTCTAATTAAGGAAAGTTATGGAAAAAAGGCGGCAGGCCCATCTGTTATTTTTTTTACAGGAGGGCAAACAAAAGCCCTCCGAGTTTATGATTTAGGAGGGTAATATATGTCATATAGTGATTTTATACAGACATTTACATTTATGTTCGAAGTTTTTGTATTTATGTATTCAATAAACAAAGAAAGGTAGCCGCCCTCTATCCCCATAGTTAGCGGCTACTTTTAGCTATACATAGGGGTCTGCCTTCTC
>ENA-ORTW01002972-ORTW01002972.1-human-gut-metagenome-genome-assembly--contig:-NODE-2972-length-14998-cov-2.619019_pt1 | contig 14998 bp, 12 predicted proteins | sample MGYA00242072_ERZ509193 | MGnify/ENA primary metagenome ERZ509193 (study PRJEB26280, sample SAMEA2338813) | human gut metagenome | biome: human gut; feature: human-associated habitat; material: faeces... | reverse complement strand
TGTGCTACGCCTTCCCCTGTCCCATCGCTAGGCCCAGCACTAAGTGATTTTGTTTTTGTTAAAATCATGTTTTTTTACCCCATGTTATTCCGTTACTTCTTAGGTAACGGAACTTAAATTTGACGCAAAGATAGACAAAAACATAAATAGTAAGCAAATATTCTTCCACTTTTTTTCGTTTTATCTGAAATATAGGAAAAAAACTATCCGAACATGAAATAACTTTATTTTCATGTTCTAAACTTTTTATTGCCTAATCTCTGGATTTTTCCTGTTGAGTATTAGGCAGTTCCTTTCTTGTGCCCTATTCCTATATGTGATTTCCATTTTTATAGAGACGCGCGCCTTGTGTGTGTATTGTCCGTTACCTAAGAAGTAACACACATACTTTAGTTCTGAATACTAATACTTTGCACTTTTCACCCTGCCTACACAACAGTTTTTAATGTAAGATAAATTCCCTTTATTTACCTCTGTACGTTCTTTAAGTCCAAAGCCTTTCAAATAGATTTGTGTGGTTTTTATAGATTTATGGCCCAATGATTCACTAATCATTTCAATAGGTACTCCCCGATACTTCGCTGTCGTTGCCCAAGAATGGCGAAGTGTATAGGAAGTGACTGGAGATTGCAAATGCAAGGCTCTTGCCAAGTCCTTCAAACAATTATTGAATTGGCGAAGAGCGGACTGATATTCCCGGTACCCTCTTTCATCCAGACGTTTTTGATCGCCGCTAAGGATGTCAAACAGATAATCCGGACAATCGGGTTGTGCATCTTCCCTATTGCGAAGCTGGTTAATCATTTCACTGGCTGTATCAAGTACTTCCACACTCATCGGGGTTTTAGTTTTGATACGGTTGTATCGCAACACATTCTGTACCAAAGCCGATTTCTCCAGGTGAGCCAGATCAGCGAACGACATTCCACAAAACTGGAACATCAGGGCAGCAATAGCCTGTGTACGACGCAAACGCTCCGATTTGGGGTCCTCATACAGAAGCTTATGCAATTCGACAGCAGGCAGGGCCTTCTTCTGGCGAACATCGACACCGGTATAAACATCATGAAACAGTCGCGGCACATAAGGCGCAATGCCCGCTTCTACTCCCCGGTTATAAATACTACGAAGCATACGCATATACGTAGAGATCGTGTTGGGTTTCAAGCCACACTCGTAAAGATACTGCCCGTAGCGTCGTAAACTTTCCCGGGTGACTTGTCTGAACGACACATTGAGCGTGCCGCAAAACTTGCTGAAAGAGAAGAGGGCATTCTTGTAGACATGCGCCGTAGAATAGCGTCCCTCCTTTCGCAAACGGCCGATGTAGAACTCTGCACATCGGCTAAATCCATTTTTGTTCCTCATTACATCACTAGTTATTTTATATATTATGCCATTTGGCTAGCGGCAAAAGAACGAATCTTTTTGTGTGTTCCAGATAAACTTTTTAATAAATATAGTTAAAGAGTTTTTTGCCGTTTTTATTCTATTAGTAATAAAAAAAGTCATCCGCCTTTGCCCATCATGAGGATGAAACAAAGTCGGATGACCTTCATTTTGTACGCTATTATCTTATACGTATGTTTCCAGCAATTTCACACTTCCTCCTTCGGGAGTGATAGTGACATCTTGCGTGGTAGCAGGCAACAGGATAGATTCTCCTGCACTAACAGTCAGTTCATTACCTTCATTGTCTCTCATTGTACATGATCCTTCCATACAGATAAAGATCACGAATGAATCGAGTTCGGAATAGTCGCAACTGATTTCTTCAGTCATGTCATACAGAGAAGTCGTGAAGTAGGTGCAGGCAACCAGTTCTACCGGTTCGTCCTTCAACGGTTCGTATTTAGTACGATAGTCATCCAACACTTCGTAGTTGATGGCTTCACGGGCTAAATCGGTGTGAAGTTCGCGGGTTTTACCATTCGCATCTTTACGGTTGAAATCGTAGATACGATAAGTTATATCAGAAGTTTGCTGAATCTCGGCGATGAAAGAACCTGCCCCGATGCTGTGCACGCGTCCGGCAGGAAGGAAAAACACATCACCCGGATGAATTTCATATTCCTGCAATACGTCGGTAATCGTATTGTTCAACACGCGTTCTTTATATTCTTTCGGGGTAATCTGTTCAGAGAATCCTGAACGCAATTTAGCTCCTTTGTCGGCATCTACCACATACCACATCTCGGTTTTTCCCATCGAATTGTGGCGTTTCTTCGCCAACTCATCTGTTGGGTGTACCTGGATTGACAAATCCTGTTTGGCGTCGATGAACTTAATGAGCAGTGGGAATTTATTGCCGAAACGGGCATAATTCGCTTCACCAACCAGTTCCTCACGATACTTTCTTACCATATCGGCCAAGGTTAAACCTTTATCCGGGCCATTAGCCACTACGGATTCATTGTTCTCAACACCGGAAATCTCCCAGCTTTCTCCTACTCCTTTCAAGTCTGAATTCAAATGCTTGAACGGAATAATTTTGTCGCCCCCCCAAAGCGTCTGCTTCAGAATAGGTTCGAATTTTAATGGATACATTTTTGTTTTTCTTGTTATAAACTTAGATTAAATTCGCTCGGATTGTTACAATCCGGGAACAAACATACAAAAAATAGTTCAGTTTTTAAGAAAAGGAGGATGAAAATTCATTTAAGAAATCATCTTTTGTCCTTGCATCCAAAGAAGATGAAGTAATAAAGCTAAACTTTCCTAAAGCACCTGTCATATTTAGTCGGAATAATTTGTGAGTAAGAAAGAATTTCCCTTTATTTGCAGGAAATTTTTAATAATACCAGACATGAATAACACATTCCCAACAGAAGGGAATCTATCAGGGCTCAGCCGGAAAGATTTCCAAAAGGATATAAATGATAAGAAAACTGATTTATTTATCCTCAAAAACACAAAGGGAATGGAAGTAGCTGTAACCAATTACGGATGCGCCATTCTTTCTATCATGGTACCGGACAAAAACGGTAAGTATGCTAATGTAATCCTCGGACACGACAGCATCGATCACGTCATCAACAGCCCGGAACCTTTCCTAAGCACTACTATCGGACGCTACGGCAACCGTATCGCGAAAGGAAAATTCACCTTGTTCGGCGAAGAACATGAACTCACGATTAACAACGGACCTAACTCTCTGCATGGTGGACCTACCGGTTTCCACGCCCGTGTTTGGGATGCTGTCCAGATTGATGAGAGCACAGTGCAATTCAACTATGTTTCTGCTGACGGCGAAGAGGGATTCCCCGGCAATCTGGAAGTGGAAATGACTTACCGCCTGGAAAATGAAGTAAATGCACTGACTATCGAATATCGCGCTACCACCGACAAAGCTACAGTCGTTAACTTGACTAACCACGGTTTCTTCAACCTCGCCGGTATTTCCAACCCTACTCCTACCGTTAACAACCACATCGTTACGATCAACGCTGATTTCTATACGCCTATCGACGAAGTTTCTATCCCTACCGGTGAAATTGCCAAAGTAGAGGGTACTCCGATGGATTTCCGTGCTCCACACACTGTAGGCGAACGTATCGACGACAAATTCCAGCAACTGATTTTTGGTGCAGGATATGACCACTGTTATGTACTGAACAAGATGGAAAGCGGTTCGCTCGACCTGGCTGCCACTTGCAAGGACCCGGAAAGCGGACGTATCATGGAAGTATATACCACCGAAGCGGGTGTACAACTCTATACGGGCAACTGGCTCAACGGATTTGAAGGTGCACACGGAGCTACATTCCCTGCCAGAAGCGCTATCTGCTTTGAAGCACAGTGTTTCCCGGATACCCCGAACAAACCGCATTTCCCATCGGCTACTTTGCTGCCGGGTGATGAATACCAACAGATCACTGTCTACAAGTTTGCAGTAGAAGAATAAGATTTGAAAAAATAACTAACCTAATTTTATAAACTAACATTTTTTTTGAACCATGACACAAGAAAAAAAGAACGGTAATCTCGTCGCAATTATCACGATGTTCTTCATCTTTGCGATGATATCTTTCGTAACCAATCTGGCCGCCCCCATCGGCACGATATGGGGACATCAGTTCGAGGGCAATAGCGTACTGGGTATGATGGGAAACATGATGAATTTCCTTGCTTACCTTTTTATGGGTATCCCGGCCGGTAACCTGTTGGTAAAAATCGGGTATAAAAAAACAGCATTGTGGGCTATGGCCGTAGGCGTTATAGGTCTGGCCGTGCAATACTTGTCGAGTATCGTGGGAACCGATACGGTTCTTTTCACGATGAACAGCAGTATGGACAAGGACGGCATTGCCGTGCCGGTGGAATTTCCCGTAAGCCTCAACTTCTTTATCTATTTGCTCGGTGCATTCATCTGCGGGTTCTGCGTGTGTATGTTGAATACGGTCGTGAATCCTATGCTCAATATTTTGGGCGGTGGCGGGAACAAGGGCAACCAGCTGATACAAGCCGGTGGCGCGCTCAATTCGCTCTCGGCGACTCTCACCCCGTTTTTCGTCGGTGCGCTTATCGGTTCGCTCACCAAGTCAACGACGATGACCGATGTTACTCCTTTGCTGTGGATAGGTATGGCCGTCTTTGCTGCGGCATTCGTTATCATATCGTTTGTTGCCATACCCGAGCCCCACATGCATAAAGGAGGCAAAAAAGAGACATTCGAACACAGCCCTTGGAATTTCCGGCATACGGTAATGGGGGTAATCGGTATATTCATATATGTAGGTGTCGAAATCGGTATACCGGGTACTCTTAATTTCTACCTTGCCGACCAGAGTGCGACCGGAGCGGGTGTCATAGGGGACGCATCGGCCATTGCCGGAGCTATCGTGGCGATCTATTGGTTGCTCATGTTGGTAGGACGCACGTTGAGCAGCGCCATCAGTGGTAAAGTCTCGACACGGACTCAACTTATCGCTGTGTCGTCGATGGCCATACTGCTCGTAATCCTTGCCATTTTCATACCCAAAGAATATACGCTGGACATGCCCGGTTACAGTGTCGGGAACGGTATCGTTGTCGCCGAAGTACCGGTCAGTGCGCTGTTCCTTGTTTTGTGCGGACTTTGTACATCGGTCATGTGGGGAGGAATTTTCAATCTTGCCGTCGAGGGGCTGGGAAAATACACCGCTCAGGCGTCGGGCCTTTTCATGATGATGGTTGTCGGCGGCGGTATTTTGCCTCTTATCCAGCAATACATCGCCAAAGTCGGCGGATATATGAACAGCTATTGGCTCATCGTCGTTGCGTTGGTGTATCTGCTGTATTACGGACTCTCGGGCTGTAAAAACGTGAACAAGAATATTCCTGTCGATTAATCTTAAAATCTATACTTTATGGACAACACACTTGTAAGAAATAGTTTCAAGAAACATTTCGCAACCGAGGGGGAGCTCTATTTCTCTCCCGGTCGCATCAATCTGATCGGAGAACATACCGATTACAACGGAGGTTTTGTTTTACCCGGTGCTATCGATAAAGGTATTTTGGCCGAAATCAAGCCTAACGGCAAGAATATTGTCCGTGCCTACTCGGTCGATCTCGACGAATATGCCGAATTCGGTATGAACGAAGAAGATAAACCGGCACAGAGTTGGGCCTGCTATATCTTCGGTGTCGTGCGGGAAATCACGAAACGCGGCGGTAAAGTCGGAGGTTTCGATACGGCTTTCTCGGGCGACGTGCCTCTGGGGGCGGGTCTGTCTTCGTCGGCGGCTCTCGAAAGCACTTTTGCGTTTGCATTGAACGACATATTCCGTTTGGGTATCGATAAGTTCGAACTGGCCAAAATAGGTCAGGCAACCGAACATAACTATTGCGGTGTAAAGTGCGGTATAATGGATCAGTTTGCCTCTGTCTTCGGGAAATCGGGTCATCTGATTCGTCTCGATTGCCGTTCGCTCGAATACGAGTATATACCTTTCGATCCTGTTGGTTATAAAGTGGTACTCATCGACTCGGTCGTGAAACACGAGTTGGCATCGTCGGCCTACAACCGTCGCCGCGAATCGTGCGAAGCCGTTGTCGCTGCCATACAGAAACATCATCCCGAAGTATCGCTTTTGCGAGATGCCGACATGAAAATGCTGGCCGAGGTAAAAGACGAGGTAAGTGCCGAGGATTATATGCGGGCCGAGTATGTGATCGAGGAGATTCAACGTCTGTTCGATGCGTGCGATGCCTTGCAGAAAGGCGACTACAAAACGGTGGGCGAAAAAATGTACGGTACGCATCACGGTATGAGCAAACTCTATGAAGTGAGTTGTGAGGAGCTTGACTATCTTAATGATGTAGCCCGCGAATGCGGAGTTACCGGCTCGCGTGTCATGGGAGGGGGCTTCGGCGGCTGCACCATCAATCTCGTACCCGAAGAGAAGTATGACCGATTCATCGAAACAGCCGTAAAAGGGTTTACCGAAAAATTCGGAAAAGCTCCGAAAGTTTATCCCGTTACCATTAGCGACGGAGCGCGTAAACTTTGATGTAATCCTTGTTTATACAAAAAGCCCCTCTATCCCAGCTGGGATAGAGGGGCTTTTTATGTTGATTCCGGAAACATCAGGGAAATAGGTAAAGACGATCATCATACAATTTTGCCGAAAAAAGAAGAAAGAAAGGAAAAAGATTCTTTTTATGTTGCAAAACATATTGTTTTGAGAATAAGCAATAAAGATAAGTGTTATTTTTACACCGTTCATAAACCGATATTGTTTAGACATAACATTAATCTTTATATCTACATGAAAACACACACTTTTCTTGTTGCGGCACTGACCCTCTTGCTGGGAGCTTGTTCGCAACAGCCGGATAAAACACTTTCGGGTTTGAATCCGGCGGACTTTGCAACCGTCGTCGATGGAAAACAGGTTGCTCTTTATACACTGAAAAACGCCTCGGGCATGGAGGTATGCATTACCAATTTCGGCGGACGTATCGTCTCGATCATGGTTCCCGACCGTAACGGCGAAATGCGCGATGTCGTTCTGGGATTTGATAACATCGATGATTATGTGAATATTCCTTCGGACTTCGGTGCTTCGGTGGGTCGTTATGCCAACCGCATCGACCACGGTCGCCTTGTCATCGACGGCGATACCGTACAACTGCCGCAAAACAATTTCGGGCACTGTCTGCATGGCGGGTCGAAAGGCTGGCAGTATAAAGTGTACGAAGCCCGGCAACTCGACGGGAAAACGCTCGAACTTATGATGCACTCGCCCGATGGAGATGAGAATTTCCCGGGAAATGTAGAAGCGAAAGTTACTTATAATCTTACCGACGACAATGCCATCGTCATCGCTTATGAGGCGACGACCGATGCTCCGACGGTTATCAACATGACCAACCATTCTTATTTCAATCTGTCGGGAAATCCCCGTCGCCCTATTCTCGACCATCTGCTTACCGTCGATGCCGACAGCTATACGCCGGTAGACAGTACCTACATGACTACCGGAGAAATCCTGCCGGTGGAGGGCACGCCGATGGATTTCCGTACGGAAACCGCCGTAGGAGCCCGTATGCATGAAAACTTCGAACAGCTGAAAAACGGAAACGGATATGACCATAACTGGGTACTCGCTACGGCCGGAGATGTCGACCGCACGGCTGTGCGGCTCGTATCGCCCGAGACGGGTATTTGCCTTTCGGTACGCACTACCGAGCCCGGAATACAGATATATTCCGGTAATTTCCTCGACGGTACGATCAAGGGTAAAGGAGAGATTGTCTACAATCCCCGTACCGGTATTTGCCTCGAATCGCAACATTACCCCGACAGCCCCAACAAACCGCGATGGCCGTCTACCGTACTGCGTCCCGGAGAGACATATCAAAGTGTGTGCATTTACGGTTTTTCCATTGCTGAATAATTTATTTATACACCTTAAAAACTGATATTGTGGAAACATTAGACTGGATTGTCATCGGGCTATTCTGTTTGGCCCTTGTGGGTATCATCGTATGGGTGATGCGCCAGAAACAAGACGACTCGAAAGATTATTTTTTGGGTGGTCGCGACGCGACATGGATTGCTATCGGAGCGTCGATTTTTGCCTCGAACATCGGTTCGGAACATCTCATCGGCCTTGCCGGAGCCGGAGCATCGAGCGGTATGGCTATGGCTCATTGGGAAATACAGGGATGGATGATATTGTTGCTGGGTTGGGTATTTGTCCCTTTCTATTCTCGAAGTATGGTATATACGATGCCCGAGTTTCTCGAGCGCCGTTACAACCCGCAATCACGCACTATTTTGTCTCTGATTTCTCTCATCAGTTATGTCCTCACCAAAGTGGCCGTAACCGTATATGCCGGAGGATTGGTTTTCCAGCAGGTTTTCGGCATAGATACTTTATGGGGAATCGACTTCTTCTGGATAGCCGCCATAGGATTGGTTGTCATTACGGCGCTTTACACGATTTTCGGCGGTATGAAATCGGTACTCTACACCTCGGTATTGCAAACGCCTATACTTCTTCTCGGATCGCTTATCATCTTGGTTCTCGGATTTAAAGAACTGGGCGGTTGGAATGAGATGATGAGCATTTGCAGCAACGTAACCGTCAACGATTACGGTGATTCCATGACCGATCTCATACGCGATAACCGGGATCCCAACTTTCCGTGGTTGGGTGCACTTGTCGGTTCTTCGATTATCGGTTTCTGGTATTGGTGTACCGACCAGTTTATCGTGCAGCGTGTCCTCTCGGGAAAGAACCAGAAAGAGGCGCGGCGAGGAACGATATTCGGCGCGTATCTCAAATTGCTGCCGGTTTTCCTTTTCCTTATTCCGGGCATGATCGCTTTTGCCTTGCACCAAAAATCGCTGGTTGCCGGCGGTGAAGGCTTCCTTCCCATGTTGGCCAACGGTATGCACAATGCCGATGCCGCTTTCCCCACTTTGGTATCGAAGCTGTTGCCGGCTGGGGTAAAAGGTATCGTCGTGTGCGGTATACTTGCCGCCCTTATGAGTTCGCTGGCATCGCTGTTCAATTCATCGGCCATGCTCTTTACCATCGATTTTTATAAACGTTTCCGTCCCGAAACGTCCGAAAAGAAACTGGTTGTCATCGGTCAGATAGCAACTGCCGTTATTGTATTGCTGGGTATTTTATGGATACCTATCATGCGCAGTGTCGGAGATGTATTGTATGCTTATCTGCAAGATGTACAATCGGTACTCGCACCGGGTATAGCCGCGGCTTTCCTGTTGGGTATATGCTGGAAACGCGCGTCGGCCAAAGGTGGTATGTGGGGGTTGCTTGCAGGTATGGTCATCGGGCTTACCCGTCTCGGAGCCAAAGTCTACTATTCGACCGTAGGAGCCGGAGCCGGCGACAGTCTTTTCAAATATCTTTTCTATGATCTCAACTGGTTGTTCTTCTGCGGCTGGATGTTCCTTTTCTGTCTCGTCGTGGTCATCGTGGTGAGCTATTGCACCGAAGCGCCTTCGCCCGAGAAAATCAGGGGATTGGTATTCGGTACTTCCTCGAAAGAACAGCTTGCCGAGACCCGTGCCAGTTGGAATGTGTGGGATATTGTGCACACTTGTATCATTCTCGCCATTACCGCTGCTTTTTATTGGTATTTTTGGTAATTATGTATTCGGAAAGAGACACTCACATGAGTCTCTTTCCGGTCTCTAAAAACAGACTATGAGTTATTATCTTTCTGAAATCAAACATTATGTCTCTGTCGATTGCGTCATATTCGGTTTCCAACAAGGCTCTCTCAATCTTTTGCTGCTCAAACGCAAGATGGAACCTGCTCAGGGACAATGGTCGCTTATGGGGGGATTCGTCCGCTCCGACGAAAGTGTCGACGATGCAGCCAAGCGGGTGCTGGCTGAACTTACCGGTCTCGAAAATGTTTACATGGAGCAGGTCCATACTTTCGGAGCCGTAGGGCGGGATCCCGGCGAGCGGGTCATTTCGGTCGTCTATTATGCCCTCATCAACATCGACGAATACGACCGTGAAGCCGTGTATCAGCACAATGCTTACTGGGTAAATATCGACGAAGTGCCGCCGCTTATCTTCGACCACGAAGAAATGGTCGCATTGGCTCGTGAAAGGATGAAGCAGAAAGCCGCACGAGAACCTATCGGCTTCAACCTTCTGCCCAAGTTGTTCACGCTCTCCCGTTTACAAAGTCTTTATGAAGCCATCTATGGAGAAGCTATGGACAAACGGAACTTCCGTAAACGGGTTGCCGATATGGATTACATCGAGAAAACCGATAAAATCGACAAAGAATCGTCGAAACGTGGAGCGGCACTCTATAAATTCAATGCCAACGCTTACAATCGTACTCACACGAAATTTAAACTCTAAAAACGTACAACTATGTTAGAAGCTCTGAAAGAAAAAGTTTTTCGCGCCAATCTCGATTTGGTAAAACACGGGTTGGTCATTTTTACCTGGGGGAATGTCTCGGCTATCGATCGGGAAAACAACTTAGTTGTCATCAAGCCTTCGGGTGTAAGTTACGAGACGATGGTTGCCGCCGATATGGTGGTGGTCGATCTCGACGGGAATATCGTCGAAGGCGGGTTGCGTCCTTCGTCCGACATGCCGACACACCTTATGCTTTATAAAGCCTTTTCGGAAATAGGCGGTATCGTGCACACCCACTCGATCTACGCTACGGCATGGGCTCAAGCCGGCAGGGATATTCCCAACATCGGGACGACTCATGCCGATTACTTCCACGATGCGATTCCGTGCACGGCCGAGATGTCCCGGGCCGAGGTCGAAGGCAACTACGAAAAAGAAACCGGACGAGTCATTGTGAGATGTTTCAAGGAAATCGACCCTGTACATACGCCCGGCGTATTGGTGCGCAATCACGGGCCTTTTGCTTGGGGTAGAGATGCCGCCGACGCCGTACACAATGCCGTTGTTCTGGAACAAGTCGCCAAGATGGCTTATCTCTCTTATCAGATCAATCCCGCTCTCACGATGAATCCGCTTCTTGTCGAGAAACATTTCAACCGCAAGCATGGCCCCAATGCTATGGACAAAAGAAATAACAGGAAATAAACAACAAAATAAAATATGCTATGAAAGGATTTGAAAATTTTGAAGTCTGGTTTGTTACCGGAGCGCAACTCTTGTACGGAGGCGATGCCGTTATTGCCGTAGACGCCCATTCCAACGAAATGGTAAAAGGTCTCAACGAATCGGGAAACCTCCCTGTAAAAATAGTATATAAAGGTACGGTAAATTCGGCTCGAAGTAACCGATACCTTGAAAGCCGCCAATAACGACCCACATTGTATCGGCGTCATTACATGGATGCACACCTTCTCGCCGGCTAAGATGTGGATACACGGTTTGCAAGAACTCCGCAAACCCCTCCTGCATTTCCATACGCAGTTCAACAAAGAGATTCCCTGGGAAACGATGGATATGGATTTCATGAACCTCAACCAGTCGGCACACGGAGACCGCGAATTCGGGCACATCGTTACCCGTATGCGTAAAAACCGCAAAGTGGTCGTAGGCCACTGGCAAGACCCCGAGGCACAGGCCAAAATCGCCGTGTGGATGCGGGTGTCCGCTGCTTGGGCCGATGCGCAGGATATGCGCATAATCCGTTTCGGCGACCAGATGAACAATGTGGCTGTTACCGACGGCGACAAAGTCGAGGCAGAAATGCGGTTGGGCTATCATGTCGATTATTATCCCATTGCCGACCTTGTAGCCGTTCAGAACCGGGTTACCGAAGCGGAAGTCGATGCTCTTGTTGCCGAATATGAGAAGGAGTATGACTTTGCCGATAACTGCAAGGCCGGCGGGAAAGACCGCGAACAAGTGCGCAGCGCCGCCCGGGAAGAAATCGCGTTGCGCCGCTTCCTCGAAGAAAAAGGAGCGAAGGCTTTTACGACCAATTTCGATGACCTTGCCGGTGTGGACCAGCTTCCAGGCCTTGCCTGCCAACGCCTGATGGCCGAGGGTTACGGTTTCGGAGCCGAAGGCGACTGGAAAACGGCGGCCCTTTACCGTACCATGTGGTTCATGGGGCAGGGGTTGCCCCGGGGTTGTTCTTTCCTCGAAGATTATACGCTCAACTTCGACGGGAAAAACAGTGCCATACTGCAAGCCCACATGCTCGAGGTGTGTCCCCTTATCGCCGAACATAAACCCAAACTCGAAGTATATCCGCTCGGCATCGGTGGAAAAAATGATCCCGCCCGTCTTGTGTTTACCTCGAAACAGGGGCCCGGTGTGGCGGCGACGATTGTCGATATGGGTAATCGGTTCCGTCTCATCGTCAATGAAGAAGAGTGTGTCAAATCGAAAGAGTTGCCCAAGTTGCCCGTTGCTTCGGCGCTGTGGATTCCGCAACCCGATTTCGCCACTGGAGCAGCTGCATGGATTCTTGCCGGGGGTACACATCACACCTCGTTCTCGTACGACCTCACGACCGAGTATCTCGAAGATTATGCTGACATCGCCGGTATAGAGATGGTCGTAATCGACAAGAACACGACGATTCCCCAATTCAAGAAAGAATTACGGCTCAACGAGATTTATTATATGCTCAATAAAGCCCTTTGCTAAAAAAACGACAGCCATGAACAAATACGTCATAGGACTCGACTACGGCAGCGACTCGGCGCGGGCTATTGTCGTCGATGCCTCTACGGGCCGGCAGGTAGCCTCGTCGGTCAAATACTATCCTCGCTGGAAAGAGGGTAAATATTGCGATCCTGCCGCCAACCGTTACCGTCAGCATCCCCTCGATTATATCGAAGTACTGGAATCTTCGGTACGCGAAGCTCTCGCCGCCTGCCCGCCGGGTACGGCACAGCAGGTCGTAGGTATAGCATTTGATACCACCGGCAGTACCCCGGCCTTCACCGACGAGAGCGGAACACCTCTGGCGCTCCTACCCGAGTTTGCGGAAAATCCCAATGCCATGTTCGTTTTGTGGAAAGACCACACCGCTGTAAAAGAGGCGGCCGAAATCAACGAACTTTGCCGCCATTGGCATATCGATTACACCTCATACGAGGGTGGTATCTACTCTTCGGAGTGGTTCTGGGCCAAAGCCCTGCACATTCTGAGGGAAGACCCGCAGGTACGGGCCAAAGCCTATTCCATCGTCGAATATTGCGAGTGGTTGCCCGCCCTTATCACCGGCGTGAAACACAGCCGCGACATTGTCCGCAGTCGTTGCGCTTGCGGGCATAAGGCCATGTGGCATGAAAGTTGGGGTGGTCTGCCCGAAGAAAAATTTCTCACTACCCTCGACCCGTTGCTCGCCGGTTTCCGGGAACGGCTTTTCGAGAAGACCGAGACGGCCGATAAGCCCGTAGGCAAGCTCTCTCCCGAATGGGCCGAGCGGTTGGGATTGTCGACCGACGTCGTTGTGGCCGGTGGTGCTTTCGACTGCCATATGGGAGCCGTAGGCGCCAACATCGCCCCGCATACGTTTGTCCGGGTAATAGGCACTTCGACTTGTGATGTAATGGTGGCTTCTTACGATGAGATAGGCGACAAACTCATTCGGGGTATTTGCGGACAGGTCGACGGTTCTGTTATTCCCGGTATGATAGGCCTCGAAGCCGGCCAATCAGCTTTCGGAGACATTTACGCATGGTTCAAACGCGTATTGGAATATCCGTTGCGGGAAATACTGTCGAAATCGACACTCATCGATGAGACAACCAAACAAAAGCTGATCGAAGAAACGTCCGACCGAATCATTCCCGTGCTTACGGCTGAAGCCGAGAAAATTCCCATATCGGAGAGTACGCTCGTTGCTACCGACTGGATGAACGGCCGACGTACCCCCGATGCCGACCAGTTACTCAAAGGAACGATAACGGGACTTACTTTGGGTAGCGACGCCCCTCGTATTTTCCGGGCTTTGGTCGAAGCCACCGCATTCGGCTCGAAAGCTATTGTCGACCGTTTCCGCAGCGAGGGCGTGCGTATCGACCATGTTATAGGAATCGGGGGAATTGCGCTGAAATCGCCCTTTGTCATGCAGACACTCAGCGATGTACTCGATATGCCTATACAGGTATGCAATACCGATCAGGCTTGTGCACTCGGCGCAGCCATGTTTGCTGCGACGGCTGCCGGCTTATACCGAAATGTACAAGAAGCGCAGGCGGCAATGAACTCGGGTTATGCCGCCGAGTATCGTCCCAATGCAAAAAATGTAGTCGAATATCAAAAAATATACGAAAAATATCGTAATTTAGGGGCGTTTACCGAAAAAGAACTTTTTGTATAAGCCGAAAATATCAAAACAAATATCTGATGGATAATAAAGTAACGAATCTTGCAGCCGACAATATACGCATTCTGGCTGCTTCTATGGTAGAGAAAGCCAACTCGGGACACCCTGGAGGTGCGATGGGGGGAGCCGATTTTGTAAATGTACTTTTCTCGGAGTATCTGGTATATGACCCCGAAAATCCGCGTTGGGAAGGTCGCGATCGTTTTTTCCTCGACCCCGGGCACATGTCGCCTATGCTCTACTCGGTATTGGCTCTCACCGGAAAATTCACGATGGAAGAATTAAGCCGGTTCCGCCAATGGGACAGCCCCACGCCGGGGCACCCCGAAGTAAATGTCATGCGCGGTATCGAAAACACTTCGGGTCCTTTGGGACAAGGACATACCTATGCTGTGGGGGCTGCTATCGCCGCCAAGTTTCTGAAAGCGCGTCTGGGCGATGTCATGAATCAGACGATCTATGCCTATATTTCCGACGGCGGTGTGCAGGAAGAGATTTCTCAGGGTTCCGGCCGTCTGGCAGGACACCTCGGTCTCGACAACCTCATCATGTTCTACGACTCCAACGACATACAACTCTCGACGGCTACCGATGCCGTAACCAGTGAAGATGTCGCCAAGAAATACGAGGCATGGAATTGGAACGTCATTACTATCGACGGTAACGATCCCGATGCTATACGCGGTGCGCTCGACCAAGCCAAGCAGGTAAAAGGACAACCCACCCTCAT
>ENA-ORTW01002961-ORTW01002961.1-human-gut-metagenome-genome-assembly--contig:-NODE-2961-length-15033-cov-4.145814_pt1 | contig 15033 bp, 8 predicted proteins | sample MGYA00242072_ERZ509193 | MGnify/ENA primary metagenome ERZ509193 (study PRJEB26280, sample SAMEA2338813) | human gut metagenome | biome: human gut; feature: human-associated habitat; material: faeces... | reverse complement strand
GTCGTCGGCAAGAATCAGAATGATATTGGGCTTTTTATCTGCTGCCAGTGAACTGACAACAGATAAAAAGGAAACTCCGATCAATGATAATGCTTGTTTCATTTCTTCGTGTTTATTGTGTGATTAGATATGTTCCATCTTTTTGCGTTTCGAATGTCACTTGGAAATATTCTTTACCGTTTGACCGGACCGGGGTGGATGTAGCTATGGTTCTACCGTCCGATTTGACCGTGAATGCTTGTCTGGTACGAAGTGTACAGCTTTTCCCTGACAGCGAATGGATATTGGCTTCTGTCAATTTTCCATTCTTCCAGTTCATCGTAATCTCGAAGTTGCCCCGTGTCTTCAGGCCGGAAACAGAGCCCTCTGCCCATACATCGGGCAAAGCAGGCAACAGATGGATGTATCCAGCATGGCTTTGCAATAACATTTCAACGACACCTGCCGTATAGCCGAAATTTCCATCGATTTGGAAAGGAGGGTGTGCACACAGTAAGTTTCGGAAGAGCCCTCCTCCTCTATGTGCACTGTTTCCGAATCCGACAGGATTGAACAGGTTGGCGATGATCTTGTAGGCGTGGTTGCCGTCTAACAAGCGTGCCCAGCAGTTTATTTTCCAGCCCATCGACCAGCCGGAAGCCAAGTCGCCTCGCAGTTCGAGTGTTTTGCGGACTGCATTGAACAGTTCCGGTGTTTTGTCCGGTGTGATCTGGTCGCTCGGATGGAAACCGTACAAGTGGGAGAAATGGCGGTGTTGAGGTTCCCATTCCTTGAAGTCATATATCCATTCCTGTAGTTGTCCACGCTTTCCGATTTGATAGGGTAACAGGCGTGCTAATTTATCTTTCAATTCATTGCGAAACGATTCATCCAGATTGAACATTTCCGAAGCGGCGATCGTGCGGGTAAAAGTTTCCCGGATAATGGCCATGTCCATGGTCGGTCCCATACTCATGGCTGCCGTTTGTCCGTCTTCCGTGATGAAGCGGTTTTCCGGAGAGACGCCTACCGGAGTCACCAAATGACCGTTGCCATCGTCTATCAGCCAGTCGGCAAAGAACTCGGCGGCCCCTTTCATCAACGGATAGGCCTCGTTTTTCAGGAATGTTTCATCCTGTGTGAACTGGTAGTGTTCCCATAAGTGGCTACACAACCACCCTTGCACCATCGGCCAGAAAGAAGCTGTCGGCACGTTGTCGTTCGGCAAGGACTCTCGCCAGATGGATGTGTTATGATGGGCCACCCAACCACGGCGGTTATACATATTCCAGGCTGTTTCGGCACCGGAGACAGATAGTTCCCGGATCATTCGGAAAAGAGGTTCCTGGCATTCCGACAGATTGGTGAGTTCGGCCGGCCAGTAGTTCATTTCTGTATTGATATTGATCGTATAGCCGCAGTTCCAGGCTGGAATTGTGTCTTTGTTCCAGATTCCTTGCAAGTTCAAAGGTTGTCCGCCTGGACGTGATCCGCTGATCATCAGGTAACGTCCGAATTGGAACAGGAGAGCTGCCAAGTCGGGATCGGCGTTTCCGGCAAACTGTTCGAGACGTTTGTCGGTCGGCATCGCCTTTTGTTCGGGAGAGGAAAACAGTTCGAAATCGACTCGGTCGAAAAGGGAACGGTAATCTTCCGTATGGCGTTGTTTCAGTGTCTGATAGTCATAGGAAAGGGCTTTTTCCAGAATGCTGGCTGCTTTGGCCGAAGGATCGATACCATCCCGGCTCGGACTTTTGTCGAAACCGTTGAAACTTGTTGCCATACTGAGTATGAAATAGACTTCGTCCGTGTTGTATATATGGATACCGGCGTCGGTAATCTCACATTTCCCGTCTTTAGGGAAGACCGGTTTCAACTGGGCTTCGAAAAACATACCTTTCCCGCCGATCTCGTCGCCGTAAAGCATCCGTTTGTCGAACTTGCGTTTGCCGTTCGCATCGTAGAGTTCAGGGTGTTTGTATTGGTCGCCCCATTGTTCGATTTGCTCGAATGTACGCCGTTCCACATAGCCGGGAGCCTGTCCGTGCAGGATCAGACGGTCGTCAGTCCCTTTTTGCTGGGCTGTCGGATGAGGTGATGTGAAATCGAGCGAGATGTCGATGCCATTCGGTGTATCGCTTTTCAGATGCATGACGATCACATTGTCCGGATGGGAAGCGAATACTTCCCGTTCGTATTTCACTCCGTTTTGTTTATAGACTGTTGTGGCAACCGCATCCGAGATGTTTAATGCCCGTTTGTATCCGGCAGCATCTCCCGGCTTGTTGTTTTGGATATGCAGGTCTCCGAACGGTTGGTAATATTGGTGCAGGCGTCCCAGCCAGTTCTTGCAAACCAGGTCGGAAGCTGTCTTGTATTTTCCGGCTTTCATCAGCCCGACAACTTTGTCGAACATCTCCGGTGTTATTTTCACATCTTTGAAAACGACTGACGGTTCCCCGCTGTATAACGTGTTTTCATTCAGTTGAAGTTGTTCTTTCTCAACTCCTCCGAAAACCATTGCTCCCGCACGGCCGTTCCCGATGGGGAGTGCCTCGTCCCAGTTTTGGGCAGGCTTGTCGTACCACAAGGTGAGTGGTGCTTTTGAGGGTGTTCCCGTGCACGCGGCCAGCAACAAGAATGAGATCAGATAAGAAATAGTGCGCATATACATGGTATTTTAAGATTATATAAAAAAGTGTCCAGATGCAAAGATATGCAATTCATCCGGACACTTTAAAGATTTAAAATGAATTAATATCCCGGATTTTGTTCGATCGTGGCATATACATTCCGTTCGATTTCCGAGTAGGGGATTGGCCAGAGATTATGATAATCCTCTATACTCATGCCTGTTCTGGGGTTATATCTTCGGTTCCTGTCGGCAAGTTTACCCATACGACATAAAGTCAGCATGCGGAGTTCTTCGCAATACAACTCGCGTAGGCGTTCGTCCAGGATATAGTCGATGTTTACTTCTGCCGGTTGTGCCGGATCGGCATTTGCACGACTACGAACCGTATTGACATCGGCTGCCGCTTTTGCCTGGTCACCCTTGTTGACATACGCTTCCGCTCTCAGTAGGTAGGTTTCGGCAAGGCGGAACAAGTAAACGTCTTTATAGGAGCCGTTCGCACTGTTGATTACCAGATGTTCGCCGAAAGGAGTCATCAAAGGATTACCGTTTGCGTCTTTCTGGTAGAATTCTTCGGGGAAGTTGTTAACACGAGAAATCTTTGTCATCAGCGGATACCACTGGCGGATCGAGTCAAGCTGTTTGTAATAACCGTCTTTTACCAGCCATTGCCCGAAAGCCGGAGATTCCGGATTATCGATACGCACGTCGCGGATGATGTTGTATTCCGAGTTCCGGATGTCGTTTTCCGAACCTTTGGACCAAATATCATTGAAGAAATGGCTGGTCGGCTGGATCCAGCCGATACCACGTCCACATTTGCCATCCGTCACTCCTAAGAACGCTGTTGTATTGACTTCCTCACCTGCCTCATTTTTAGCCGTTATTTTGATATTCTGGTAGTAAGGGATAAAGCTGAATGACGCATTGTAGTCCGTGTTGGAACCCGGATTTAGGTAATCATATTGCAGCACCCATAAACTTTCTTTGTTACCGCTACCCCTGTTTTGGTTGTTCAGCCGGAACAGATCCCAATAGACATCGCCGGCTTCGTTCTGACGTGAACCGAAACGGTTGGTCATAAGTGCCATTTCCGGATGGTCAATTACGGCACTTGCCGCTTGTATCGCCTCGTCATATAAGCCTAAACAGATGTTGACTTCTGCCAACAGGTGTTGTGCGACCTGCTTACTTAGCTTTCCGTCTTTTACCGATTCGATATTAGGAAGCAAAGAAACAGCTTCTTCCAGATCTTGTTTGATTTGCTTATAAACTTCTTCCCGGCTTGCCCGTACATAGTCGCGGCGAGGAGTCGTGATTTCTTCCAGAATCAAAGGGACGCCTCCGAATAGATTGGCTAGCATACGGTAAGCATACCCTCTGAACACCAAAGCTTCTCCTCTGATTACCTTTTTATCTTCGTCATTTACCTGGCTGGCATTTGTTAAACGGTTTAAAATAACGTTGGCATTGGATATGACCGTGTAGGATTCTTTCCAAACCTCTTTAGGTACGGCAAAAGTCGGTACCATCACGTTTTTATAATCATTCAACTTTGCCGGCTTATAGTAATCGGTTCCGTTGAAAGCAAAATCTGTTGCATAATAGAAAGCGAAGCGGGTGTCCATTGTCATCTCGCAAACCTGATATCTTACACGGTTATACAGGTAGTTTAACGATGATTGGAAATGAGCGCTTGTCTCCATTGAATTCTCCGGCGAATAAAAATCCAGAGGTTTTTCCTTCAAAAAGTCGTGCTCGTCGCATGAAGAAAAGGAGGCGAATGCCGCTAAAAGCATAATGCCGTATTTGATTGATTTCATATTCATATATAATTAAAATTCAAGATTAAGACCAATAGAATAGCTTCTCATAACCGGATACTTGCTCGTGTTCAGACCGGTTCCTGTTTCAGGATCCCAACCATCCCAGTCGGTGAAAGTAAGGAGGTTCTTTCCTGTTACATACAGTTTCAGCCGGTTGACTTTGAACTTGCTTAGGAAAGAGGCGGGTACATTATAGGACAATGTAACATCCTGCAAACGGACGAAGCTGCGTTGTACATAAGGGGAAAACGTGTATCCGAGCGCTTGAGTATAATAGCCTAACTGGCGGTAACGTGCGTTCGGGTTTTCCGGTGTCCAGTAATCGAAGTTGAACAGGTTGTTCTGGTAGATATTATCCGGATTGGCAAGGTCTTTGCCCGGCTGTCCGTAATAATAATTCTTTCCTCCTTGTACGGAATTGATCATGAATTTGAATTCCCAATTTTTGTAGCGGAATGAGTTCTGGATGCTGAAGCGATAAGCAGGATCGGAATAGCCTATTATCTTTCGGTCTTTATCGGCGGTATATTTACCATCGTTGTTAACATCTTCCACTTTATAAGTCCCATATTCGAATCCGTCGGGAATCAGACCATTCTGTTTGTCTGCAATCTGCCACATGCCGATGATGTTGTAATCATAACAAACTCCATACGGATGGTTGATAAATATCTTATCGGAGATCAGGTCGTCTTCCCGTCCGTCACCGTCGGCATCGATTCCCAGAATACTTTTAACCTTGTTGCGGTTACGGGAGAAGTTGAATGTGACATCCCAGGAGAAATCTTTTGTTTCTATAGGGATTCCTGTTACGGTCATTTCAAAACCTTTGTTGCTCATTTTACCGATATTGGACGGGATTTTGTCCAGACCGTTCATTTGCGGAATATTGATATTGAATAACAAGTTGTTCGTTTGCGATGTGTAATATTCAACAGTACCGAAAATACGACTGTTTAAAGCACTGAAATCGGCGGCGATATTGAACGTATTGGTCGTTTCCCATTTCAAATCGGCGTTGGCCAACGATTTGATCCATTGCATTTGTTCGGCGCTTACGCCATCTCCAAACAGGTACCCGGCATTGACAGTCGAGTCGTCCACTTTAACGGAGCCAACTCCGGCTCCCATCTGTGCCATTGTCTGATACCGTCCTACCGTACGGTTACCGTTTTGGCCATAAGAGAGGCGCAGTTTCAGGTTCTCCATCCAGTCCACATTATTTTTGAAGAAGTCTTCTTCGCTGATACGCCATGCCAAAGCAGCGGAGGGAAATACACCGAACTTGTGGTTTTTCCCGAATCCGGAGAACCCATCGCGGCGGACTGTTCCGGTGACGATATATTTGTCGTTGAACGTATAGATGGCACGCAGCATGGTGTACAGGCTGGATTCTGTCCATGCGCCTGATTTAGCTGTTTGCAAGTCTGCCTGCCCTGCGTCCAGTTTGTTGTAGCCCAGAATATCATTAGAGAAGTTGGTTGCTCCTGCCTTTGTCATCTCGTACTGTCTTTTTTCCACTCCATATACGAAAGTGGCATTGATTGCATGCTTTCCGAACTTGTTTTTATACGACAGGATGTTGTCGACTGTCCAGTTATACTCGCTGTTGTTCTCTTTTGAACCGGAACCTGTAAAGTTCGCTCCCCATTTGTTGAAGTTGTAAATCTTGTTTTCGATCAGGTTCTGCGAGAAGTTCATACGGTAATTCAATCCTTTCAGAAATGGGAAATCAATGTCTGCATAGAAGTTTCCGAACAGATTGTAACGCTTGTTGGTGTCATCCTGTTGGATAGTCAGTAACGGATTCAGGGAGTTTTTATACGGTTCGCGAATATAGTCGCCGTTTTCATCGGTTGCCGCAACAATAGGAGGAAGTCCTACAACAGTAGACAGATCGGGTGATTCACCTGAATAATCGCTGACAGTGAAGAATGATTGTACACCTACTTTCAGGAAGCTCGTGATTTTGGTATCCATGTTGATACGGATGTTGTAGCGTTTATATGTATCGTTGATTACCAGGTTCTTCTGATCTGTATAACCCATAGAGAAGAAGTAGCTGCTCAATTCGTTTTTCCCTCTTACACTCAGATTGTGATTTTGGATATAAGGGGTTTTGTTTGTCAGCATATTCCACCAGTCGGTTTCCGTCCCGTTTTCATATCCGTCCAGTGCGTTGCGGTCCATCAAATGCGAAGTCGGATCCCAATTCGGATTCGGTTGGAGCATATCGTCTCCAATACGGCTTTCTTCGAGGAAGCGGTCTGCGATCTTGCGAAGGAACCCGTCGCGTCCTTCGGGATACATGTCTTTGTTGGTCGGTTGCTGGTAAGAGAACGAACCGCTGTATTCGATTGTCGGTTTACTCATCACCTTACCCGTTTTGGAAGTGATCAGGATCACACCGTTGCTGGCTTCCGATCCATAGATGGCGGCGGCGCTTGCATCTTTCAGGATATCGATGGATTCGACATCGTTCATATTGATATCGACCATGTTCCCACGGAAAATGATGCCGTCCAGAACGATCAACGGACTGTTACCGCCACTGATGGACGTACGGCCGCGGATAGACATATCCGGATCTTTACCGGCTTCAGATACCGAGCTTACGTTCAGTCCGGGAACCGTCCCCTGTAATGCCGAACCCAAGTTGATATTCGGTGATTCCTGCAAAGTTCCCAGATCGGCACGGACAACAGACCCGGCTAGGTCGCTTTTCTTGGCCGTCCCATAACCGACGACGACGACTTCGTCCAGCTTCTGTGCGTCTTCCGCCAACTGCACGTTGATGTTCTTCTGGCTATCGACTGTAATCTCTTTGGTCACGTATCCGATATAGGAAAACTGGATCACCGCTCCCTGGGGAACCGAGAGGGTATAATTGCCGTCCATATCTGTGATGATCCCGTTGGTTGTGCCTTTTTCTACCACATTAGCACCGGCAATAGGGCCTAAATTGTCACTTACCGTACCGGAAATCGTCACTTGCTTCTGTTGCTGTTGAACCGTTTGGGCAGAGATGATGATGTGATTGTTCCGGATGACGAATGTGCATCCGCTCTCTTTCAGGATCAGTGCGAGTGTTTCATTCAAAGATTTATTGTTAACAGAGGCATTGACCTGTTTATTCAGATTAATGACCGACTCATCATAGTCGACCGACATACCTGTTTGTTTCTCTATTTCGGAGAAAGCATCTTTGATTGTGATGTTGTGGGATGGCAGTGTGATCGACTGGCTACTGGCAACTGTCTGTTGCACAAAAAAGAAAAGAAAAAACATTAACGAAACGCGGAATAAACTAATTAGCTTATTCTGTTGTGTTTTCAGGTTTAATTCCATATTTTTGTAAAATTAGATATTTAAGTAAATACTATGCATGATTTTTATCCTGCCGGATAATTAGTTAGAATGAATGGTGTTGCTCGATTTCAAGCCGGGGAGATCTGATTGGCGTCATCTTCCCGGTTCTTTTTTTCATATTAGTATCTCCTCTTTTTTAGTTTATGTACACTTTGTCCTCTTTTATTTTGTAGTTCAGTCCTTTTATCATCTCTTTCATGACTTCCAGTACTTGTTTCAGGCCCTCGTCAGGATTAAACTTCATTGTAAAGCTTCTGCCGGCGAACCGTTCCGTCTCGTAATTGATCGTTACATCGAATTTACGTTCGATGGTCTTTACGATCTGGTCGAACGAGGCCGTCTGGAATATCAGATACCCGTCGGTCCATTGCATCACGCGTCCGGCGTCGACAGTATTGAGTGCCAGTGTTTCCAGGCGGTGATTGTAGATGATTTGTTCGTCTGGCGATAAAATCAGGCTTGTGTCTTGCTTCAAACAGGGATAGACTTGGATTTTCCCTTCTTCCAACGTGGCAATCGTAACATCCTGGTCTGAATAAGCGTTTAGATTGAATACGGTGCCGAGTGCTTTGACCGTCATATGGGCGGTTTTGACCAAAAAGGGTTTTGTCGGATCTTTGGCGACTTGGAAGCGGGCTTCCCCGTTGAGGAACAGGAGACGTCTTTTTCCCCTGAAATGTTTGTCATAGACCAGTAAAGAACCGGAGTTCAACCAAACTTTCGTCCCATCGGGCAGTTTTACTTGTTTCTGTTCTCCATTTGCGACGAAACATTCTTTCAATTGAGCTTCTTCCACAACCGGATTTACTTTTGTCAGATAATAATAGGTACCGAAAGCACCAAGCAACGGCAAAAGTAGTATGGCGGCAATTCTCTTGATATATAAGCCAATTGGCTTGTGAAGCATCCGATCGGATGCTTCGATCCGCTTATGTAGTCGGGATAATTCCTGGAAAGTGGATTCGTTTGCCACGGCAGATTTCTCTTCCCATAAAGTAACCATCGCCTTTTCTTTCTCTTCCTGAAAATTCCGGTCAAGCAGCCAGGCATGGAACTTCTTCTGTATTTCCGGGGACAGGTCGTTCTCGAAAAATTTCTCTATTAATATATGTATGTTTCTTTTGCCCATTTTTCGTCTTTATATTATAGCTAACGGATGAGTGGGGAAGCACACACAGCCGGAAGTGCATTTTTTTCAGAAAAAAAGCAGCAAAGTGGAATATGCGATCTTCCGCAATTCGGCAAGGGCTTGTGTCATGTGGTTTTCTACTGTCCGTTTGCTGATATTCAGCCGTTGGGCGATTTCTTCATTGCTCAGGCCATCTTTCCGGCTCATAATAAAGATGTTCCGGCGTTGAGGCGGCATCTTCTCGACAGCAATGTCAATGAGCAGCGATAGCTCCCTGGCGTAGAGTTCTTCTTCTATCAGATCGTCGTAGGTCGATCTTCTTTGCTCTTTTTGCTGGTAGTTTTCTTCGATCAGGCTGTGTTCGTAATAATCATAGATCATGTTGCGGGCCATGCGGAAGAGATAGGCCTTAAAAGAATCTACTTTTGAGATCGTTTCCCGGTTGGTCCAGATTTTATAGAAGATATCTTGGGTCATGTCGCTCGCTTCATCCCGGTTCTTTATGAAACCTGTTAAGAAGTGCTTTAGTCTTGGACTGTATTGGATGTAAAGCATATCGAAGGCTTTATGATCCCCCTTTCCAAGTTCTTCCAGATATTTTGACTCAAGGTTGATATCCATTTTTGTTTTCTATTGTACGCTCTATCCCTTTATAAATATGAAAAACGAAAGATATGGAAAATAATCTGAAGAGGCAATTTTTTTCAGCAAGAAATATCGAATTGAACAACAGGCTTCATTGAATGAAAGACCGGATAAACGATAATTTGAAGCAAGTGCCTGATAACTCGATGCAAGGAAAAAATGGTTCGTGCAGAATAATAATCCAAAAGTGTCAAATATTTTGACGCTCGCTTGCAAGGTAACGGGGAAGCGGATAACTTTACCGGAAAAAGATCTTATGCAAGCCGGAACTATCCTGATCGTTGATGATAACAAAAGCGTACTGACCTCTCTCGAACTGCTTCTGGAAGATGAGTTCGAAGGGGTGGAGACTGCCTCGAACCCGAACAGTATCCTTTCGGTCCTGGACAGTCGGCCGGTTGATCTTGTCCTGTTGGATATGAATTTCTCTGCCGGAGTCAATACTGGTAATGAAGGGCTTTTCTGGCTCCGTCGCATACGGGAGATCGCACCGGAACTTCCTGTTATCATGCTGACTGCCTACGGGGATGTCGAGTTGGTAGTTAGGGCGTTGAAGGGTGGGGCAGCCGATTTTGTATTGAAGCCCTGGGACAACGATAACCTGATCGGGAAGATACGTGCCGCCCTGCGCGAACGGAAATCCAGTCAGCTGGTGCATCCAGTGGAGAGGCTGAGTGAGCCGGCTATGATTATCGGGCATTCTCCCGTGATGATGAAACTGATCAAAGTGGTGACAAAAGTAGCTAAGACAGACGCCAATGTCCTGATCACCGGAGAGAACGGTACAGGTAAGGAGATGCTAGCACGTGAGATACACCGCCTTTCGCTCCGCAGCGGCCGAGAGATGGTCAACGTGGATATGGGAGCCGTCAGCGAGTCGCTGTTCGAAAGCGAGTTGTTCGGGCATGAACGAGGCGCTTTTACGGATGCGCGCGAGAGCCGTCCGGGGAAGTTCGAGGCGGCACACGGGAGCACACTGTTTCTCGACGAGATCGGAAACCTGCCGTTAGGATTGCAAGCCAAGCTCTTGGCTGCCTTGCAGAATCGCGAGGTCACCCGCCTTGGGAGCAATCGGAAGATTCCGGTCGACATACGCCTGATTGCCGCCACGAACCGCAACCTGCCGGAGATGGTGGCTCAGTCGCTTTTCCGTGAAGACCTGTTCTACCGCATTAATACGATACAGATCGAGATTCCGCCTCTTCGGAACCGGCGGGAAGATATCGCCCTGTTTGTCGATTATTTCCTGAAAAAATATACAGACCTTTACGGGCGGCCGGGGCTAATCCTGCATCCGCAGGCGTTGGAGAAGCTCGCGAACTATGACTGGCCCGGCAACATCCGGGAATTGCAGCATACGATCGAGAAGGCGGTGATCCTAGCGGAAAAGAATGTGATTCGTGCCTCCGACCTCTTTATCCGTCCGGGAAAGGCGCTCTCTTTTAGCGAAGTACCCAATTTAGAAGAGGTGGAGCGGCAGGCGATCTTGGCGGCTATCACCCAGAATGAAGGGAACCTGACGGCTGCGGCAGAGCAGTTGGGCGTGAGCCGGCAGACTTTGTATAATAAGATGAAGCGTTTCAACCTCTGATCCCCCGCCGATATGTTCAGTGCCCGTCTATACATACGCATTCTTTTGCAAGTGGTTGCCATCGTACTGGTGGCGGGCTTGGGCGTGGCCGGCATCGTTACGGGGCGGGCAGTCATACTGGGTTTCGTGGCCCTCTTTATCGCAGCGTGGCTGATCAGTCTCCTTGTCTATTATCTCAACGCTTCGAACCGGAGGATACAGCTTTTCCTGGATGCCATCGAGGACGACGAATCGATGCTCTATTTCCCCGAAGACATCGGAAGTCGGGAACAGCGTCGCCTGCATGCCGCCTTCAACCGCATACACATGTTGATGACCGAGAACAGACGGAAGGCGTTCGACCGCGAACTGCATTGCAAGGAATATGAATCGTGGGATAAGCTGATGCATGTCCTGACACACGAAATCATGAACTCCATCGCTCCGGTCGTCTCCCTCTCCGGCACGCTCCTTTCTTTTTTCCGGACGAAAGACGCGCCGAAAAGCAGCGGGGAGATCACCGATGCCACCATCCGCAAGACGATACGGGGATTGGATACCATCAAAAGCCAGGGGCAAACCCTGATGCATTTCACCGAATCGTACCGGCAGTTCGCTTACCTGAAGCAGCCGGAGCCTGAGCCATTCCCGCTCACGTATCTGCTGCAAAACCTGCAAACTCTGTACTTGCCGGATATGCAACGGCAGCATATTGATTTCTCCCTCGTGCTGTTCCAGCCGGAGATAACGGTCCATGCAGACGAAAAGCTGCTGTCACAAGTCTTGATCAACCTGCTGAAGAACGCTATGCAGGCACTCGAAGGGCAGGCGGATGGAAAGATCCGTATGGAAGTCGATACGGAGAAGAATCAATTGCTTATCCGGGTGACGGACAACGGTCCTGGCGTCCCTTCCGACCTGATAGAAGATATCTTCGTCCCCTTCTTCACCACCAAGGCTACGGGAAGCGGCATTGGGTTGAGCCTTTCCCGGCAGATCATACGGATGCATGGAGGAGAATTGTCGGTGGCTTCGCTACCTTACCGGGAAACCTGCTTCACGGTTTCTTTACCTGTAAAGCCTTAAGAATTACCGTCTCTTGATTTCTACCCGCGAAGTGAGCGGATAGCGCAAGCCTTTGGAGGACTTATAATAGACTTCGGCCGCACCGATCTTCAGTTTGGCGCGTATCTTGATCGGGATATGGTTCTCGTCGTCGCCGATCCAGATCTCGGCGGCTTCCTTGCTTTGGGTAAAGGCGTCGTCGTAGATGTCGATATAGAAATGGCGGGTTCTGTACTTCAACGTCTCACTTCGTTCAACGATCTGCTGCCCGGTATAGCGGAAACTGATGTTGATGCGTTCGCGTCCGATCGCCACTTGGAAAGGGAAGCTCTCACCGCTTTTCATCTTGTCCCAGTCCAGGGAACGCAGATACATCGTTGCTCCCAGCATGTCGAACATGTGTGGGTCTTCCGTCACGAGCATCGTGTCGATCTTCGTGCGGGTGGGCGTATAACGGTGGGAATGAGCGAGTATCTTCTTCCGGTCGTAGGAGAAACGGATGTCGTCTATCAGATAATAGTCATTCTCGTTTACCCGCTTCTCACTCCGTAGAAGCAGCATGTCGGGGGTAAAATGGCAATCGATCGTATCTCGCATCTTATAGACCTTCTCGATAATGCCGGAGGTACGGAAGATGAGCCGGTAGTGATAGGACGGCTCGCCCTCGTATTCCGCGTCGCGGATGGAAAGGGTGGCGTGGCCTGCACGGGGCATCAGAAGGCCCCATTTGAAGTATAACTCATACTGCACTTCCTCGCCGGGGCTGAACCTGTGGCGGACCGGGATTTCCTGCGCTTTCGCACACACGGCCGATAGCAATAGCAAAAATATCAGCCACAGGCGGCCGATGTCAGAACGGCATTCCCATGTTGCCGCCGCTATTATTCCTTGACGATGATTGTTGACTTTCATCTTTGTAGTTTCTTTTCTTCTTGGTTGCTTCCTTCGGCTTATTCTTCGTTATCTCAAGAGGCTTTTGCTTAGCCAGCGGGGTGGAGTTGACATTCCATGTCTCTTCGACCTGCCAGTTCTGCATGATCTCGTACATTTTGGGAGAATAATAAACTTCTTCGGGCTGTCGCTTTTCGATATAATTACCGGTATCCCACACTCCGTTGCTGTTTGTGTCGATCACGATACGGGCATAATACTTATCGGGCTTCAAGTCCATAAAGAGTACTCCGCCGTCTTTTACTTTCGCTTTGCGGACAGGGGCGTCTCCACTACTGAGCAATTCGACGAAAGCAGTCGTGTCCACACCGTTGATATTGAGATAGAGATGGCCGTATTCGTCTTCTTTCTTGATTTTGAACTCACCGGTAAAGAAGTCGTTCCACTTCCCGTAAAGGCTGTGAATGGCGGCGGAGTCCACTTCGATGCGATATTCTTCCCCATACTTCCACGGACGTCTGATAAAGTAGTTCAGGCTGTTAGTCGAATCGGGGAAGAAGTCGAAATCGACCGTATTCCAAACGGTATCGATCTTCTGGTCGAGGAAGAACATATCTTTGTTGATATCCAATACCGGTTCGTTGAAGGTTACGGATATCGTATCGAACAAGTCCATCGAACCGGGAGCGTCTACTTGCATGCCTAAGAACACGATCGGATCGGGTTCGTCTTTCTTTTTCTTTTTTTTCTTTTCTGCCGGACGGCGGCGCAATACCAGTTGGACCGTGTCGGTTTGCGGGCGCAGGATGTTCAGGGAGTCGCTCTTCGGATAGGAGACCTGCACCTGCAGAGTGTCCTGCTTCCAGACGGTCGAATCGGCAAGCCAGTAGTTAACGGCCGCGCCGCCTTCCGTCTGCTGCACAAAATACCAGGTACTGTCTTCCGGGGTGAAATTGATGGGGACAGGCACCGGTACGGTGTCCAGCTTCGTATTGAAACGCAGCGTAAAGTATTTCTCGTCCGGGCGTTCGGGCTTTACCATATACTGGCGTTCGAATTTCTCCTTGAACAGGCGGAGTTCGATGTTGTCCGGGAAGAAACGGGTGTAACCGACCGTCCAGATCGTATCGATCGTCAGGCTGTCTTTCCAGGTCGTATCCTGCCGGGTCGTCAGTTCGAAGGAAGGGACGATGACGGAATCCAAGAAAGCGATGTCTTCGCCGGGTTGGTCGAATTTATAGTCGCGGTTCACATCGTTTAAGGCAAAAATATGATAGGTTCCAGGAGTGATATTACGAATCGTGAACTGCCCTTTGTCATTCGTACGGGAAGTACGGACGAACGGGAGTTTCACGAATGCGGAATCTTCCAAATTGTTGTGCAGGCCGATCGTAATGCCTGGCATCGGTTCTAGATTCTCGGCATTCAGCAAGACTCCCGAAACTTCGAGTGTGTCGATGATGTCTCCGGTAGAGAAAGCGAAAGAGAAGTTTTCGAACACGTTTTTCTCATTATTGTCGGAGATGGAATTGGTGAAGTCGATCGTGTAGGTCGTGTTAGGTTTCAACGTGTCTTTCAATTCGATCACCGCCTTCTTTCCGGCAGAGCGGATAACCGGTAGTTCCATCTGGGGCGGAGTGATAATCACGTTCTCCGAAGGTTTCTCGATCTGGATCAGCTCGTCAAAGAGGATTTCTATCTTTTTACCTGTATAATTAATCTGATTTGGGACCGGTGTACTGCTTACGAATTTGGGAGGTGTTTCATCATAGGGTCCTCCGTTCGGACTACCGATATTGGCACACGAATAAATGACAGTCAACAGCAGCATTCCATACAACAAGCGGAATGAATTTCGTATATATTTAGTATCCATTTATGTCTATTTCAAATACATTTGACAAACACGCGCAAAAATAGGGAA
>ENA-ORTW01002948-ORTW01002948.1-human-gut-metagenome-genome-assembly--contig:-NODE-2948-length-15089-cov-4.316017_pt1 | contig 15089 bp, 12 predicted proteins | sample MGYA00242072_ERZ509193 | MGnify/ENA primary metagenome ERZ509193 (study PRJEB26280, sample SAMEA2338813) | human gut metagenome | biome: human gut; feature: human-associated habitat; material: faeces... | reverse complement strand
TTGCCCTTTTCTGTGTCTTTTTGATACTTGAAGCCAGCCGGTACGCTGCATTTTCTACCTCAGAAAGCTTGAGTGTCAGCTCCTTTACACGGCAGAATGCATCACGGGCGATATCGATGGATTCTCTGGAAGTACTGAATGCATAGGTTGGTCTGGTATTTTCTTTTTCGTACTTCACTTTCGGGATTTCTGTTCCCATAATGCTTCGCGTCTGGATGCGGATAGAATCCTCGATCGGAACTGTATAGGCAAGTTCTTCTACTGTACTGATCCCGTGCTCGATATTCGCCCTCTGAAGGCACTGATAGGCATAGGTGAAGGTTTTATCGATTTCTTCCTGAATATCCTTTGCTTCGTCGATTAAGCCCATCAGCTCGCGGATCAGAATGTTCCGCTTCTTGTCCATCAGCTCATATCCCTGTCTGGCAAGTGTCAGTGAATTTTTCGCAAGTATCAGATTTCCCTTGGTGGGAAATGAACGTGGATCCATAGACTTCCCTCCTTAGCCTTTGTAGTATACGTCAAGAATCTTGGTATCGACACGGTCAAGTTCTTCTTTTGGAAGGATTCTAAGCAGTTCCCAGCCAAGATCCAGGGTTTCCTCGATGGTACGGTTTTCATTCGGTCCCTGGCCGATATAACGCTCCTCGAATGCCTTTCCGAATTCCAGGTATTTCTTGTCAATCGGAGAAAGCTCGTCTTCTCCGATAACGGAAGCAAGATTCCGAGCCTCTCCTACTTTAGCATATGCAGAGAAAAGCTGGTTTGCCAGATCCTGGTGGTCTTCCCGGGTATATCCTTTTCCGATACCGTCTTTCATCAGACGGGACAGGGACGGAAGAACGCTGATCGGCGGGTAGATTGCCTGTCCGTGAAGATTCCGGTCAAGTACGATCTGTCCTTCGGTGATATAACCGGTCAGGTCAGGGATCGGGTGGGTAATGTCATCATTTGGCATGGTCAGGATCGGGAGCTGTGTGACAGAACCATTTACTCCTTCTACGATTCCTGCACGTTCATATAAGGTGGCAAGTTCACTGTACAGATATCCCGGATATCCTTTACGGCTTGGGATTTCTCCTTTGGAAGAAGAAACCTCACGCATGGCTTCGGCAAAGGAAGTCATATCGGTAAGAATGACCAGAATGTGCATATTTTTTTCAAATGCAAGGTATTCAGCGGCGGTCAGCGCAACCTTCGGGGTGATCAGACGCTCGACGACAGGATCGTTGGCAAGGTTCAGGAACATTGCCACATGGTTTGCAACACCGCTCTCCTCAAAGGTTCTGCGGAAGAAATCAGCTACGTCATGCTTGACACCCATTGCGGCGAATACGATGGCGAAATCCTCATTCGTGCTGCCGCCCAGAGAAGCCTGCTTTACGATCTGTGCGGCAAGCTGGTCGTGCGGAAGACCGTTGCCGGAAAAGATCGGCAGCTTCTGTCCACGGATCAGTGTGGTCAGTCCGTCAATCGCAGAAATTCCGGTGCGGATATAGTTACGAGGGTATTCACGTCTGACCGGATTTAACGGAAGTCCGTTGACATCGCGCACCTCTTCAACCGTGATCGGTCCAAGGTCGTCGATCGGTTCGCCGATTCCGTTAAAGGTTCTTCCAAGCATTTCTTCGGACAGACCGATTTCCATCGGATGTCCGGTAAGTCTGGTGTGGGTATTGTTAAGAGACATATTTTCCGTGCCTTCAAATACCTGGATGATTGCTTTGTCCTTGTAGACCTCCACAATACGTCCCATTTTGTGTTCTTTGCCGTTTACGACAAAATCTACGATTTCATCATAAAAAGCATCCTGAACGCCTTCCAGCGCGATCAGAGGGCCGTTAATGCTGCTGAGGCCTAAATATTCAATTGCCATTTTATTTTCCCTCCTTACGCGTTCTTTTCCATGATGTGGTCATGGAAAGCATCAATGTCTGCCAGATACTGGTCAAGAAGCTGAAGATTGTCATTTGGAACATCGTATTTGATCGCAATGACACGTTCAAAAATATTTTCCTCCTTGAGGACAGACATTGGCATATTCATGGCTACCAGTTCGCGGCAGCGTTTGTATAAATATAAAATGATTTCCATCATTTTGTACTGCTTCTGCAGAGAGACACAGGTATCATCCTTGTGGAATGCATTCTGCTGCAAAAATCCGAGACGGATGACTCTTGCGATTTCCAGAACCAGTTTCTGATCGTCCGGAAGTACATCACTTCCGATCAGCTTTACGATTTCCATCAGGCTGCTCTCCTGGTTCAGAAGTGCCATGATGCGGTTGCGGTAGTCAACGAATTTGGGTGATACATTGTCGTGGTACCAGGCGGCGAGATCGGTCAGATACTCGCTGTAGCTGGTCAGCCAGTGGATCGCCGGAAAATGTCTTGCGTAGGCAAGGCTCTTGTCCAGGCCCCAGAAGCAGCGGACGAAACGTTTTGTGTTCTGTGTGACCGGCTCGGAAAAATCGCCTCCCTGAGGCGATACGGCGCCGATAATGGTCACGGATCCGTCACTGCCATTTAAGTTATGCATCATGCCTGCGCGCTCGTAGAAAGCAGACAGACGGCTGGCAAGGTAAGCCGGGAAACCTTCTTCTGCCGGCATCTCTTCCAGACGGCCGGAAAGCTCACGTAAGGCTTCCGCCCAGCGGGAAGTAGAGTCTGCCATGATCGCTACGTCATAGCCCATGTCACGGTAATATTCAGCCAGGGTAAGCCCGGTATAAATACTTGCTTCACGGGCAGCTACCGGCATGTTGGAGGTATTGGCAATCAGAGTGGTTCTGTCCATCAGCGGATTGCCGCTCTTTGGGTCCACAAGCTCTGAAAACTCTTCCAGCACCTGTGTCATTTCATTTCCACGCTCGCCGCAGCCGATGTAGATGATAATATCGGCATCAGACCATTTTGCGATCTGGTGCTGGGTCATGGTTTTTCCGGTACCGAATCCGCCTGGGATTGCGGCAGTTCCACCCTTTGCGATCGGGAACATGGTATCCAGGATCCGCTGTCCGGTGATCAGAGGGACACTTGCCGGGAAACGGTAGCTTGTCGGGCGCGCCTTACGGATCGGCCAGTGCTGTATCATGTTGAGCTGTTTTTCTGTTCCGTCGGAAAGCCGCAGAGTGACAAGTGTATCTTCAATCCGGTATTCTCCGTCCGACGCGCAGCAGATTACTTCACCTTCCACATCCGGCGGAACCATACATTTGTGTACGATCGCACTGGTCTCCGGAACCTCCGCTATAATATCTCCGCCATGAAGGTAATCTCCTTTGGCCACGGTGATGTGGGTATCCCATAATTTGTCGCGGTCAAGCGAATCAACGCTGACGCCGCGGGTGATAAATGCACCGTCGCCCACATTTGCGATCTGCTCAAGCGGGCGTTCGATTCCGTCAAAAATATTGTTCAGGATTCCAGGTGCCAGAGTTACAGATACCGGACTTCCGGAAGCCTCTACGATTTCTCCCGGTTTCAGCCCGGAAGTCTCTTCATAGACCTGAACAGTCGTGATGTCTTTGTCCAGGGAAATGACTTCGCCAACCAGCTTTTCCTTTCCCACATAGACCATTTCCGACATCATGAATCCGGTGTCACCCTTCAGATAGATGACCGGACCGTTTATTCCATAAATAGTTGCTGTCTTATTCAATTCCTGCACCTCCTGCTGCAAAACTGAACTGATGATATTCGTAATCGACTGCAGCCTGGAAGCTGTGATCGATCAGAATATTACGGCCTCGGATTACAGCACGCATACCGCCCATAAAATCATATTCACTGATGGTGATCGTCATGCCGGTACGTTTTTCCAGTTCTGTCTGTTTCTCCTTATCAGAAGGAGAAATATAAATGGTCATCTCCTCGCCATCTGCAAAGCGTGCGGCTTCGCGGATTTTGCTGCAGAGATAGTCCAGATATTCGTCTGTTTTTGTAAAGTCAGAAAGAAGCTCCTTTACTTCATCAAACAGCCTGACTTTTAATTCATTCTGTGTTTGGCCAAGAGCACGTTTCAGTTCGGTTTCGGCTTTTGCCGCAGCTTGATTTACCTGCCTTCTGGCTCTTAAGGTCTCGGATTTGATACGGACCTCAGACTGTGCGGTCGCTTCTTTTTTATGCTTTTCAAATAAAGATTCAAGCGCTTTTTTGTGATTGTCAATGATCGCATTTCCTTCAGAACGGGCTTCAGTCATGACCGTTTCCTGTAAATGCGCTATTTTCTCTTCAAGCGTCATTGTCTCACCTTCTATGCCTTTCTAGTTAAAGTTTCAGTCCAATCGCTTCATTGACGTATGAGGTAATGAAATCCTTTTTACGTCCTGTTCCGTGTCTGTCCGGAATTTCGATCAGAAGAGGCATCTTTCTTTTTAACTTGATCTCATCGATGAGATCCGGAAATTCTCTTCCAAAGCGTTCCGTCAGAAGAATGATACCGATCGACTTGTCGTTCATGGCAGTTTCCAGCGCATCACGCAGCTCCTGCTTTTCATGAACTACGACACCGTCCACGCCGGCAAGCCGCATTCCGGTATAAGTATCCACGTTGTCACTGATCAGATACATTTTCATGATTACAGTCTGCTGATGATCATGAAGGAGATGATAAGACCGTACAGGCATACACCTTCTGCAAGACCTACGAAGATAAGGGATTTACCAAGGACGCTGGAATCCTCGCTGATAGCTCCAAGAGCTGCGCTTGCTGCACTTGCTACGGCAATACCGCCACCGATGCAGGAAAGACCGGTAACAAGAGCTGCTGCAATGTAACCAAGACCGGTTGCAAGGCCTGCGCCTGAGGCAGCGGCGTCTGCCGCATGTACCGGTACACTTCCAAAGAGCATGATCCCTGCTACAAGGAAGGTTCCAAAGTAAGAAAGAACATTGAAGGCAAGTGCACATTTATAACGTCCTTTATTTTTTTCTCCGAGCAGGTAATATCCGAATGGAATGAAAATGCTTAAAACCAGTGCGGCAATGAGAATAAGTTTAGTTGCTAAAGTCATGATAATTTCCTCCTAAAATGAAAAACTAATTTTTTGCAGTACCTGTATAAGGTTTAAATTCGCGGCCGCTGCCTTTGTAGAAACGGCTGAACATCTCGTAATAGACAAGTCTCAGGACCTGGATTCCAACGATCAGTCCTTCGAATCCACATACAAACAGGTTGCCGAGTACGATCACTACCCAGTTAATATGCCCGCTTTCGGCACCGGCAAGCATCAGTACAACCTCCATGATGGAAGCGTGGCTGACTGCGAATGCACCGATACGGATAAAGGAAAGCGTATTTGAAAAATAGCTGAGCAGGGTTTCAAATAATTCAAAGAATGCCTGGGTGACAAACATTGCTTTGCTTTGTTCCATTTTTTCGGTTTTCTTTTTGATCTTGTTCGTCAGCGGCTCTTTCAGTGCGATCAGAAGAAGCGGTACTCCGAACATCACTGCAAGAACGATTCCACCCGGCAGAGAGTGACCTGTCATGAAAAGAACGATGCAGGTAACTGCTGCCCCGTAGAATATCAGCCCTGCCACGCCGTTTGCATCAAACCAGGTTGCTTCGGTATCTTTGGCACGGATGCCGTTGATAATATGGAAGATCATAGAAATCAGGATGATTCCCATACCAAAAGCAATCGATACGATAAATACGGTATTCAGTTTTCCGATAAACGGTAAGGTGGTCATATGATTGATCGGTCGGATCCATTTGGCTTCTATAATGTCTTCAAATCCAAACACACTTCCAAACATAAATCCAAAGAAGGTGGAGAAGATTCCGGCAAGTGATACGATTCCGGCAAGGTTCATTTTCTTTGTGAAATACAGGATCGCACCGCCGATAAAGAGCAGCAGCCCCTGACCGACATCCCCGAACATGGCGCCGAAGATAAAGCTGTACATGATACCTACAAAAATGGTCGGATCCATCTCACCGCTCTTGGGAAGTCCGTACATCTTGATGAACATTTCAAATGGTTTGAAAAGCTTTGGATTCTCAAGCTTGGTAGGAGGTTCTCCAAAATACTGTTCCCGGTCCTCTTCTACTACGATATAAACCTTGTCATCTCCCTGTGCCTCTTTGATAAATGCATTTGCATCTTCTTCGGACATCCAGCCGCAGAGGATGTAGTATTCTTCCTGCTCGTCTGTCTCGGTTCGTGCCGCAAATTTCCGGATATCAAAGTTATCGGAAAAACGTTCCAGCTGAATTCTTGCACCGAGTAGTCTGGAAGCGTTCTTGCGAAACATCTCCTGACGTTTATCCTTCACTGCCTGGATTTCATCGGTCAGATTCTGGACTTCTTTATCCAGGCTCCGGTAAGCTTCCAGCGGGGTTCCGCCAAAGTCTTCCAGCAGATCGACTTTTTCAAAGTGGAGAGACCGCATGATCGAATCGACCTTTCCTGCATCAGCATCCGATACAAAATAAACGCCATAGACATAAGAGGCATCTCTGGAGCCTTCCAGAAATAATGCATCAATGTCTTCAAGAAGCGCTTTTTCCAGCCGGTGATAATAATCCACATTGATTTTTCCAAATTTTGTGCGGATGTATTTGTACTGCATGATCTCATGCAGGTCAAAATCCAGAGAAGTAAAAGGTTCCAGGACTTTCATACGTGCCTGGATATTCTCTCTCTTTTTTTTCAGTTCTTCTTTTTGCTGCTGCAGATCCATGTAGTCATGATTGATAGAACGAATCATCTCAAGGATCTCGTCTTCGCTCTGATCAAAGGATGGCTCTGCTGGCATGTCTTTCATATATCCCAGAAACTGTGTCACTTTTGCGAGTGGATCACGGTAAGGGTTCATTTCCAGAAATGGCATCAGATTATCTACTGTCTTGAGCTCCGTGAGTGCATTTTCAAGCTGCATCTCATATTTGGAAAGATACCGGTTTGTCATGCGGTCGATGTCGGCGCGTGGTCCGGTAATGCTCAGGAACTTCATCTTAACAATCATTTCGCTGTTCCTCCTATATAAGTTAATGTCTCACGTGCAGGAAGTCCGTAGCGAACACATTCGAGCACAGTTGTAAGCTTATCAAGCTCCTCCTCTTTCAGAAAAAGATAGGTATTCACGGTTGCGATGGAATAAGGGTTACTTCTTCTGTCTGCCAGGTAGAGACGGTACAGGCAGTCTTTGTAAATCGTCTCGATGGACGCTGGTGTCTGAGTATCGGTGTGACGCAGATAAGGCGTTCTGGTAACCAGCTTTAAAAATTCATCGACAGACGGTGCTTCTACAAGATCCTTCAGCTGATCTACATGAATCCGGTAGTGTATCGGGATCAGCAGTGTGGAAATATCCGGCGGAAGCATGTTGTAATATTTTTTTGCACGGTAGATCCACTGCAGGTTCAGCAGGTCGATCTTTGCTCCGGCATCTCTGGTGAAAATTTCCAGTTCCTTATGCTTCAGAATCTTTTTGCGTTTCTTCCACATGGTTGTAAAATAGTACAGATTCAGTGCCAGATCGTAATCAAAAAGGGTAGGGTTCTCCGCATTTTCCAGACGTTTTAACGGCGCATAGTATTCTGTGCCCTTTAAATTTTCCACCAGCTCACCGATATTCCCCGAAGTGATCAGTTTATCGATGGAGAGATCCGAATATTTGTCGAAGAATATTTTCTTATGATCCAGATCAAAAGGCTTCTGATAGTGGTTGAATACAATACGCAGACAATAGTTGATCAGATTCATCTCGTAGCGCTTCAGATAAAGCTCCAGGAATTTTTTCTGATCCATTCCGGAAAAACGGTACAGGCGTGTATAATCACTGTAAAGTGACTGCACAAGAAGCTTCTCAATCTCACCGCGGTGAAGACGGTTTTCGTCCATATCTGCAAGGACATTCCGATATCCGGGATGTTCTTTGAGATAAGCAGCAACTTCGGTTACTGTATGAAATGCGGCGATATTCTGGAAATCTTCATCAGTGAGCAGTTTCGCCTGCATGGCGCGTACTTTTGTTACGATGCCACTGTATGCAAGTAAATTTCCCATATGCTATCCCTCTATGATACGTCTGACAATTTTCTCGGCATATGCCGTATGCTTCTCTTCAAAATCTTTTTTAAGTTCTTCGATCGCTGTCTGGTTCTTACGGTTCTGCCTTGCAAGAATCTCATCCATCTGACGGTTTAATCCTTTGTGGATATCGTTCAGCTCCTTTTGGGTGTGATCTTCAAGTTGTTTGTCGAACTGATTGCGTTCATTTTGAATGCGTTCTTCCAGTTCTGATTTTTCCAGTTCCGCGTGTTCCACAACAGCTTCGGCTGCGTGTTCGATTTCGGAGAGCTTTTTAACAATATGATCCATTGTCCGACTCCTTTCTTAGAAATTATTTATACATTTTTAATAATGCATACATATTCTACTACTTTAAATTAGAAAAATCTACTAAATAATAAGAGAATATCATAAGAATATTTTATACAAAACTTATAAAATATATTTTTGGGTTTTCAAATATTTCAGAATAGTATAAAATAAATAAGGTTATACATATTTTCACTAAAGGAAGAGAAAGATATATGAGGTTAAGAAATGTACCGGGAGCAGATGCTTATCTGACAGCTCATCCCCTTGTAATTAAAAATGAGACCAGATATCGCGGCACCTGGAAAGAGACTTTTCAGAATCCGGAGAATCCGATCCATATTGAGATCGGGATGGGAAAAGGACAGTTTCTTCTGACACTTGCAAAGGAGAATCCATCCATCAACTATATCGGTATCGAACGTTATTCAAGCGTACTGCTTCGGGCGCTGGAACGCTTTGACAATGACGAGGAATACAAGGATGTCAACAATATTCGTTTTATCTGTATGGATGCGACAAATCTGCCGGAGGTTTTTGCTGTCGGAGAGATTGACAAGATTTATCTGAATTTTTCAGATCCGTGGCCGAAAGCACGTCATGCAAAGCGCAGACTTACTTCCAAGCAGTTTTTTGAGCGGTATGACAAGATCCTTGCCTTTGACGGAGTCGTTGAATTTAAGACAGACAACAGAGAGCTGTTTGACTTTTCACTGGAGCAGGTGGAGTTGGCAGGCTGGGTACTTCTGGCGAAGACCTATGATCTTCACAATGATCCGACACTCAGCAGAGGGAATGTTATGACTGAGTACGAGGAGAAATTTTCCGGGCAGGGACATCCGATCCATAAACTGATCGCAATGCGCCAGTAAGACAATTGAATAAAATGCAACAGGCAGATCATAAAGGCGCTGAGTGCGTAAGATGATTCCTGGCAATATAAGAGACAGCAGATACGGAGCAATCCGCACATCGGCTGTCTTTTTGCATATATTGTAGAAAGAGGAAGTCAGGAAGGAACAGATATGCGGAAAAAGCATCATTTTCAGAATTGTATGCGGGGGTTTTGCTATAAGAATCCAAGATTTAATAAAAAGCTGATCTGTTTCAGAAATTCTTTTCAGGAAGTCTATAAAATCTTAAACCCGAAATGTGGATGCCACTAATCCAGTCCTTTTTACATAGCCTGAGATGGCAGAAATGAGGAAAGTGTATGGGTATCGCATTGATCACGAAGGATTATGAAAATACAGTCGGAAAGCAGAGGATGCCGGTAATTGTGGAGTTTTACGCATCATGGTGTCCAAAGTGCGGAATGATGTATCCTGTTGTGGAAAGGATTGCCAGCCGGTATCAGGGAAAATGGATTTTTTATAAGATTGATATTGATATATCGAAAGAGATTGCAGAGTATATAGGCATTGAGATCGTACCGACGTTTGTGGTGTACAGAGATGGAAAAATCTGTGGATATACAACCGGAGTTCTTCCAGAAGAAACTCTGGAAGAACGAATCCGGGAAATGTTAAGAAAATAATTGGTGGAATCAATTATTCGTATGATGAATATTTTGCGCAGATTGCATTGACTTGCTATGTTAAAATTCGAATACAGCAACACCGTATGGCGGAAGATCGTAACCAAATGAATATGGTCTTCCATCACATTCCTGTTTCTTTGCTTTATATACTGCCGGGCGGGCTTTTCCGCTTCCGCCATACTGCAATTCATCACTGTTCAGTACCAGGCGGTACTGTTTGCCGCGCGGTACACCGACACGGTACTCCGGTCGTTCGATCGGTGTGAAGTTACATACGAATAAAAGGTTCTTTTTTGCGCCCTTTGAATGACGGATGAAGCTGTAAATACTTCGTGAGCTGTCATCTGCATTGACCCATTCAAAGCCTTCCATGCAGGTATCCTGTTCATACATGGCTTTGTTGTGTGTGTAAAGATGCAGCAGGTCACGGTAGAAATTCTGGAGTGCCTGATGCTCCGGCTCTGCAAGGAGATACCAGTCAAGCTCACGCGCCTCGCTCCACTCGCGGAGCTGTCCGAAATCCTGTCCCATGAAGAGAAGTTTCTTTCCAGGATGTCCCATCATGAAAGCATAACCGACCTTCAGGTTGGCGAATTTCTCAAATCCAAGACCAGGCATCTTATTGAGCATAGAGCATTTTAGATGTACCACTTCATCATGTGATAATACAAGAATATAATTCTCGCTGTATGCATAGGTTAAGGCAAATGTCATACCGTAGTGGTCGCCTTTGCGGAAATATGGATCCAGCTTCATGTATTCGGTAAAGTCATGCATCCATCCCATGTTCCACTTCAGGCTGAATCCAAGACCATCATCTTCCGGTTTTCCTGTTACTTTTGGCCATGCAGTGGATTCTTCTGCGATCATCAGTGCGCCAGGGTTACGTCCGGTAGTAACGGAATTCAGATGCTTGAAAAATTCGATTGCTTCCAGATTCTCATTGCTGCCGTATTTGTTGGCGATCCACTGACCGTCTTCTTTACCGTAATCAAGATACAGCATGGAAGCAACAGCATCTACGCGGAGACCATCGATGTGATAATGTTCGATCCAGAACAGTGCGTTGGCGATCAGGAAGTTCTTAACTTCTGATTTACCATAATCGAAGATCTTGGTTCCCCAGTCCGGATGTTCCCCCTTCTTAGGATCTGCATATTCAAAGGTAGCTGTGCCGTCAAAGTCAGCGAGTCCGTGTGCATCGCGTGGAAAATGTGCCGGTACCCAGTCAAGGATTACGCCAATCTTATTCTTATGGAAGTAATTGATCATATATGCGAAATCTTCCGGCGTACCATAACGGGAGGTCGGAGCATAATATCCGGTCACCTGATATCCCCAGGAGCCGTCAAATGGGTATTCTGAAATTCCCATCAGTTCGATATGAGTATACCCCATCTTTTTTATGTAGTCTGTAGCTGCATGCGCAAATTCACGGTAGCTGTAGAACCCATCATCTTCACGTCCCGGATGGCGCATCCAGGAACCGATATGTGCTTCATAAATGGAAATCGGTGAGGAATGGAAATCCCATTCTGCCCGGTGCTTCATCCAGACACTGTCACTCCATTTTAAATGGGAGATATCAGCAATCCTTGAGGCAGTTCCCGGTCTCAACTCTGCACTGTTCGCAAATGGATCAGCTTTGTAAAGCTTATCTCCGGTCTGTGTCTCAATACAGTACTTGTAAAGCTGTCCGAGCTGTGCTTCCGGAACAAATGCGGTATAGATTCCAAGTGGTTCCTGACGCTTCATAACGTTTGCATCTTCACTCCAGCCGTTGAATTCACCGACTACGGCAACTGATCTGGCGTGTGGAGCCCATACTGCGAAATATACGCCGGTTTTTTTTCCATCTTTTACAAAATGTGCACCCATTTTTTTATAGATTTCATAATGGGTTCCCTGTCCGAATAAATATTGATCTAATTCGCCGATTCTATAATCAGCGGGTTTATCTTTTGTTACAGTTTTTACAGACTTTTTAGCTGTAGACTTTTTAGCAGCAGTTTTAGCAGCTGCCGGTTTTTTTACGGCCGTCTTGCGGGTCGTGTTGGTCTGTTGTGCTGTTGTTTTTTTTACTGCCATCCCATTCACCTTCTATCAAAGATATTTAGGAATATTATACTAGAAATAGCGATAAAAAGAAAGAGTTTTGGACAACTTATACACTTCTTATGTAAGATGTCTAAAACTCTTTGTTTATAGTTATCGGTTTGGTCTGCATATACAAAAGAACGCGCCGGAAGCGCGTTCTTTGTAGAAATCTTATGATTTAAAATCATCTTCTTTCAGGATGATGTGGTCTGAATTATCAGTGCTTCTTCCAAATACCCGTTTCACAAGATGTTTTACATTTGCTTTCTGGGAATGTGAAATTGCTTCATCCATGATCTCTTTTACTTCTGCAACAGTAACCGCATGATCTTCTCTCTGCATCATATCGATCCGGCTGTATAATGCAAGGATTCCCATTTCATCGATACGGTATCCGTTTTCCTTAGCATAGGTCTGACCGAATGTAACCAGTTCATCATTGATGAATACCGGAAGCTCCAGTCTGGAAGTAAATTTACGTTTGAATTCGCGATGGGATGCAAACATTCTTTCCAGCGGTTTCTTCTGGTCTTCCAGAAGGAAGAGAAGTTCACCGGTCTGTTCATCCATCATATCATTCAGTTCACGGATGGTTCTGTCATTCATCTTGGAAGCTTTTTCGATGATCAGTGCGCCACCGTTCAGCTTATCGATGATACTTCCGATGTCCTTTTTGTTCAGAGAATCACCGGTTACGATTGCAACTTTACCCTGTTTGAGTCTGCGCTGTTTCTGGATTGCTTTTACAATATCAACTGCGAGGACTGTTTTTCCGCTTCCCTTGCGGCCAAGGATCAGGATGTTGCCTGTGCGGGAAGTTCCATAACGGTTACGGCAACGTTTGTCGTTATCAAGGATTTCAACAAGCTGTTCGCTAACACCACGGATCGGTACGAAGTAAGAGAACAGCTGCTTCTGCTCTTCAGTAAGTCCAAGCTTCAGTCCGATCTCACTTGTTGCACTCAGATCGTAACGACCCTGTACAACGAATCCGGTATCGAATTTACCCATGCGTTCGGTGATTTCATCTTCTGACGGTTCTTCGATTTCAAGAACTTCGTCAATATCAGGAGTTGGCGCTGATTTTGAAGTTTCTTTCTTTGGCTCAGGAGCCGGTTTCTCGTCAAATTCAAGATCAAGATAATCATCACTGCTATCTAATTCTTCTTCATCTTCAAAGGAATCAAGGTCTGCAAAATCACCATCATCTTCGTCAGAATCATGATCATCGATATCGAGAGCAGATTCTTTTTCAAAATCAAAATCCTCTTTATGATCTTCATCTAATTCATCATCAATCTGGTAGTCATCTTCGTCTTCATCCTCGTATTCTTCCTCATCGTCATACTCGGAATCATCCTCATCTTCGTATTCTTCGTCGTCATCATACTCGGAATCATCTTCATCTTCGTATTCGTCGTCGTCGTCATACTCGGAATCATCTTCATCCTCGTATTCCTCGTCGTCGTCATACTCGGAATCGTCTTCATCCTCGTATTCAGCTTCTTCATCGTAAACCGCATCCGATTCATCATCTTCTTCGGAGTCAACGATTTCTTCAAAATCATTTTCTTCCGGATCTTCTTCGTCAGTGTCTGAAGCTTCTTTGGATGAATCTTCCGGGCTTTCAGTCGCTTCATCTTCTTCATCATCAACGAAATCTTCAGCATCTTCATCGGTGATTTCAGGCTCTTCACCATTTTCAAGCTGTTCCATCAGTTTGCGGATATCATCAGAAAGGATTGGTTTTGTAGCTCCAAGAACTTCCTCTTCTTCTTTCTTCTTCTCGCGCAGGGCTTTTTCTTTCTCAGCTTCCTCCTGGCTCTTTTCAAGAATCTTTGCATTTTCACGCTGGGTTGCTTCCCAGTTGGCAAGAATTTCTTCAATCTTCATCTTACCGGTCATCTGTGAATCGTCTGAAGCAGATTCAGGAGCAACTGCACCACTTGCAACGGCAACACCGGCTTTCAGGGCATCTGAAAGGGAAGCACCGGAAATGGTTGTGGAAATATCGGAAGTGCTTCGAATCCGGGTTTTTGGCTGTGACTCAGCTTCTGGTTCGGAAGCATGTGTCCGGGCCATTGGCTCTGGAAGATCCGGAAGATCAATACTGTCGGTGACATGTACATCTTTGCGGACCTTGTCTGCAATTCGTGGATTCGGTTCCGGACGTCCTTTGGATTTTCGGAAGGAAGGTTTTCTCTTGGAAGAATCCTTACGGCCGATACCATCATTTCGATGATCGTATTTTTCCTGCTGAAGTGGAGTCAGCGGTTTGTATTTCATTTTAAGTTCCATTGCCTGGTATACATAAGTACCTTCGCTGAACCAGAGAATCAGATCATCACATTCATCAAGACATTCGGAAGTCATACCGGCTTCAGCGTATAATCTGGCAAGTTCATATGCCCATTTTTCAACGTATTCAGAATGCTTGAAATCTTCAAGAGCTTCAATCTGTTCTTTGACTGGCGCTTTCTGTGCTTTTAAGATCTTATACCGGAGAATGTACTGGTTTGGATCTTTCGGAGCAAGCTTGACAAATTCTTCGTAGCAATCAGCTGCTTCATCGAAATGTCCCAGCTTCAGAGAAATAATTCCCAGGCGGTATACAACCTTTCTGCTGGAAGGTGCTTTATCATACGCAATAAATAAGGTATCACGTGCTTTACCAAGTTCCCCCGCATTTTCATAGATTTCGCTTACGGTAGAGAGCATGGCGGTATTTTTTACTTTACGCCAGTCGATCGTATCTGCAATCGACATCGCTTTCTGGTAAGACTTCTGTTCGGCATACGCAAGCATCTGCTCTGTCTTTGCGCGATATTCATATTTATCCAACGTTTCTCACCTCATATGATTATTATTAATTATTTTACTTTTCCTCAGTAAGTCTGACTTTTGTACCAGAAACGGAAAACAAAAGTCTTATAATTTTACTTACTAAGTGTATCATAGAGCGTTGTCAATGTCAAAAATTACGGCTGATATTTTTCAGAAATGTTAAAAAAATATTACAAAAAATTCACAAATTGGGAGCTGGTAACAGAAAAAAAAGGAGACAGCCATCTTTTGAATGGCTGTCTCGGAATATTCAATTGTAATTTTTTATTTTATAAT
>ENA-ORTW01002947-ORTW01002947.1-human-gut-metagenome-genome-assembly--contig:-NODE-2947-length-15090-cov-2.687263_pt1 | contig 15090 bp, 11 predicted proteins | sample MGYA00242072_ERZ509193 | MGnify/ENA primary metagenome ERZ509193 (study PRJEB26280, sample SAMEA2338813) | human gut metagenome | biome: human gut; feature: human-associated habitat; material: faeces... | reverse complement strand
CAAAAGTGCTACCGGGATACCGTTGAAACCGATCGCCGGAAGCGCTGTGGACACCTGCGGATTCCACTCGGATGCACCGGACAGATAGTAAAGTCCCGCACCGATACCTGCAAGTGCGCCGGAGATTGTCATGGAAAGCACAATGTTGCGTTTTTCATTGATGCCCGCATATTTTGCGGCGTCTTTGTTAAAGCCACAGGCTTTTAACTCATAACCGAATGTGGTCTTGTTGAGTACCACATACATGATAATTGCGATCGCCATCGCGATAAAAATGGCAATCGTGGTCGAGCTTGTCTTAAAAACAGCGCTCATGCCGCAATCTGGAATCAATGACTGCGGTGCTGCGGAACTCAGCTTGTAAGTACGCGTCGTCTTCTGGTCGTACATTCCGGATACCGTGCTGTACATCAGCTCGTTCACCAGATATAAACCGATCCAGTTAAACATGATGGAGGTGATAACCTCATTGACATTAAAGTACGCCTTGAAAATTCCCGGAACAGCACCCCAGATGGCTCCGCAGACCATTGCTGCCAGAAGACATACATACCACGGCATTCCAAATTTTAATGCGAAGTACAATGAAGCTCCCGCTCCAACTACATACTGCCCTGCTGCTCCTATGTTGAACAATCCAACTTTGTATGCAAACAATACGGATAAAGAGCACATCAGAAGTGCTGATGCTTTAACCATCGTTGTTCCGCAATATTTCATAACTGCTATTGAACTTGGATAGTAGAAATAGTTTTTCAAAATTGCAGCAATCGCTCCCGCAGCGCCTTTGGGATTGATAACAAGTAATACAAGATAGCCGACCAACAATCCTAGTACGATGCATAGAAGTGATGCAATAATCGTCTGAACCGCATTATTTCGCCAAATACTTTCTTTTTTTGACTCTTTATTCATTGCTCTTTGTCTCCTTTCTCTTCGAACCTGCCATATAAAGTCCCAATTCTTCAACTGTTACTTTCTTTTCTGCTGCTCTGATGCTCTCACTTCCTGCTCTTTTTCTGCTTTTTTCTTTGATTTTTTTAATTCTTTCTGTTACTACGTCAACGGCAGAATTAATTGCGCGGTAAAGGTCCTCGTCTGTAACCTCCGCCCTCACGACGCTGTTTTTAGTCTTAACGGTAATCTCTGCACGCTGCGCTTTTGCACGGCCATGCTTGGCGCTTAACACAATATCAACAGCAGTGTCATCTCCTACCAGTTTTTCAAATTTTTTTACTTTTTCTTTTACTGCTTCTTTAATCCCTTCTGTTAATGTAATATTCTTTCCTGTAATTTTTAATCTCATATCGTATCCTCCTGGATTTTGTATTTTTTGGACTTTTCTTTTGTCCTTCTATATCCAATATGCAGGATTTTTTTATAGAACGCAAAATTTTGCGAAAAAAAACAGACGCTTTCGCGTCTGCTGTATTACAAGTTTAAAATGGAAGCATAAGCTGGCCAGTACAACGTTTGACTTTTTTCACATTTGAACCTTCAACATTGATACTGATAATATCAACGCTTGGCTCGCACATGCGGTCAAGCATATAGTACATTTTTGTTGCCTCAGCGATAGTCTCCGGGTCTTCAGCATTACGCGCTGCCTCTGCAGCATAAGTGAGAAGGCCTTTTTTAAGGTTTTCATATGAAACAGCCTTAAATCGAGTTGGGTCGGAAGACTGCTTGCAGATATCTTCCAGGATAAATGGTTTCTCATTGCCATTTTCCGGACGGTATGAAACAAACTCGTAAACGTGAGCATCTGACCTGTCTGTCTTCCATCCTGCACAATATGCCTCTTTTGGAAGTCCCATGTTTTCTAACAGCTCTTTCATCTGGAAGCAGCAAACATCAAGCGCTTTTTCTGCGCATCTCTGGCGGTTTACGATTTCCTGTCTGACAGATGTCCTTACTTTACAGTCAGAAATAGAATCGTAAAGCATCTCCATCATTGGCGCGAGCTCTTCCAATTCTTTCTCGCACTCTGATTTGATGCCATCAACTACCTCTTTAAATGATACTGTTGTTGTAATCCCTGTAAGGGATGTGATTTCAGCATCAGCACCAAAAAGCCCTGTAAGGTAATAGAACCCTTCATTGTAAAGAAGCCCGGTTCTGTAAAATTCTGGCGGCAGTCCATATGATGCACACACTTTTACAAAAGCGTCCTGCTTTCTTGCTTCTTCAATTTCTTCCTGTGTGCGGATTCTTCTCTCCTGCACCTGCTTTCTTGTTCCAAATACCTTCCCGCTGTTTGTTTCAATTAAAATTCTACTCATAATTGAGTCTCCCTTCTTTGTTATATTAATTGTTTTGATTGTGTGATTACTGCAATCAGTTTTTACGTTATTAATATGAAAAAGATTGGATGCCATAAAAACAGGCGAATATTCGGACGATTCCATCATACAAATGCCAACACCAGCAGACATGTCCCGATTTTTCGCTTAGCCGCCACGCCTGCCAACACACATCATTCCGGCTTGGCCGGCCGAAACCTGACGCCAATCCAAGATTTTCGTCAAAGGAAAACTCAATCCATACACAAGTCAGTAAACTAACATCGGCTCTGCCGCCGATAAGCCATCACAATACATCACACTTTACCTTACGAAAGTCATAAAAAAACATAGCCCGCCTTAACCGGCGGGCCAATAAAAAACGAGAGGTTATCGAAATATGAAAGTATAAAAAAATTGTCAAAAATATTGGAAATTTGTTTCTTTTTCAAAGAAACAAATTTCTGTAACCAGAACTGTTTATGGCTTACTATCAACCGAAAAACTTTCCCTATACGCTTTTTTTTCTCAACCTATAGGCTTTGAATAACGAAGATGTAAGCCAACACAGTTCCGGTTACAAGCTGAAGCGAAATGGCATAGTTTCTCCTGCGTCACAAGGCCGCACTATCCCTGCAGAAAAAGATAGTCTCATTCTACAGTATTGGATATTACGGACACTTGTGTGAGGAGAAACCATGCCATTCACGAAAAAAGTTACATGCTTCGCTCAGGCGTTCTTCATAGAGCCATATTTTATCAGATTTCTGTATAAGCAAATCTGTCAAAATATAACCACGTGGTCTTCATCCCTGCGATTACTCATCAGGAAGTCCAGATGCGGTCACCTCATTCATATCTACCAAGGTTCATCCTACTACTTCTTCGGACTCGTCTGGATAGGTACAAACTTAGCCTTTTGTACATCCGCGCATCTAAAGCCGTTTCCAGCGTATACCACGCATCCTCCAAGAGCTGTACTTCCATGGCAGAACATACCACGGCTTGCCCCCGCGCGCTACTTTTAACCATATGCATTCATCATCTTCTGCACTTAGGCATATGAGGTCATGACACGCCTCCAACCCCTGTGGTCACCGATTCGAAGAAGAACTATTCTCTTCGGACCCTAATCGATTCTCACCGCTCGAATATACACTTAACGCTGTTTATGTATCAAAAACTAGTAGTTGCCAGCGTTCCCATAAGCATCACGGTATTCAGTTTAGGTTCTATCACCATACGAAAAACAGGGTTGCGAATTGCCTGCAGAGTTGTCTATATTATCTTTCTCTCTCATTTTTTCTTACTCTTTTCTTGCTTCACAATGCAGCCAAAGCGTTTCCTTTTCTCCCAAACGCAGTCTGGGATAGTCCTGATGAAATACGATGATATTGTTGTCAATGTGTTACCGGCGCCATTCCCGGGATTTTTCGAAGTCCGGGTCTTCGTCCAAATGGCGTACTTAAATGTTTTTTTGTCTTACAGATTTAATATGCAGAAAAAAAATAAAAATGTAACATTTTTAAAAATATTTTTTCAATTTTTTTTCTGCCGCCTCCAGGTTCTGTTTCAGAGGCTTTTTTCTTACAGATTTAATATGCCGAAAAAATAAAAAAAAGAATTTTTTTTTGCAAGTCTTTTTTATGGCTTTTGCTGGCCATTTTCTTCCGTTCTTCTTCCATCTGTCCAGACAACAAAAAAAGCAGAATCTTATTTAGATTCTGCTGTTAATCATCTTTTCTTGGTCTCTTTTCTCTTGTCTGAGTATAGAGTCATCTCTTCCATTGTGTAATCAGGAATGCAGCATCTCACTTCTTTTTTTATATTACAAAAATCGCTCATATACAATGCGTTATTAATTGCATTGTCTAATGCATATGAAAATTTTCCTTTGTAATACTTTTCCACTTTTTTTGCATAGTTTAAAATTGCGTTCCTGTTGTTTGTAGTTATGATGTCAAACATATTGTGAACCTTGTCTGCATTTTTTACTGCTGCGGCCATGCGGTTTCCGAGAATATTTTTGACATATTCAGCTTCATCTGCACCCTTTGGTCTTGTGACAAGCTTTACTGCCTCATAGACATCCTTTCCAAATGCTTTTACTTCCTCATCAGTCGCATCAGTGTCTTCTAAAACATCGTGAAGCACTCCGGCTACCTGATAATCGATATCGTAACCATATCGTTTTAATAGCTCAGCAACTGCCAACGGGTGGAAAATATAAGGCGTTCCATCTTTACGCTTTTGATTTGCATGCTTTTCTGCCGCAAAAGCAATCGCCTTTGCCAGTTTTTCTTCTTTGCTCATTTTCATTTTCTCCTTTCTTGAAAAAACCAAAAATAATATGCCAGATTTACCGCAGCCAGGTTCCTCGTCTATCTTCGTTCAAATTTCCATTTAATATCACTTAATCAGCTGATATTTAAACATCTTTTCTTTAATATGAGAAACATAATACTCTTTTAGTTTCGTCCTCAGTGTATTTAAATCCCCGTTCAGCTGCGGGTAATCATACACTTTCTTTTTACCTTTTCCTTTCTTTTCTTCTATGAATGTATTCAGCTCTTTTGTAATCTGGTACACGCCATAATTCAGCTCCGGATTATATTTTTCAGTCTGTTTTGCTTCCCCAAGAATCTTTTTCCAGAGTTCAAGCAGCTCTTTTTCGTCATCGTCAAGCTCGCCATATGTCATCATGTCCTGATAAGCAACAGGGAGCAGTTTCAGCATTTCATCTTCAGAGTCAGATTCTTTTCCGTCCTGAGTTACTTCTTCTTTTGCTTTTTCATATCTGCTGTTGTCAAGACATAACTCATTTTGATACATGCGGCCGTCAGAGCCAAGAAAACTTAAGCATTTGTTCTGATTGGAAAGCACGGTATAAAGCAGGCAAGACTTTAAGAAATCACTGTCTTTTGTATATGCATCGCCGCCGTCTGAGGTGGTGAAATATACGTCTTTCTCATCCCAGGAATCCTGCGGAAGCAATTTTGCGACAAACATCGGCAATTTTACCATATATGTATTGCGGCGGAGATAGAATCCGGCAGCATTAAAGATTTTCTGTCTTGTAAGGTATCGCTGTTGCGCATTGATAGCCATGGCTGTAGTTCTCATATAAGCGATTATTTCTTTGTTGTAGTAAGATTTTCCAGTACATTTTCTACCAGAAGTTTCAGTACCATCTGCCTCACAGAAGACTCCACATTCATCATCATCTTCCCGGATATTACAGTCAAAATACTTTTCGGAAAAAGAATCATAAGCTTTAATATGAGTACATGAGCCATTGTCTTTAACTTCATTATCTGAAATACTATACTTATGCAGAGTGACAGATTCGCTGTTTCCTGGTTTATTACTCCACAATATGCATGAAATAGCACTTTCTGTGGCATGGAATTCTTTTCTGTTGAATAAGAATCCAGATTCAAATCTTAAATCAATCAGCCCAATAGTTTTCCAGTATTTGATTGGAGAAAATACAATATAGCTATCAGTATCCTGCCTCAGGTAATGTTTCGCGCCTGAATAAATGAATTGATTAGACAGGTCACGGGCTGTTGCGATAGAGCTGTTTCGAAGGTTTTTCAGTTCGTCAAACAATTCTTTGAAAACAAACGACTGATTGACTTTTGCCCCTCTATTTTCAGAGTTATCACTTACTTCATCTCTATACGGTGGATTTTCAAACAAAATCACTGCACAGTCTTCATTATCCAGATGCTGTTTAACTGTCTTGTTGTTAATATACTCTTCGCTCATCGCATCGGCATTAAGCACCTGGCCGCCAAGATACTCAACATTCGCTTCAGAAGACGGGATAATATGCCTTACTTTATCCCCGATGTTTTCATTAAGGACTTTGTATTCCCAATATTCATAAGTTGAGACAATGCAGTGTGAAATAAGCTCATCGCCGTTATCATCTTTCAACCCAATCAGTGCAGACTCCAGATTTCCGGTTCCGGCGCATCTGTCCAGAATGACATAATCTTTTTTACCTGCCTTAATTGCAGCATTGGCTGCCGGCAGAACCAGCTCTCTGGCTGCAAGCTTCGCATATGCCGGATGAGTATAGAACGCCCCGAGGTCTTTTTTGGAGAGTCTGTCATTTAAACAGTCCATCTGCAGGTTAAATGCCTTATTGGTTTTTCCTGTATAAGGCTTGATAAGACCGGCAAAATGCTTTGGCTCACGTATTTCACCAACAATCTTAATTGCAGTACCTTTTTCATCGCCAAGGAAATCTCCCTTATTTGCCTTAGGCACTTCACTGTAAAATCTTTCAGCCCAGCCAAGGATGCAGTTCTCATCAATATCAATGGCCATATATTTTTCTGTTGTAGTTTTTTCTTTTTTCAGTTTTGTTCTTAGAAGTCCAGATTCGTAATCGTCGTTGTAATCATATGTATCAATCGGAGGTTTCGCCGAGAACCCCGCATTATTTTTTGAAGCCGGTCCAACATACACTTTCTGGATATCATCCCTGTAATCTTCTGAATGATACACATAAGCCTTTCTTGCATTCAGGTCAACCAAGATAATAACCGCCGGCACACTCTCACCCTTCAGTCTCATCTGAGACAGATACTTGACCGCCTGAAACAGCGTCTTGTTTAAATCGTTAATGTTAAGTTTAAACTCAAACAGCACCCCGTTATACACTCCGTCGCAGTTTTCCACCAGCACACCATCATTTTCCTCCCACGGGATTCCGTAATTGTCAAAGAATTCAATCTGTCCTTCCCGTTCTGTTTTATATATTTTTTTGTTCTGATTCATGTATTTTTTTTCGCTCCTTTTTATCGATTTTTTCTGTATATCCAATGCCGGAAATTATTGCGGCCGGCGATTTTTTGCGAATGTATTTGCTGTATATAAAATGCAGAATCTTTCGGAGCGAAAAAAGACTGGCGATTTGCGCCAGTCATATAAGTTTAAGATTCTGTTGTTACACTATTTTTTGCTTCCCCGATGTACTCTTCCACAGTCTCGGTAGTTGTCTTTCCTGTTTTTGCTTTCTTCTCGTCAGCCTTGACCTCTACCGTACCGCTTCCGCTTTTTGCTTTTGCAAGTTCTTTTTGGTTGCTTTTTTCCATATCAAACTCTATCACGCTTCCGTCAATACACAGACGCATTTTCAGTACTCCGGAGTCAGTAAAATAAAATTCACATTTATTTTCTATTTTTGTACTTGTTTTTATTACTTCTGCTTCTGCTGAAGCATCGTCTTCTTCAATGTCAACACATAAGACGCCGTCTTCAAACGTTGTTTTCATATCAACCAGGTTGATTGGTGTGGAGAAATTACTGCCGGTGATATAAAAATCGGCTTTGCCTTTTTTGATTTCTGCAAACACATTTGATGCACCAAGCACATCCGGTGCACTTGAGACTCCTTCAAAGTCCACGTTATCAGCCTTCCACACTCCGACGAAGGCAGATTCTTTTACATCTTTTTTTACTTCTTCTGTTTCTTTTTCAGCCGGCTCGCGTTCAAATTTAAAATCAATTCCGTCTTCATCGTCTAAAAAAAGGGAATCGTCGTCAAACTGCAGGCTCATTTCATAATCAGTATCCTTATCCATGACGAATTCTCCATTTTCTACAGTCCAGACACCCTCCTCTTCGTTTCCATCGTCAACGCTTACTTTATATGTTCCATTTTCCATGACATCCATAGTAATCGGTGTTCCCACTGAAGAACCGTACCATGTCCCTGTCACATCTTTTTCTGTTCCTGCTGCAAAAACCTGTGCAAGCGGTGCTACAAGTGTTCCGGCAATCATGGCAACAGCCAGGATTGCCACAAGAATTTTTCTTTTCAATTATTTTTACCTCCTGTTTTTTTTTATATTTCCAATATGCCGAAAATTTGAAAAAAGAGACCTGAAAAATGCAGGTCTCTTGAAATTTTTTATTTTTCATCGATTTTGGTAAGATTGATTTTGTCATCTTCATTTGTAAGTGTAGTTCCGTCAAATACAAATTCACGTTTTAAGAATCCGCTTTCCAGTGTTACTACATTATTATCACTTTCGCTCCACTTTCCTGCTTCCTAAATCTCATCCAGTGATAACGTGTATTCGCCATCACTGTTTAAAGTAAGTGTTACGATTGTACCGTCAGAACCATTCATTGTACCCTGCCAGGTGCCAGACAGCTCTGTTGTCTCGGATGCTGTCGTGCCATTATCAGTAGATGTATCACTGCTTTCACTTGTAACTTCTTCCATTGTATCTTCCATGTCTTTTGCTGTTGTTTTTTCCATATACATATCAGACTCATCATTGCCATCATTGTACACAATCTTCACGAAAAGCCTTCCATCTTCAAGAAGAGATAATGTGTATTCCTCAACTACCTCTCCATCGTCAATGTATGAGCCTGACATCTGTCCGGCATTGAATTTTAAATCTTCTGATGTAGTTATTATATTTGTGCCGTCAGATGTATGTACAAAAAAGTTTCCAATTCCGTCCTCAATATTACAGAAAGATACAATCCCTGTTACTTCTGTTTCAAGAGTATATCCAGAATTTGTAGAATAAACAGCCTTCCATGTCCCATTAAAATCAGCTTCTGTGGCATCAGGATTTTGTGCAGGCGGCACATATCCTTGCCATGCGGTAATATCATTTTTTACAAGTGTTACTTTATTGTCATTTAAATAACACTCAATTTTGTTTTCTGTAGAGATAAACTCATCTTTAATATTGCTTCCATCAAGAATGATTTTATCGCCTCTCACGGTCCATGTTCCAACGTCGTTATACTCTCCACCAAGGGAAGTGACTCCTACCTCAACAGAGTAATCCCCATTCTCCTGCAGGCTCATAGTAATCGGGATTCCTTTATAATTTCCATACCATTGTCCGGTCATTGCTTCCTGGCTTACTGCAACTGATACCTGTGCAGATACTGTACTTGCTGGCATTGCCGCCAGCATACTTGCGGATAAAACCGCCATCAATATTTTCTTTTTCATCTTTTTTCCTCCTTATTTTTGGATTTTCTTTATACTTTTCTAATATGCAAAAAAAAATAAAAAAAAAGAGACGTTAAAAAACGTCTCTTAAATAAATCAGTTAGCCATACAGTATTCCATATCCAGGTCAATAACCCTGTCATCAAATGAAACTTCCATCATGATGCCCGCATCATCGGCATTTGGATTGATTACGCATGTGATGTTTCCAATAAGCGGCTCGCTGATGCTAAAGCAAAGCTTGCCATCCACAACCTTCAGTTGAAGCTCAGAGAACTCAATTACTGTTCCATCAGCCATTTTGATATGTAATGTTGCATATCCGTTATACGCCTGAACATACAGCTCTTCAATATCGCTTACGGTATCAAAAGACACCTCTTCGCCATGCTCTGAAATAGATGTAGTTTTCCATGCCCCAAAAAACTCCTGGGGGTCAATCGCTTCTTCCGGAGCTTCATCAGAATGGCTTTTTACAAGACGGTATTCCTCTCCGTCCCTAAATGCAGCAAGGATTTCCCCACCTTCTGAATATGTCATTGTCAGCGGTTCGGATGTTGTTGCAAATGAAACTCCGTCTGTAGCCAGTTCATAGTTGCCTGAATAAGAACGTGTATACATATCACCTGTCATAGTGATTGTATAAACTCCATCACCAGAGAGGGATACTGTAACCGGCGTTCCGGCAAAACTTCCATACCATACACTAGGTGTATCCTGTCTGGTGCCAAACTCTTCACCTGCAAGATACTCATCTTCTGCCGGTGTAGTTCCTGCCGGTTCTGTTGTCTCTTCTGTATTTGCCGCATTCTGCTGCTGAATCCACTCATTAATGATTGAACTTGGTGCAAGAATGCTGTCGTACTGGGAAAAACTTGGGTCAATCTCGTCGTTTGCATTTCCTGCATCAGCAAGAACACTTGAGCCATCATCTGTCTCTGTTGTTTCTGCTGTCTCCGCATCAGGGTTTGGCAGAATCTGGTTGCTCATTTCATTAACCAGCTGTTCCAGCGGATTTACATCAGCTGCACTTACAGCAGCCGGAGCCGCCATCATTCCTGTCATCATACCTGTTGTTAACATAATTGCTAAGATTTTGTTTTTCATTTTTATTCTCCTTTTCTTAATCAGCTCTTTTGATAACTCGCCGTTCCGGCTCGTTACCAGACTTCTGTTGAGCATTTAATTTTTAACAACATTAATATGCTGAAAAAAAATAAAAAAAGAATACGAAAATATGAGAAAAAATTTTTTATTTTTGCTCTTTCATCCACATCATCGACGGGCGGGGAAAACGCAGCCATCTTCAGTTGTCCGTCGGTCTTAAAGTAATTGATAACTCAGGCTTAGAGCCTTCGTTACCAGAGCACGCATGATAACTCGCCGTTGCCGGCTCGTTACCAAGCCTCGTAGAGGCTGATAAGCGAAGCCGTAAGGATAAGTGCTGTAAATAAATATGATGCCTCACCGGCCTTGTCGGATTCGGCACCAGAGCATGCATTGGAGTCAAAAACCACGTCCGCTCAGCATCGCAGACTTTCGTCTGCTTCGCACGCACGTCGTGCTCTACTCTCTGACTTCGTCGTCGTTTGTCAGCGGTCACGACCGTTTGGTACACGCGAGCGCAGCTCGCGGTATCATCGATGGATTGGAGACCGCGGTCGTCGATAAAGACACACAAAAACGCCGCCCAGCAGGTCTTTCAAAACCCGCAGGACGGCGCCTTCTTTTTTTTAGTTTCAATCATCTTCCTCTTCTAGCATCTTCCGTACAGCTGCTTCAAAGTCATCCTTTATTTTGGCTTCTTTTTCTGTCATTTTTCCGTCTTTCTTTTCGTACATATAGAAATAATCAGACTCTCCGGTTTCACCCACGAACATGAATGAGTATCCGGACATTGGGAAGATAAATACAGTGTCTTTAAACGGTTTCTTTCCGGCAATGTTAGTAAAGATTTCAATAATCTCGTTCAAGTCTGCCGTTGCGAATGCCTCTGCCACGATGTCATAGTCCAGGACTGCCAGCAGCCGGTATTTTCCGTCTTTAAAGATGACGGCAGTACCGTCAATATCTCCATATGGTAAGATGCACGGAGTGTTATCGTTCAGCATATCAATGTAAGCCAGTTTTGAAACTTCTTTGTAGAGCATCAACAGCTCCTTATTGTCTTCAAACAGTTTATCCATCTCTTCGTCAGACATATCACCGTAAAGCTCACGGTGCATCAGCATCATATCAGTATCCCCGGAGTCGTCATCTTCGTTTAAGAACATCTGAAGCTGGCGGTCTGTCATACCGATTAATTCTTTATAGTCAAACCATACCCATTTATCTTTGTCATAATCAAAGTTATAACACTTCTTGTAGTCGTTTTTGTCCACCTTGAAAATCTGCATCAGGACTTCTTCCGGGTCCTCAATCGGCAGCAGCTCATCCTCTTCATTATCGTCCAGCAGTTCAAAATCACCGTCTTCCTCATCTTCGGAGTCAGTGTCGTCAAGCCATAAGTCATCGTCATCTTCATCATCATCAAGATAATGTGCACTTATAATCAGGATGTAATAGAACTCATCATCCTCTCCTTCCATGATGATATCACGGATTTTGTTGTCTTTTAAAAGCAGGCCTTCTGTAAAATTGTCAGCGTCACATACTGAAAAGTCCACATGCTCCAGGTGTGCATTCATAACAGCATCATGTGCGGCATCATCCACCATATCCCTGGTTGCTTCACACACCTCAACGCTGTAACTCAGTTCATTGCTTACCTTATCAAAGAAACTGATGTCAATAACACCTTTTCTGTCTCCAGTGTCAATTGTTTTAATATTGTCATTATTGTTATTCTTTCTCATTGTTTATCCTCCTGCTCCAATATATATTGTCTGAAATGTTATTATTCACTCTGCGCCCGTACTGCACACATATGAAGGTAATGGTTGAAGATTTGGTTTTCTTTTTCTGATACCGGTCTGTCTTCTCTTTCGCATAAAAAGGAGCAGTCACCACGCTTATCCATAATCGCGATAGCGGTTTTTGATAACGGTACAATTGCAACTGTCCCGCGTTCAAATTTCCTGTTTAGCATACCATCCAGAATACTTGCCATCTTATCAATATCTTCTGTCTCGTATACACAGTCAAATAACTCTGTTTTTGCACTTGTGTACAAGCCAAACTTACCGTTTCTATACATTACTGCAAGGCCGTCCTGTGCATCTACTGAAGCCGGGCGGATGATGATTTTATCTCTTTCATCAAACTTCCATGACATTGATGTAAATAACCTTGTTTTATCTGCAAGCGCAAGGATTTGCCTGTTTTTTTCATAAAGCATATCAGTATCGTCATCAGAAAGGCTTCCAAAGCTGTCTCTTGCCATAATGATAAGCATTGCATGTGGTGAATATGGATACCCGCATCCATGAACGATATCGAACTGCTTTTCCGTAAAGCCTGTATATTCCATACATGTTTTTTCATTCCAGGTATGTGTTGAAAAATCATACTGCCAAGACTTTTTTCTGTCTCCTTCTTTCAGTGTCCTGATTAATGAGGCGCTTGCCCCTTTCGGCATTTCAGCTGGTTCAGTTTCGCTGCCTGGCACTCCGCCGTAATCCGGGATGATATTGATAAGATATTCATATGTATCATCATTTCCAACCATTGCTATAACAGGTACATGGTTACCGGTGTTTTGAATTCTGTCATACAAATAATCACCTTCCTGGTTAAGCGGCATGAACTTTACCATACTGAGATTTGCACTGCTTGTAAGCCCCGGCATGATTGAGTCAATCACCTGCCTTGCAAGATTACACACTTCCGCCTGTGTGATTAAAATATTCGCCAGATATTTTAACAAATCTGTATCTGTTGAAGCATCATCCTGGGGGATTTCTATATCAAAAATATTATCTTCTGTTGTAACATCATCTTTTTCCATATTTTTTTCTCCTTATTTTTCTTTGCAAAAACAATATGCCGAAAAATTTACAAAACAGCAAAATTTTATGCACATTTTTTATCATTATTTTTTTTATGCATTTTATAAGTACATAAGATTATGGATGGAAATCAAAATTTTATATGATTTCCGTTCTTTCCTGTTTTCGAATTCGGGCGTTCGTCAAACAGATGAAACGCTTTATATATAGATTTTCTTTTTTTTATGCCTTCATTTTGGAGGTTTTATTTTATAAAAACTAAAAACCCGGTTATAACCGGACCAAACAAAGAAAATGGAGGAAAACATATCATGGAGAAAACATTTAACTTTTACCTGAAGGCGCGTGCCTTCAAGTACATGAAGCGTGTCATCGTAGCAGTTATGGTGCTGTTGTCATTGGATATGCCTGCCGATATTGCAGGTCCAATGATTGCCGCATCACTGCTTGGTGGCCAGGTTCTGACAGCGCAGACAAAAGCAAAGAAAGCTGCATTTGCAGCTATGAGTGTGATTGCACTTACATTTGCTTTTCCTGTGTTATCAGCACTGGTTAAGGTTGGTGCTGTATTTTTAGCATTCAGCCTTACACGTGGGAAAACACAGAAGTATGTATTTGCAGCCGCAATTGCTGTTGTGTTTACGTTCTTCTTCCCGCTGTTCGACGTCATCGTTAAGGTGACCGCAGCATTTGCCGTTTTCGGTATTGCCGGCGCCTATGACGATGCGTCTGTTGAGAGTCAGAAAGGAGGAAATATAAAAGAGCCTTAAGGCTCTTTTTTCTTGCCTCAAGACTCTTTCTTTGCACTCTTTTTTCCATTTTTATTTCCAGGCGGCCCACTGTGCGTTTTGCCTGATGGCGGCTTGTTTTGCGGTGTCGGTCTTCGCTTTTTTCGTTTGTGTCTTCTTTTACGCCTTTTCTTTTCTTCTCTTTTATTCATTAAATACCTGAATGTTAATAACAACGCCATCATTGCCAGAAATGCAGACGCAGCAATAATAATAGACTTTGCATATTCTTCCTGCCATTTTGACTGAGTTTTCTTTACTTCAAAGTTAGACGGTTCTTCTGTCGCTTCCTGATAATCTGTCCTTACGCCTCGAACCAGTAGACGATGAGTGTTTACCCCATAAGGAGTACAGGTTACAAGTGTACAGTAATCTTTTCCATCTTCTATTGTTAAACTGTCAATATCTTTTGGGAGAACTTTTTGTATCTGGTCTATTTTATATGCCATTTTTTCGCCCATGACATTTAAGAAAAAAATATCTCCTTCTTCAAGTTCTATTAAATCTGTAAAAAGCTTTGCACTACTGAGTCCTGTATGTCCAGTAATAACTGTATGTGTACTTGGCCCACCTATTGGTAGTGATGTGCCCTGCAAATGGCCTGCACCTTTTTCCAGGGTTTCTTCGGACGTTCCATGGTATATTGGTAATGATACATCTATGCTTGGAATTTTTATGAAACCCATAACCCCGTCTTCTGTCATATTTAATAAAGATTTATATTCTTTTGTGTCTTCATCTTCTGCGTTTTCATCAAATGGGTCTTTTAGTTTTATTTTTCCGGTTACAAGATTCTCATTATATGCTTTTGCCGCTTCAATGTCTTCGTCATATTGGTTAGCTTCGGCTGACTCTGACTGTGCTTCTACTGCACTTACGATTCCATCAGCACGGTTTTCAAATAAATAATTTGATATATATGGATATAAAATCAAACATAGCGATATACATGTTGTTATAAACACTAAAAGTACTTTTCCAATATTTATTTTTTTCTTTTTTGGCGGTGCTTTTTTATGTTTTACAGATTTAGCTCCCATTTATAAAGTTTCCTTTCTGCAAAAATAATCCGGTCG
>ENA-ORTW01002944-ORTW01002944.1-human-gut-metagenome-genome-assembly--contig:-NODE-2944-length-15102-cov-3.407988_pt1 | contig 15102 bp, 10 predicted proteins | sample MGYA00242072_ERZ509193 | MGnify/ENA primary metagenome ERZ509193 (study PRJEB26280, sample SAMEA2338813) | human gut metagenome | biome: human gut; feature: human-associated habitat; material: faeces... | reverse complement strand
CGTCGCCTCCGGCCTCCACCGAGCGGAAGTAACCCGTCGCAGCGGCGGCCCGCTCGTCGGCGGTCTGCACGACGTCGTACAACGCACGGTAGGCCTTCGCGGCTTCGGCGTGACGGCCTGCCTCGGAGGTCAGCTTCGACAGCGTACCGAGCGTCCTGGCCGAGTACTGGTTGGTCGGGCGGGCGGCCAGCTCGCTCAGCGTCTCGATCGCCGCATCGGTCTGTTTCGCTTTAAGATGGCAATCGCTCAGATAGAAGAGCGCATCGTCGGTATAATACCCCTTCGGATAGTTCCGCAGATAGCTTCTCAACGACTTCTCGGCGGCAGCGGTATCGCCCGAAAGGTAGATCTTGCGCGCTGCGGCGAACGACAGCGAATCGCGCGCCATGACGCTCGTATCGCACTCCACGCCGGCCTTCTCGGCGTAGGCGAAGTAGCCGTCGACATTGCCGTCGGCCACGTAAATCTCGCGAATGCCCTGCAAGGCGTCGCGCGCCGTGGCCGAACCGGGCGCCGACTCGACGACGCGCTCGTAGCAGCGGCGCGACAGCTCCGGCTGACCCAGATTGAGGTAAGCCAATCCCAGATCAGAGAGCGCCGGCGTGAAGAAGGGCGAATGGGGATTCTCCTCGACGAACTTCGACAACACCTTCGCACCGTCGTCGTAGCGCTCCGCGGCAATATAGGTGCGTCCCAGTTCGTAGGTGGCGTCGTCGACGTAGTCGCCCCGGTCGGCGGCGATGATTCGTTGGAGCGCCTCGATCTTCTGCGGCCTGCGGTCGAGAATGCCCAGCGTCACGGCACGCTGGAAATCGGCGTAATATTTCTCGTTCGTGCCGACGGCCGCCGCCTTTTCGTAGGTCGCCAGCGCTGCGGGGAACTGCCGCAGCGAGTAACGCGCATCGGCCTCGCGGTTGAGCGCATCGGCCTTATAACGGTCGGCCGCGGAATAGAGCTGGTTGAACCGAGCGAACGAGGCATAGGCGTTCGACATGTCGCCCCGATCGAAATAGCAATAACCCAAGTTGTAATGCGCCTTGGCGTATTCGTCCTCGGTGCGAGGCGCACGGTGCAGATACTCCTTATAGCGGCGTTCGGCCTCGGCGTAGTCGCCGCGTGCGAAGGCGATCTCGCCCAGCCAGAACCGGGCCAGCGCCCCGTACTTGGGGCTGACGTTGATCGCGGCCGACTCCGTGAGGCTTTGCGCCGCGCCGTCCAGATCGCCGCGCGAATAGGCTTCCAGTCCGCGGAAGTAGGCGATTTTCTGCAACGCCGCACGCAGGTTGCCGTCGGGCGAAGGATAGTGTTTGAGCGCCGTGTAGGCCGCTTCGTAATTGCGCGAATTGTAGTAGGCGGCGATCAGCAGCTCACGCGCCTGCACGGCGCGTTCCGACGTCGGATACTGCGCGATGTAACGGTTCAGCACGTGGATCGCCTCGTTGAAGAGGCCGCCGCCCAGTTCGTACTGCAACTTGCCGTAGTTGAACAGAGCGTCCTCGGCGATCGCGGCGTCGAACGCCTCGTTGGCCGCCATGGCGAACGACTGCATGGCGCGCTGCTTGTCGCCGCCGCGCAGATAGCAGTCGGCCAGATGATAGGAGGCGTTCTGCGTCAGCGCGTCGTCCGCTCCGCAGACCTGCTGCAAACAGGGCCGCGCCTCGTCGTAACGCGCCTGCCGATAGAGGCTGTAACCCAGCAGGTAGTTTTCGTTGCGCCCCATCTCACCGCCGCTGCGCCGATAGGCGTCGAGGAACTCCTCCGTACGCCCGTAATCGCCCAGATGAAACCACCCCTCGGCCACGATACGCTCCAACTCGGTGCGGCGTTCGCCCGCCGCACGGTCGATGAGCGAGCCGCCCGTCGTGACCACATAGCGGTAATTACCCTCGTTGAACTCGATCTGCAACAGATAGAACGGCGCCACGGCGCCGTAGGCCGCCGAACGGCTCAACTCCGTAAATCCGGCTCTGGCCGTGGCGTTGTCGCCCCGGACATAGGCGATATAGGAGATGTAGTAGAGCGCATGATCCGAATATTCGCCCGGCGAGGGGATGCGGCGGAAATAGCGCAACGCATCGTCGTAATCGCCCTGCTGGAAACGGATGTACCCCATGCGGATGTCGTACTGCTGGCGGTGTTCGGGCGACAAGGTTGCGTAGTCGACCTTGCCGAAAGCCCGCTGCGCCTCGTCGTAACGCCCCGCCGTACACAGAAGCGACGCGAGGGCGAATTCCACGTCGTTGACATGGACCGATTCGGGATTCCGCCGCAGGAACTCGGCGAGCCGCGCCTCGGCCCCCGCCTCTTTCAACTCCATGGCGCACATCGCCATGTAATAGTCGGCCTCGGCACACAGCGACGATTCCGTCTGCGGAACCGCACCGCAGACTGCGGCGAACTCCTCCCTGGCATCGGCCCAGCGCCCCAATGCATAGAGCTCGCGCCCCCGATCGAAATGGGTCCGGCCGCCGGACGTCAGCACCGACGCATCCGCCCCGCACCAGAGGCAGCCCAGCGCCGCGATCAACACTATCACTCCTTTACGCATCGTTCAATTTCATTGAACGGCATCCCCTTCCGCCGGCACCGGCCGGCGAGGCTCCGCCGGATAAAACAATAGGACAAAGATACGAATAAGCGAGGGCAATGTCAAATTTATTTGAACATTGCCGAGCGGGAGTATCTTCGGCGTCAGCCAAAGATACGAATAAGTGAGAGCAAATGCAAACACAGTTTGCGATTTGCCGAGCAGGAGTATCTTCGGCGAAGTCAAAATAAGCTTCTTTGCAGAGAATCCCTAACGGAAACAGCTCGAAAACAGAGCGGAGCCGGCAAAATATGCCGGCCCCGCAATCGTATTTCAGTACACGCCGTCAACGGATGTCGCGGCAGTTGCGTTTCTCCACGATCGTGCCGTCGTCGAGCACGACCATTCCGTTGAAAGCGCGCAACATGGTTTTGAGCGTCGTCGCGTCGATATTATAACAGCGCACGGCCGCACTTCCGGCGAACGAACGATAGGTCACGCCGCGGAGCCGTTCGGGCGTGAGGCAGACCGCCAGAGCCCCTTCGGCTGCAGCTCGCTCCACCACGCCGCGGAAGCGGCGTTCACAGGGAGCGTCCAACCCCTCGGAATCGGTGACACAGAGCATGTAGACCCGCCCCGGGCGAGTCAGCAACGACTCGGTGGCGTCGCCCTCGGCGTCGCGCAACGAGAACTCCGAGAGCGTGGGATCGACCTTCGGCTCGTCTAGCTCTTCGGTACGGGTATCGACCCACTCCCAACGCCCGGCATCCTGCCACTCGGTATCGTCGAGCGAAAATTCGTGCAGACGCCCCGTCTGCCGGTCGCGATAGATCAGCACCGTCTTCCCCGCCTGCGGCCCGGGGTCCGCCGAATAGGCGTTCATCGCCTCGTAGATATTCACCCCCACCTTGAAGGGTCTGAAATCGATCAGCGGCAGATGCGCATAGCAGTAGATACCCAGCCCCATGGCCAAGGAGAAGAAGAGCACGGTGCATCCCACCTCCGCCTTCGAGAAGGCGAAGATACGGTCGCGGCGGTAGCGCCACCAGACGACGACCGACAGCGGCAGCAACACCAGATTTTTGGCGAACGTCTCCCACGGCGTGAGCTTGACGGCATCGCCGAAACAGCCGCAGTCCTCGACCGGCAGCCACGTGGCGCTCAGGAAGGTCAGCACCGTGAAGAAGATCATCGAAGCCAGCGCGAAAATCGAGATCAGCCGGATGCGCACCTTGAAAAGCAGCATGAGCCCCATCATCAGCTCGGCGCCGCACAGCCAGATCGAAAAGCCGAAACGCAGACCGCTCAGCGATTCCAGCCCGTAGATCGAAAGGTACTCCTGTATCTTGATCGCCGTACCCCACGGATCGACGGTCTTGACGAATCCCGAAAAGATGAAGGTCACGCCCAGCACGATCCGGCAGGCATGGGACAACCATTTGAAAGCCCTGTTACGCATTGGCGGCAGCGTTTAGGAGCGGGGCGAGCGCCGCTTCGATTTTCGAAAAGATCCGTTCGGGCGTCTCCATCGAGCCGTCCGGCGCGCAGCAGTCGACGACGCGGAACGCCGCATCCTCGCGCGCGGCATCGAGGTAAACCCCGCGCACGCGCTGTTGCAGATCGAGCGACGCCTCGTGGATGTCGTGCGCCCCTTGCAGGTAATCGCGGTCGCCGCCCTCGCGCGCCTGCGTCAGTTTGCGCTCGGTGAACGAAAAGGGAACGTCCAGAAACAGCGACACGTCGGGACGCGGGAGCCGGTAATAGCCGTACTCCGTATCGAGAATCCAGCGTTTGAGCGCACGGCGTTCATCCTCCGACGAGAGTTTCGCGCACTGGAACGCCACGTTCGAATAGACGTAACGGTCCAGCACCACGGCTTCGCCCGACGCGAGCCACTGCCGGATCTCAGCCGCCGCATCGCCCCGGTCGCCGGCGAAGAGCAGCGCCACCAGATAGGGATCGACCGCCTCGACGGTCCCCAGTTCGCCGCGCAGGAAACGGGCGATCAGATCGCCGAAAACCGGCGCGTCGAAACGCGGGAAATGGAGGTAACGGCACGCGACGCCGCGCCGTGCGAAAAGCTCCTGCAACATGCGGATCTGGGTCGACTTGCCCGCTCCGTCCAATCCTTCGAGTACGATAAACATAAATTCAGGCAGTAGATTTATCTTGAATTTTTTTCGTCCATTTCCCCGCCTCGGCAAAGCCCGAACTTCGTTCGGCTCTGCACTCGGCCTAACGAAATGGTTCGTTTTCAACAGTCGTTTTCTCGCCATGGCATAGCCCGCGCGAGCGCGGCTCTGCTCATCTGGCTTAACGAAAACGTTGAATTTCTTTCGTCCATTTCCCGCCTCGGCACAGCCCGAACAAGTTCGGCTCTGCACTCGGCTTAACGAAATGGTTCTTTCGCGCTCAGCGCAACATCCTCACGGCACGTTCGACGCCGGCTGCAAGCGCATCGATCTCCCCGCGCGTGTTGTACATCGCAAGCGACGCCCGACACATGCCCGGCACCCCGTAATGGGTCATCACCGGTTCGGCGCAATGCTGGCCCGTGCGCACGGCGATCCCCAGCTTGTCGAGGATCATCCCCACATCGTAGGGGTGCGTCCCCTCGACCGTGAACGACACGATCGCGCATTTGTCGGGTGTCGCGCCGTAGATCCGCAACCCGTCGACGGCCGAAAGCCGTTCGGCGGCATAGCCCAGCAACTCCCGTTCGTAAGCCTCTATCTCGGCCGGATCGAACTGTTCCAGGTAACGGATCGCCTCGCCCAGCCCGATCGCCCCGACGAAATTGGCCGTGCCCGCTTCGAATTTCAGCGGAAGCGGCGCATAGGTCGTCCCCCCGAACGACACCCGATCCACCATATCGCCGCCGTAGAGGAACGGAGGCATCGCATCGAGCAGTTCGCGCCGCCCGTAGAGCACGCCGATACCGGTCGGGCCGTAGAGCTTGTGTCCCGAAAAGGCATAGAAGTCGCACCCCAGCGCCGCGACATCCGCGCCGCCGTGAACGATGCCCTGGCATCCGTCCACGCACACCAATGCGCCCACGGCGTGCGCCGCCTCCACGATCGGACGCAGATCGGGCCGTGTACCGAGCGTGTTGGATGCCTGCGTGACGGCCACCATGCGCGTGCGGCCGTCGATCAGTCCGTCGAGTCGTTCGGTCATCAACCGTCCCGCATCGTCGAAGGGCAGCATCCGCAATTCGGCCCCCTTGCGCAACGCGACCGCCTGCCACGGAACGAGGTTCGAGTGGTGCTCCATCTCGCTCACGACGATATTGTCGCCCGCCCGCAGGAACGTATCGCCCCATGCGTAGGCCACCGTGTTGAGCGATGCCGTCGCCCCCGCCGTGAAGATCACCTCCTCGCGGTGCGCGGCGCCGATAAAGGCGCGGATACGGTCGCGCGCCGCTTCGTAACGCTCCGTCGCCTCCTCGGCCAGACGATGTACGCCGCGGTGGATATTGGCGTTCAACTCCCGATGCAGGTAATCGACCGTATCGATCACGCAACGAGGCTTCTGCGCCGTAGCCCCGCTATCGAGGTAGACCAGCGGGCGGCCGTACACCTCGGTCGAGAGCAGCGGAAAATCCGCACGTATCTTTTCAACATCAAACATTCCTACATCCGTTCGAGTTTCGCCACGATCCTCCGATAAAGTTCCTCGCAAAGCGGTTCGACGGCACAATGCGCCGCGATCGCCGCGACGAATCCCTCCATCTGCAACCGCCGTGCCTGTTGTTCGCTCAGGCCGCGCTGCCGCATGTAGAGGATCGCCTCGTCGTCCATCTGCCCCACCGTGGCGCCGTGCGTACACTTCACGTCGTCGGCATAGATCTCCAACTGGGGCTTGGCGACGATGCGCGCGCCGGTCGAGAGTTCGACGTTGCGGCTCGTCTGCTGCGCGTCGGTACGCTGCGCGCCGGGCGCCACGTAGACCAAACCTTGAAAGGCGCCGGTCGCCTCGCCGCCCGCAACGCCTTTGACGAGCGAACGGCTGCTGCAATCGGGTACGTTGTGACTGACCCGCACGCCGACCTCGCAATGCTCCTTGTCCGCAGCCAGAAACAGACCGTCCAGTTCGCTGCGGGCGAACGCACCGTCGAGATCGATGCGGTAACTCACGTTGGCACTCGTCAGCTCGGCCATCGTCACCTCGCAGAGGCTTCCGCCTTGTTGACGGATCGAGCATTCGACGAAAGCCTCGTCAATAAACATCTCGACGATAGAAAGTTTCGCATTCTCACCTACATCGATGCTCAATGTCGCCGACTCAGGTTTCGTGTGGACGATGACCAACCGTGCCCGATCGCCCTCACCCACCGCGACGGCATATTCCGTCGGGTCGAGCAACGTATAGACCGGTCCGTCGACCAGCGCAGCGCGTTGGCCGCGCAACGCCTCGAACCCCTCGCCTTCGATCCAATCCAACCGCTCCATCACGCCTCCCTGTAATCGTTGATAAGCCAGTCGTAGCCCTCCTTTTCGAGTTTGAGCGCCAGCGACTTGTCGCCCGAATGGATGATGCGCCCCTTGTAGAGCACATGCACGTAGTCGGGAACGATATAGTCCAGCAGACGCTGGTAGTGCGTGATGACCACCGTAGCGTTTTCGGACGTGCGGAGCTTCGTCACACCCGTGGCGACGATGCGCAGTGCATCGATGTCCAGCCCCGAATCGGTCTCGTCGAGAATGGCAAGCTTCGGCGCGAGCACCGCCATCTGGAAGATCTCGTTCTTCTTCTTCTCGCCGCCCGAAAAACCTTCGTTCACCGAGCGCGACATCAGCTTCGGATCGAGCTCCACGACGGCGCTCTTCTCCTTCATCAAGCGCAGGAATTGAGAGGCCGTAAGAGGCTCTTCACCACGATATTTACGTTGTTCCTGAACGGCCATCTTCATAAAATTGGCCATCGACACGCCGGGAATCTCGACCGGATACTGGAAGCCGAGGAACAACCCCAGCCGCGCCCGATCCTCGATCGACATCGCCAGCAGGTCGTGCCCCTGAAAAGTCACCGATCCTGCCGTCACGGTGAACTTCTCGTTTCCGGCCAGCACCGACGCCAGCGTGCTCTTGCCCGAACCGTTGGGCCCCATGATCGCATGTACCTCGCCGGCCTTCACGTCGAGGTCGATGCCCCGCAGGATCTCCTTGTCGTCGACCGAAGCGTGTAAATTCTTTACGGAAAGCATATTTCGTCTGTTTAAATTCTACTTTAACCTACCGAACCTTCAAGGCTGATAGATAATAATTTCTGTGCCTCGACAGCGAATTCCATCGGCAGCTTGGCCATCACCTCTTTGGCGAATCCGTTCACGATCAGTCCCACGGCGTCCTCGGTCGACAGGCCGCGCTGGTTGCAATAGAAAAGCTGTTCGTCGGAGATCTTCGAAGTCGTGGCCTCGTGCTCAACGATCGCCGTACGGTTGCTGCACGCGATCTCGGGAAAGGTATGCGCCCCGCATGCGGAGCCGATCAGCAGCGAGTCGCACTGCGAATAGTTGCGCGCCCCCTCCGCGCTGCGCGCCACCTTGACCAGCCCGCGGTAGGAGTTCTCGCTCCGGCCGGCCGAAATACCTTTCGAAACGATCCGGCTGCGGGTGTTGCGGCCGATATGGATCATCTTGGTACCGGTGTCGGCCTGCTGGAAATGGTTGGTCATCGCCACCGAATAGAACTCCCCCACCGAATTGTCGCCCAGCAGCACGCAGCTGGGATATTTCCACGTAATCGCCGAGCCGGTCTCGACCTGCGTCCACGACAGGCGGGCGTTCTGGCGGCACAGTCCGCGCTTGGTGACGAAGTTGTAGATGCCGCCGCGCCCCTCCTTGTCGCCCGGATACCAGTTCTGGACGGTCGAGTATTTCACCTCGGCGTCGCGCTCGACGACGATCTCCACCACGGCGGCGTGCAACTGGTTCTCGTCGCGCCGCGGGGCGGTACACCCTTCCAGATAACTCACGTAGGCCCCTTCGTCGGCGACGATGAGCGTGCGTTCGAACTGTCCCGTACCCTCGGCGTTGATGCGGAAGTAGGTAGACAGCTCCATCGGACAGCGCACCCCTTTGGGAATGTAGCAGAACGATCCGTCGGAGAAGACCGCCGCGTTGAGCGCCGCATAGTAGTTGTCGGTGCAGGGCACCACGCTGCCCAGGTATTTCTTGATGAGATCGGGATAGTCGCGGATCGCCTCCGAGATCGAACAGAAGATGATTCCCTTCTCGGAGAGCGTCTCCTTGAAAGTGGTCTTGACCGACACGGAGTCCATGACGGCATCGACGGCCACGCCCGCCAGCTGCATCTGCTCCTCCAAGGGGATGCCCAGCTTGTCGAACGTGCGTTTGAGTTCGGGGTCGACCTCGTCCATGGAGCCCAGTTTGGGACGCACCCTGGGCGCAGCGTAATAGATGATGTCCTGGAAATCGATCTCCGGAATGCGGAGGTGCGCCCACGTCGGCGGCTCCATCTTGAGCCAGTGGCGGTAGGCCCGCAGGCGCGACTCGGTCATCCACTCCGGTTCGCCCTTCTTGGCCGAGATCAGGCGCACGACCTCCTCGCTCAGGCCGCGCGGAATCGTCTCGGTCTCGATGTCGGAGGTGAAACCGTACTTGTACTCCCGGCCTTCTATCTCTTTTATGATGTTATCCTGTTCTGACATACCTGTGGAAATATCATGCAAATGTACAAAAAAAATGCAGAACGTACAACGCCGCGCCGCCGGACGGCAAAAATCGCAGCGGCGCGGCCGGAACGTCCCGCATGGCGCGAAAAACGGGCACCCGCACGCAAAATCGCACCGGAGGATGCGGCGGAACCGGAAAACTTGCGTATCTTCGCGTCTCGAAATCATCCCGAAACATTATGGATACCATCGAACGGATCGCCCGCCGCAACCGGTTGCGGGCGGAAGAGGTCATCCGCGACTCGCGGCTCGCGGAGATATGGCGGTCGGTCGGTGCCGAGGTGCGACAGGTCGGATCGCTGCGGTCGGGCCTGCTGATGAAGCACCGCGACATCGACTTCCACATCTATTCGTCGCCGCTGCGCATGGAAGAGAGCTTCGCGGCAATGGCGCAGCTGGCAGCCGATCCGGCCGTGGGTCGCATCGAGTGCCGCAACCTGCTCGCAACCGACGAGGCGTGCGTCGAATGGCACGCGACGTACCGCGATCGCGACGGCGACGAGTGGCAGCTCGACATGATCCACATCGTGCGGGGTTCGCGCTACGACGGTTATTTCGAACGTGTGGCAGACCGGATCGCCGCCACGCTGACACCCGTGACGCGGCGCGCCATCCTGCAACTCAAATACGACACGCCCGACGACGTGAAGATCGCCGGCATCGAATACTACGTGGCCGTGCTGCGCGACGGCGTGCGCACCTACGACGCCTTCGCCGAGTGGCGGCGTACACACCCGCTCACGGGCATCGTCGAGTGGATGCCCTGACCGGCCCATACAGTCGCAGACCGGCGCAGGACGCCCCGTACCGGTCCGCACACGGTATCCTGTCGTCCTTTCTTCTGGCGGTTCGACCGCGAAACGGAATGCAAAAAAATCCCTCAGAAGAAAAAGAAACCGATTTTATTTGGTAATTCCGCATTTTTGACTTACTTTTGCTCCGCGTTTGCTGAAAGTCAGCGGCACGCATCCACAGAATCGGAGAGGTGGGTGAGTGGCTGAAACCACCGGTTTGCTAAACCGACGTGCTGGGCAACCGGCACCACGAGTTCGAATCTCGTCCTCTCCGCCAAGTTTGGTAATGTATCAGATTAGGGCATAAGATTGCAACTAACTGAAAATCATTACACGGACTTAAAGAAAAACATAAAAAGAAGACGACTTTCGGGTCGTCTTTTGTATTTTTGCGCCCACAAATCGGCTGAAAATCGGCCGAGGGTTCCAAATAAGAACCTTCATGTATCAGATTAGGGCACGAAAAAATAACTTGCAAATTTTGCGAGGGAATTTGTATCAAAAATGGCTATCAAGAGAACGGGAAACAACGCTATAAATGCAAACACTGCCATAGGAAACAACAGGCGGATTATTCTTACCAAGCCTATATACCAATCACTATTACCGTTCAATATTCGATACTTTCCTAATAATGAATCTTTTGATGTGAATACCCTTTCAATGGCTTCTAACTTTACCTCAAAATACCTTCATTTGAAAAACCTTCAAAAAAACTTAAAATTGACTATACAACTATTACATAATCAATTATATATCAAAGAAATTGTTAAACTATATTTTTCCTATGCTTTTACTTTGATCCATTCGAAACTGTAACATTAATATTGTGCTCCCAATCTGCGAAAGAAGTGGGAGATCCATTGTCTTGATTATATAATAAGTCAATTTTCACTCTACAAAGATAATTATTTACAACAAGAACAGAGGTAAGATAGATTAATTATTTTCTACATAATAAAAGCGGTAACTATCACAACTCACAAAATATTATATACATCTTTTTTTGTGATTTCACAAAATTATTCTACATTTAGCAGACCAATTTATTTCATTATATTAATTAAGTAACATGGCTCCTTTTCGACTATATTCTGTACGTATTAACGAAAACAACATTACAACAGATAATGTAACCCTGATCTCTCCCAGACACAGTGGTGGTCGGCAAAATGAATATTCAAATTACTTCTCATTAATTATTGGTAATAATGGAACGGGGAAGAGTAGACTGCTTTGTAGCATTGCGAAACTGTTTAAACAAATTTATAAAGATAAAAATTCAACAAAACTTTTTGGTAGTAAAGCTAATTTTAACACTGTTCCCAACAAAGTAATTGCCTTAACCAATAGTTTATCTGATCATTTCCCGTTAGATAGCAGTTTTAAAAAATACCGATCTGTATATGAACGATACAACAGAGCGGATGATTTTATTAGAAATTTATACAAAGATTCAAGATACATTTATTTAGGTCCTAGAAGCAGAAATAATTTTTTCTCGAATAAGACCTCTATAAACAGAGCGTTGGATATTTTTTTCGAGTATTACTCAGAATCGGAAATTTCAGGTTATTACAGACATGTATTCGATTACCTGGATTTTGAACCGATTTTAAAACTTCAATATCGAATTCCCTATTTATTTAAACAAAGCAAACACATCTCTAAAGAGTTTCTTTTCACAAACACTCGTACGCCAATGTCTATAACAGGTCAAATTAATGAGGTTGATGAGACAAAGACACAACTCATAGATCTTTACGGACAGGAATTGGCCGATTTTTTCAATAATACAGAATTTTCCCCTGATGGATACAGAGAAATTTTAATCAACTTTTCTGCAAAGAATACCAAAAGATACACAGAAGATAAACAACAATATAACAATAATATAGCCGAGTATAGGATATTAAATATCTTACGTAAGTTGAATATTGTCAGATCCTATGAAGTCAAAGTATATAAAAAAGGAGGATTCGAGTTCAGTTTTGGAGAAGCAAGTTCCGGAGAAGCCAACATTTTATCAACTTTGTTAGCTTTACTTCCGCTATTAGAGGATAATTGTATGGTTTTAATCGACGAACCGGAAATTAGCTTACATCCAATCTGGCAGGCTAAATACATTGAATTATTGAATAACATTTTTAAACATTTTCATGGTTGTCATATTATTATAGCCTCCCATTCCCATCTGTTAGTCACAGATCTTCCTCCCGACCGATCTACGGTGATTACATTACAAAATAGAAAGAAGAATATCATATCAGAAATTATCAATGAGTCTACATTCGGTTGGAGCGCAGAAGATATCTTACTGAATGTATTTGGGCTCCCTACTTCAAGAAATTATTATCTATCCCAGGTTTTATCAAAAGGGTTGGAATTGTTGGCTGATCACAGTAGACCAAATTCTGAATTAAATGCAGTCAGACGCCAAATTGAAGAATATTTTCCGTTAATGAAAGACAACGATCCTTTAAAAAGTATTGCCGAAATCATTATAAATACGACCTTACGATGAGCGATTATATAAACAATGCATATCAGTTAACTTCCCAAGAAACTTCTTTAATAAAAAAGGAATTTTCAACCCACACGGATTGGAATAAAAAAATATTTGATCAACTAAAAAAGAACATTGTACTGCATTTGAGGAAAGAACAAGACAATAAATGCTGCTATTGTAAACACGAGTTGGGATTTGACATTAAAGATGTAGAGATTGAACATATTGTTCCGAAATCGACATTCTCAAAATTTACATTCTGTTGTAAAAACCTTGCATTAAGTTGCCCTGGATGCAATACAAAGAAAGGAACAAAAAATGTGCTTAATAAGCCTATTAAAAATTATCCGCGTTCAGGCAACGCATTTAAAATAATTCATGCGCACTACGATTCATATCCACAACACATACAAATTGATAATAAATCCGTATATATAGCACTGTCATCTAAAGGAAGTGAGACAATTACCATTTGTGAATTATTCAGGCTTAATAAAGTCGAAGACAATATGAAAAAATTCAATGCGGAACAACAATCTATATTAGCATGGCTGACTGAAGAAATACGCACCAGCAAACCTGAAGAACAAGCTGCTTTTATAAGAGAAATAAAACGACGAATACGTAATGAATAATTATATTCTTTTATTTATTAAAGTGTGCTATTACGCCACCGAATACAATCTTCAATTAAAGAATAGAAGGCTTCACCAGCCAAATACAATTAATTATTATACGACAAAAAAGCATAATCTTTGAAAAACAAGTTCTCGGAATCTGCATATCCACAGCAAAATACGTATATTTGTGTCGTTAGCAGGTTCTTAACAGATAGTTTCGGACAGCAATCCATAGCTCAGTATCTAAATCGTTACCTGACACGAGAAAAATATAGCAAGTATCTGATTACAGGACATTTCGGAGAATTAGGTTCATAACCCCTCCTCTCCGCCAAGTTCGGAGCCGACAGGCGGCAACAAAACGACAAATCCTGCAAGACAAATACTTGCAGGATTTTTCTTTTTCAGGGTATGGCTGAAAACAGCCTAAAACCGGTTCCGGAACAGGTAGCTGAACCTGAAAACCTCCGATCCCGACAGGCAACGATTTGTCCGTAATTCTCTTACTAAATATAAAGATCCAGTAAGACAAACAGCGGAGTCAGTAGTTTTACAACCCAATCGGTTACCTACGAAAAGTACATTCAAAATTTTCTTCTACTTGAAGAAGGCCGCCCCTCGGGCAAACTTCCAAGACCTGAAACCGATTCCCATGAAATCGGAGGCGTCCGACGTCCGGTCACAGAACTTGTTCGCCACCACCCGACAAGGATTTCCGCCGTCGACACCGATGGCGATCCTGAGATTTTCGACCTCATAGACGGGGTTCGCTCCGTCGGCGAAGAAGCAATAGATCCCTGCATTCCGCGCCGACACACTCCCTGCACACAGCACGATGCACGCCGACAAAACCAATTTTTCCATAGGCTTCGAAAAAGTTCCGTCCATACCCCGACGGCCCGAAAAAAGACAGAGAAGCGATGGCGCCGAAAGCTTATTTTAAGCACTGGTATCCGGAACAGTCTCGGGATAAAACAAACAACAGCCCGCGCTCATATTCACGGATGGATACGACGCGAGAAGATGTCGGCTTATTCTCTTCTCCCGTTGAATTTTCCCGATCGAACACCGAGAATAAACTTACACGTTCCGTGTTTTCAGTATACCACTGCAAATGCAGAAAACATATCCGGAAAATGCAACCGTTCTCTTCCGGTGGGAATGTACTGCATACCCACAGCTTATTGTAATCGACGTCCGGTTTATAAAAAGCCAGCCGTCCTTCGGCAGGACGGCCGGCTCGGAAAAAGAATATGACTTTTGAAGACCTTATTCCCTATCGCTCATCGAATAGGGAGCGTCTTCGGCTTTCGTGCCGCGGCTGTCGTTCGGTTCCGGCCGCATCTCGAAAGCGATCTTCGCTCCGTTCAGCAGCTCGCCGTATTTCAGGAAAGTTCGTTCGAGAGTCTTTCCGTCGAGTGTCATCTTTCCGACATAACGGTTCTCGGGGCCGTTCCCGGGAGCTTCGATCTCCACGGTCTCGCCGTTTTCGAGGTGGATGAGCGCTTTTTTGAAGAGCGGCGAACCCACCGCATATTCGTCCGATGCGGGACAGACGGGATAGAACCCGAGGGCCGAGAACACGTACCAGGCCGAGGTCTGTCCGTTGTCCTCGTCGCCGCAGTATCCGTCGGGCTTGGCGGAGTAGAGCCGGTCCATAACTTCTCGTACCCAATACTGCGCCTTCCAGGGTTGTCCGACATAATCGTAGAGGTAGATCATGTGCTGCGCAGGTTGGTTGCCGTGCGCGTAGTTGCCCATGTTGGCCACCTGCATTTCGGTGATCTCGTGGATGCGCACGCCGTAGTAGCTGTCATCGTAGATCGGCGGGACGACGAATACCGAATCCAACATCTTCGAGAACTCCTTCCCGCCGCCCATCAGCTCGGCGAGCCCTTCGACGTCGTGGAAAACCGACCATGTGTAGTGCCAGGCGTTACCCTCCGTATATGCGTC
>ENA-ORTW01002923-ORTW01002923.1-human-gut-metagenome-genome-assembly--contig:-NODE-2923-length-15190-cov-3.425834_pt1 | contig 15190 bp, 9 predicted proteins | sample MGYA00242072_ERZ509193 | MGnify/ENA primary metagenome ERZ509193 (study PRJEB26280, sample SAMEA2338813) | human gut metagenome | biome: human gut; feature: human-associated habitat; material: faeces... | reverse complement strand
TTCCAGACGTTCACGCAATTCAACTCCATATGTGTTGTATCATTTCAAGTATATCTGAAAACCGGTAATCTGTCCAGTGGCGCAATAGCTTCTGCCGGTCTGGTTTACCGGCTTTCAGATATGCTCTGAAATACAGCACGCAGGGCTGCCCCCCAAAAAGGGGGGCAGTCCTGTGCTGCAAATTGGGATTATGAGGTCAGTTCAGTACATTTTTCACGAACCGGTGGAGGATCGCGGCGACCTGTGCTCTGGTCGCGTCGCCCTTCGGCATGAGCTTGCCGGAAGCACCGTTGATCAGGCCCTCCGAGACAGCCCAGCCGAGTGCCTCGCTGGCATAGGCGGAAACGCTGTCCGCGTCGGTGAAGCTGTTCAGCTTTGCGCTCGCATCGGTGTCCAGCTTCCTGTACTGTGCATAGCGGTACAGGATCGCGGCAAGCTGCTCGCGCGTGACCTTGGCGTCGGGGGAGAAGGAGGTGCTGTCCGTGCCGGTGACGATGCCGTTGGCGGCTGCCCAGATGACAGACTTTTCGTAATACGCGCCGGAACGCACATCGGTAAAGCTGCTTCTGCCTGTGACGGTGGGTTCGCCCTCGAGCCGGTAGAGAACCGTGACGAGCATGGCGCGCGTCATGGACGCGTTCGGGCTGAAGCTTCTGCTGTCCGTGCCGGAGAACAGGCCGTTTTTGTATACGAACGCAACGTCGTCATAGAACCAGTCGGACGTGGAAACGTCGGTGAACGGAAGCTTGACCTCGGGCTTCGAAGCGGGCTTCTTATTGTCGACACCCGGAGTGATCGGTTCCGGAAGCGCGGCGGTATTGACCGTGACGGTGTAGACTGCGGTGGTCACGCCGTCCTCAGCGGTGACGGTGAAGCTCCAGATATTTCTGGTGTTTGTCAGAGCGCTGACAGTCGCGCGCGGATGCCTCGTGACGATCACGAAGCTGCCGGTCTTGACGACCGTGCCATAGGGAACCGTGACGGTGTAGCTGTTGTTCGCACCGGCCACAGCCTTGAAACCCGCAACGGTGATGCTGCTGACACCCGCGTCATTGGACTTCGGGGCTTCGGTGAACGAAACGGTGACAGTGTAGGTCTTGGAGGTCACGCGATCCTCAGCGGTGACGGTGAACGTCCAGACATTGCCTTCATTCGTCAGAGCGCCGACAGTCGCGCCTGCGTCGCTCGTGACGATCACAAAGCTGCCCGCTGTAACGTCCGTGCCGTAGGGGAGGGTAACGGTGTAGGTGTTGTTCTCGCCAGCAGTGGCCTCAACGCCCGCGACAGTGACGCTGTTGACATCCGCATTGCTGGACTTCGGAGCTGCTGTGACCGTGACGGGGAGCCACGGGGAGAAAATGTTGGTGAACTCGTCGCCCATTGCGGACAGAACATAGCTGCCTGCGGCGGCAAACGAGAGCGTGACCTGCCCATTTTCGCCGATGACCTTGCCCTCGACCGGCGTGAGCGTGCCGTCTTCGCCGACTGTGCAGATCTGGATGTCCTCAGGATCGAGCGCCGCACCGTGCGTTACACGGTCCTCGGGCTTCAGACCGCCGCCGTAGGCGTACATATAGCCGTCCATACCGAGCGTGAAGTCGGTTCCGGCCTGAACCGTAAAGGTATCCAGACGGTTTCCGTCCGTATCCGTGAACCACGTATAGTAGTCCATGTACATACTGGTGTCCTGATAGAAGAAGAACTCAACGGTGCCGTCCTCCGCAACGGGGGTCTGGCTGATGGTGTAGCCGGTGTAGCCGTACTGCGTGTTGTATTCGCCGTTCTTGTCGCAGGGGAACTCGCCGTTGACCGCGAAACTGAACGCGGAGGTTTTTTCTCCGTTGACCGTGGTGATCGTGCCGTTGCTGACGACGAGATAATCGCTCTTGCTGTCCTTCGTGAAGTCCTCACCGAAGGTGAGCTCGTGGTACTTCACGAGCACGTCCAGCGCGGAAACGCCGTCTGTGACATCATCAGCGTAGCCATAGCGTTCGGCGAGATCGCTGGAGACTTCCACGCGGGTCGGAACCATGATAAACATATTTTCTGCCTGCATGGAAATGGTCGCGTGGATCGTCTTGGCCTCTTTCACCGTGACCGTGACGGTGTAGGTCACAGCGGTGCCGTCCTCAGCGGTTACAGTAAACGTCCAGACGCCGTCCTCACCCTTGGCCGGGCCGGTAAGCGTGGCCTTGCTGTCGGAAAGTGTGATCTCGAAGCTGTCTGCCGTGACCTCCGTGCCTGCCGGAAGCGTTACGGAGAAGCTGTTTTCAGCCGTACCGGCTGCTGCCTCAACGCCTGCGACCTTGACGGACGCAACACCCGCGTCGTCGGACTTGACTTCGCCGTAAACCACATTGATGGTGTAGGTGCGCTTGCCGTCGCTCGTTTCATTCATGGTGGGCCAGCTGTCGTCTGCACAGACGACGGTGATGACGCTGCCATTTGCGATGGGGATCAGGGACGTGCGGGAATATTCGCGGCCCGTAGCCTGCGTGCCGAGATAGGCGCGGACCTGATAGTTCTTGTTTGCCGCCGTCGGTGTGACGAGCAGCGAGGTCGTGCCTTCCGGCACAGTCAGGGTGTAGGTGAAGGTGTCGCCGCTGAACTTGGGCGCCAGCTTACCGGTGCTGAACGTGAGCGCCTTGAGGCGGGTATCGGAATTGTTCCAGTCGCCGCCGAGATCGACGCCATAATCGCGGGTGTACATGACGCGGATCTCATCGCCCGCATGGAGCGTGCCCTTTGCAACGGTAAATTCACCAAAGCCAAAGTTTGTGAACCAGTCGTTAAGCGTGCCCATCCAGCCGGACATCGAGCCGCCCTGCTGCTCCTTGAGGTCGTCAATGGAGGAGATGTAGTTGCTTTCCGCGCCGACGACGGTGTGGCCATCCAGTGCTTCCACAACGCAGCCCATCATGGTCGATTCGTCGGTCAGCTCGATCCAGGTGTCGGTCAGCGTGCCTTCCCAGACAGCGCCCTCCGCCTTCGGGAACGTGGTGTTCTCCACGATCACGCGGGCCATGCCGGCCAGCGTCAGAACGCTGACATACGCCATATCCGAGCCGCCCTTGGAGGCGTCGTCCTTCACATAGGACAGCGTCAGTGTGTAGCTGCCGGCTCCGAGCTGCTTTTTGATGCTGCCGCTCTTCTCACCGCTGACAGCGTCGGCCAGCGTTTCCGTGCTGCCGCCGTCTTCTGCGAGCGTGATGGTCAGTTTGTCATAGCCGTTTTCCGAGGAAACGCCGTAGCCGAAGCGCAGAACGGTGGGTGCGCTCAGCGTAAAGGCAAACGAGGTCGTGGAGCTGGTCTTGTCCTGATTCTGGTTGCTGCTTTCAAAGCGGTCCAGATCGGCATTGTAGACCCAGGGGTAATTGCCGTTGTCGGAAACGCTGATAGAGGTGACAGTCTGCTCGGGGTAGGAGACGTGGCCGAGGCGGTCGTCGTCCCAGACCGTGTAGGTTTCGCCGCAGACGGCGCATTCGTAGGTCTTATAGCCGGTGAAGACCTGCTCGGTGCCGTCCTTGGGCGTATGGCCCTTGGCGGGAACGATGTCTTCCTTCGTTTCTGAGCAGCCGTCTCTGCGGCAGGTACGGACGATCTTGCCCGGCTGCGTGCAGGTGGGAGCCGTCAGGACACAGCTGTTGTCGCTGCCGTCCAGATCCTCGCAGAAGTCGTGGCCGAGCGGTGCGGTATAAGCCGTGCGGTAGCTTTCGCCGCACTCGCTGCAGGTGAAGCGGGTATAGCCCTTCACGGTGCAAAGTGGGTCAACGACCGTGCCCTCGCCGTTCGCCTCGTGGAAGGTCGCGTCGGTCTGCCATCTGAGCGCGGGATAGCCGCCGCAGACCGGGCCGAACGCGTCGGACAGGTCGGCGTCCTTGAGGTCAGCTTCGTTCAGCGCTTCGGCGTTCGCGTCCGCGTTCAGCGTGTTCAGATAATAGCACTTGGAGATCTCGGAGGAAGCAGTGTCAACCGTGCCGAATACGGCGCTGCCCGCTTCGCCGGTGGAGTAGCAGCTGGAGATGGTGATTTTCCCCTGCACAGTGCCGCTCCAGTTCACATTGCCCTTGACCTCGCCTGCGATGCCGCCGGAGGCCGTGCCGGAGATCTTGCCGGTGTTGTAGCAGCTTGTAACAGTCATTTCGCTGCTGGTGCCGCCGATGATGCCGCCAGCCTTGCTGCCGGTCGCGGAAATTTCTGCGGTGTTATAGCAGCCGGTGATGGTCGAGCCGTTGCTGACTGTGCCGCCGATAATGCCGCCGGCGCTGCTGCCGCCGGTGACAGCGCCGAAGTTCGCGCAGTTCTCGATCACGGCGTTCTGATAGGTGTATCCCACAAGACCGCCGACGTTGTTGCCGGTAGAGGTGATGACTGCGTAGTTGAAGCAGTTCGCGATTTTCGGAGCAGTGCCGCTGGCATAGCCGGCGATCGCGCCTGCGCTGCCCTTGCCGGAAACTGCGCCGCGGATGGTCAGATCATGGATGTAGGAATTCGAGCCGATCTGCGCAAACAGGCCAGCCGTGGCGTTCAGGCCGGTGATCTCAAAGCTTGCGCCGTCAAGCACGACCTTCTTGCTGGAGGAGATGTTCAGCCATGCGTATTTGCCGAGGTTGATATCGGCCGTCAGAACGCCGGAAACGTCCGCGTCCTTGCTCTTCGCGACGAACCATGCCAGCTCCGCGCCGGTGCCGATCTGGTAAACGCCGTTTTCGTCGGTCTGCGGTTCGGTCTGCGTCTTGCCGTCCCATGCGCCCGCTGCGGTTGCCTGCAGGGTGATGGTGAATTCGTTGGAGCCTTCCTCCTTCATGGTGACGCTGCCAGTGGCGTATTCAACGCCAGCGCCGGAAACGGTGTAGAAGTATTCCTCGGCATAAGCCTTGAACGTGCCGTCTTCCGCGACCGCAATGCCGTTGCCTGCGCTGTCCGCCAGCGTGACGGTCAGATCCTTGCGGTCAATGGCCGTGCCGTTCTGATCCTGGAAGCTCAGCTTGCCGGTCAGGAAGTCGAGCTTTACGACCGGGATCGTGATCTCCGGCAGACGGCTGAGAATGCCTGCCGTCTTGGGCGCGTCGAAGCCGGGATTCGTGCCCACAGCATAGGTGATGCCGCGGTGCGTCGGAACGCCGGGCCAGCCCGCCTGCTTGATCGCGCCGCTCAGCGTGTAGGTCTCCTCAGCCCAGAACTTCGGGATGGTGACAGTCAGCTTCTGCCGCTCAGGGTTGCCGCTGAAGTCATAAACGCCGAAGTTTCCGCCGGGATCACTCTTGAAGAAGGTGCCGTCCGGGCCCTGCATATACAGGGAGAAGTTGAAGTTATACGCGCCGGAAAGCTTTTCCTTGGGGCTGATCAGGTTGGAGAACTGGATCGTGACGGAATCGCCCGGCTTGATGGCAGCCAGCTCTTCCTGCGTCAGCTCCGTGCCCTCCGCGTTAACAAACTTGTAGCTCACGCCGCGTGCCGTCACGACCTGATAGGTCGAAAGGCCGCCCTTCGTGACCTTGATGATATTGCGGCCGGTGATCAGACCGCTGACGGTCACAGTGCCGTCTTCAGCGATTGTGACGCCAGTGTTTGTGAAGCCGCCGGAATACGTCATAGACGCAGCGGTCACGGTGGGGCGCAGGACGCTCACGGTGCAGCCCGCTTCGGGCTTGAAGCTGTAACTTGCACCCTCTGTTCCAGTGTAGAACAGAATGTCATGCTCCGCATCGAGTTGCCGCGCCTCATCCTTCTCGATGACCGCGTCCATGCGGTCAAGATTCATATTGGTCTGGATGGCGCTGCCGTCCGCGCCGACATTCACGACAAACACGCCCGTCAACTCCGGCCAGATGGCGGAGAAGCGATGTGAGGCCGTGCTGGTCTGGCCAGCCATATGGGTCATTGCGTCATAGGTTACGAGCACGATGGCCGTGCCCTCGTGCTTGGCCTCCATCACAGCGACGTTGCTGTTCAGCGCGTTCGGCGTGATGGTCACGACGTCGCTGGCATTGCCGTTCACATCGATGACCTGATAGTGCATCTCCGGCAGTGCGACCTTGGCGTTCATAAAGCTTTCGATCGCGAACCAGTTGCGGAAGGAGTTGAGTTCAAACGTCTCGCCAACGGCCATGTTTTTATAGCCCTTGGTGTTGATGTTCAGGTAAATGCCTGCACGGTCGTAGACGTTGTTTTCAAAATGATAGATCGTGCTCTTGCTGAAATCACCGGTCAGGCCGAGATCCTCTTCCGTGACCGTGTACGCTGCGTCGGCGCTCAGTCTGACGTAGTTCCAGTAGGTCGCACCCTGCGGATGGCGGACACGGTAGAAGTAATCCGTGTTCTTGTCGAGATGGAACGTGGCCGTGCCGTCCTTGACGGAACGCGCGAACGGCTCAAGGAAGCTGAACACATAGTATTTTGCGAGCGTACCGGCGTCGATGGTCGAGCCCTTCGGCGCTGTGACCGTGACCGTGACGAATTCCTTGCAGGTCAGGCTGAGGCTGTCGTTCATCGTCGGGGTCTTGGAAGCGGTAGCCGGGTTGTAGTTCGGATACGTTTCCGCGTTCGGCGTGGCTGTCACGCTGACTGTATCACCAACGACAAACAGGCAGCTTGTGTAGGTCTTGCCCCAGTTTACGGCCGAGCCAAACTCCGCCTTACGCTCTGCACCGGAGGCGTCGGTTACGCGCAGCGAAAGAGTATAGTCTGTGTCCTTAACCCATGAATTGGGGTTGACGGAGATCTGATACATCCGCTGCAGCTTGAAGCTGCTGCTGTCGCTGCTGACGTCGATCACCACGCCGCCGTTGCGGTCATTGTTCGCGTCATAGCCGTCAACCCAGTAAGCGCCGGGCGCAAGGTCGATGGTATACGCGCCGTCTGCGGCTGTCTTTTCAGCCAGCAGATCGTCCGCGCCCTTCACGCCGTCCATGTAGGTATACAGCTTCAGGGACTTGACCTGTGCGTCGTGCATACCGGACAGTGTGACGCTGACATCGCCCTCTGCTGCCAGAACGCCTGCGGGCAGCAGGCTCAGCAGCATCACAAACACGAGCAGCAGACTCAGAATTCGTTTCTTCATACATTTTTCCTCCAGAATCAAAATATCTATCGCAAGCTCCTTATTAAATAGGAGCGGAAACAGGGGGCGCAGACGGCTTTGGGAGAAACGAAAGCCCGCCATTTTGACAAAATGGCGGGCGGATCTCCACAGAAACAAAATACGCTGCTTTTCCTGTGAGGAAAAACGGCGCACCTGTTCCGAATGCTACAGGCAGAGCTCGTCCCACGCATTCATCCTTTCCGCCGCGAATGCGGCGCAGACAGCAGTTCTTCTGACTTGCACTCTGGAAACAAACTCTTTGTTTCCGCGCCCGTTTCCTGCCTTCTCGCGGATAAATCCGCAATGACTGGCTTTCACCCAGACAGCTTTCGCTGCTTCGGAACGGTCTTGTGCGCACAGCTCCGGTCGAGTGGTTTTCCCTTTCTCTTGCGCCGAAGCCTGCCCTGCGGCGTGCTTCGGTTACTGTACATCGGATGGCAATATCAAATTGTTAGAAAAAGCAAAATCTTGTGCTTTTCCGTCTGCTACTATACACGATATGGGCGTGATTTGCAAGCGGTTTGAAAAAAATATACCGCATTTGTCCCACCCTCTTGAAAAAAGCCGAAAGCTGTGTCAAAATAAAGAAAACCGCTGCGGCGGCTTTTCAGCAGGATGCTGGTTAGATAAAACTAACTGGCAGATACGGAGGAAGCGATGAAATACCATATTGAGAAGAATACCGTGCAGGAAACGCTCGTCATTCCGCTCTACGGGCGGAAAATGTGCTCGGAGCTGTATCCGAACCTTTACCGCGACGAGACAGCCCTGCGCCTGATCGATCAGATCGATTACGATTTTTCGCTTCTGTCCCAAAAATCAAAGAGCCTCATGCAGCAGTTCGGCTTTCTGGAGGCCGCCATGCGCCAGAACGACCTTGCATGGGAGGTGCGGGACTATCTGCGCGAGCATCCGAACGCGGCGGTCGTCAACCTCGGCTGCGGACTGGACGACACGGGCCGCAGCTGCGACAACGGCTCCTGCAAGATCTATAACCTCGATTTTCCCGGCGTGATCGCCGTGCGCGACGCGCTCCTTCCTGCCAAAGAGCGGGAGGAAAACATCGCCTGCGACCTGAACGACACCACTTGGTTCCGCCGCATCGACGCGTCGGGCGGCGCGGTCTTCTTCGCCGCCGGTGTGTTCTATTATTTCCTGACGGAGCAGGTGCGGGCGCTTGTGCAGGCCATGGCCGAAACGTTCCCTGGCGGCAGGCTCGTCTTCGACGCGGCGAATCAGAAAGCAGTGCGCCTGATGCTCAAAACGTGGATCAAAACCGCCGAAATTCAGGATGTCGGTGCGTATTTCGCCGTTTCCGACGCAAAAAAGGAGCTTTCCGCCTGGTCGCCGCGTCTGCGTGCGTCGAGCCGGGGCTATATGCTGGGCTACCAGAGCCTGAATGACCCGTCAGTGTCCGGCTTCTATCGGTTTCTGGCAAGAGTCGGCGACGGCATGATGCGGATGCAGATCGTCCGGCTGGCATTTGCGGAAGGGGAAACAACACTATGAAATATGCCGGAATGCCAATGGGGATGTGGACGCTGTTCGCCGGTTCGTTCCGGAAGGACCTCACGCCCGCCATGTGCCGTCTGGACTACACCATGAGCGACACCGGCGGCGCGTCCGACTTCGTGCGCGAATACACCCTCGCCTCCGGCGGCCCCTACTGCGACTGCGGGTATCATAAGCGAAATAAGCAGAATAAAGGCGCCACCGCGCCAGCGTAGGGGTCGATGCCCACATCGACCCGGCAGAATGCACCGTTTTTACGGAAGTCTTCGGCAAATCCGTAATTTCCCACTGGGCCGACAGAGTTGTTGGCCCCTACAGCGAAACTTCATTTTCTCACGTATCCCGTAGGGGCGGACGACTCTGTCCGCCCGCAGGATGCACTGATTTTTATGAAATCTCCGGCGAATTCGCAGTTTCCCAACGGGCCGATGTGTACCGGCAAGCGGCAGACCCACATCCGTAACGCTCCTTCGTCGCGAACGGCTGTGACCGGCATCGGCCCCTACAAAATGCCCGCATCAAAGCCCTTCCTTGAACGCAAGGGAAGGTGGCTTCGATACGGGCGTTTTATTTTTTATGATTTCTCCAGCAGTGCAATGCCTGCCTTTACACGCGCAATGGATTCCTCTTTTCCAAGCAGCGCGCACAGCTCCGTAGCGCCGCCGGGGGTCGAGGCCTTGCCGGATACGGCTACGCGCAGCGGCCAGAGCACGACGGAGTTCTTGAGCTCGAGCTTCGCCGCCAGCGCGACGAGCGCTTCATACAGACCTTCGTTCGTCCAGACCTCCAGCGATTCCAGCACCGGAAGAATCTCACGCAGGGAGGAGAGGCTGTTCTCCAGCGTCGTCTTGGACTTCTTGTGGACATACAGCTCCGTGGAGTATTCCGGCAGTCTGTCGATAAAGTCCACACGCTCCGGCAGATCGGACAGAATTTCGCAGCGCGGCTGCACCAGCGCGGCGACGGCCTTCAGATCAATCGCGGGATTCGTAATGACTGTTTTCAGAACCGGCTCGGCCTTGGCGAAAAATGCCTCGGGGCTGAGCTTTTTCATATATTCCGCGTTCATCCAGCGCAGCTTGTTGATATCGAACACGGCAGGGGACTTCGAAATGCCGGAAATATCAAAAATCTCGGCCAGCTCCGAGAGCGTGTAGAATTCGCGCTCCGCGTTTTCGCCCTTCGGGCTCCAGCCCAGCAGCGCCACATAGTTCAGCACAGCCTCGGTCAGATAGCCCTCGCGGATCAGATCCTCATAGCTTGGGTCGCCGTGGCGCTTGGACATCTTGTGCTGCGCGTCGCGCATGACAGGGGAGCAGTGGACATATGTCGGGATCTCCCAGCCAAAGGCTTCGTACAGCAGATTGTATTTCGGTGCGGAGGACAGATATTCGCTGCCGCGTACGACGTGCGTAATGCCCATCAGATGGTCGTCGACGACGTTTGCAAAGTTGTACGTCGGCAGGCCGTCGGATTTCAGCAGCACCTGATCCTCCAGCTCCTTGTTTTCTACCGTAATATCACCGAAGGACGCGTCGTGGAACGTTGTCGTGCCCTCATGCGGGATGCGCTGGCGGATGACGAACGGTTCGCCCGCCTCCACGCGCTTCTTTGCCTCGTCCAGCGGCAGATCGCGGCAGGCGCAGACGTGCTTTTTGATTTCGCCCGTCTCGCTTCCAGCGTCTTCCTCGTCGCCTTTCTGGCAGAAGCAGTAATATGCGCCGCCCTTTTCGCACAGCAGCTTCGCGTATTTGCCGAACAGGTCGCGCCGCTCGGACTGCACATACGGCCCGACCGGCCCGCCGACGTCCGGCCCTTCGTCGTGCGTCAGGCCGCATTCGGCCATTGTCTTGTAGATCACGTCGACCGCGCCCTCGACCAGACGGCCCTGATCGGTGTCCTCAATGCGGAGAATGAACTTGCCGTGGTGGCGGCGGGCAATCAGCCATGTATAGAGCGCGGTGCGCAGGTTGCCGACGTGCATATAGCCCGTGGGGCTCGGAGCAAAGCGGGTGCGGACCTCGCCGTGCGGGATGCGCGCTTCCATCTGCTCAAAAAAATCCATGATGCGTGTTCCTCCAATATAAAAGTATGGTTATTATATAGTTTTTTTCAGAAACAGTCAATCATTGATTGCGCATTCCGGCGGTTTGTGCTATGATATGCGCATCTATCGAATAGAAAGAAGGACGTATCATGGACGAAAAAAAACGTATCTTTTCCGGCATCCAGCCCAGCGGCGATCTGACGCTCGGCTCGTATATGGGGGCGATCAAAAACTGGGTCGCTTTGCAGGACGAATATGAGTGCGTCTATTGTATCGTCGATATGCATGCCATTACCGTCCGGCAGGTCCCGGCTGATCTGCGCCGCAGAAGTCTGGAGCAGCTCGCGCAGTATATCGCCTGCGGACTCGACCCGCAGAAGAACATCATGTTCATTCAGTCTCATGTGCCACAGCACGCGGAGCTTTCCTGGGTGCTTGGCTGCTATACGCAGTTCGGTGAGCTGTCGCGCATGACGCAGTTCAAAATGAAATCGCAGCAGCACGCAGATAATATCACCGCAGGCCTCTTTACCTATCCCGTACTCATGGCCGCCGATATCCTGCTCTACCAGACCGACCTTGTCCCTGTCGGCGAGGATCAGCGCCAGCACGTCGAGCTCTGCCGTGACATCGGCGCGCGCTTCAACAATTCCTTCCCCGATACCTTCAAGCTCCCCGAGGCGTTCATCCCCAAGATGGGCGCGCGCATCATGAGCCTCGGCAACCCGGACAATAAAATGTCCAAGTCCGACCCCGACGGCTGCGTGTTCCTCATGGACAAGCCGGAGGATATCATGCGTAAATTCAAGCGCGCCGTGACCGACTGCGAGACGGCTGTCCGTTTTGACAAAGACAATAAGCCCGGCATCTCCAATCTTCTTACGATTTACTGCGCCGCCACCGGCAAGACCATCGAGCAGGCCGAGGCCGAGTTTGCGGATCAGGGCTACGGCGTCTTCAAGCCCGCCGTCGGCGAAGCCGTTGTCGAGCTTGTCCGTCCCATCCGCGAAAAAACCGAGCAGATGCTTGGCGATAAGGCGTATCTGGAAAGCATCTACAAGGAGGGCGCTGAGCGCGCATCTTATCTCGCCAACAAGACCCTCCGCAAGGTCTACAAAAAGGTCGGCTTCGTCGCGCGGTAACGCATGAAGCACGCTGCTTCCCAGTAGGGGCCGATGCCCACATCGGCCCGTTGGGAAGTGCCGAATTTGCCGTAGATTTCCGCAAAAACGGCCATATTCTGCCGGGCCGATGTGGGCATCGGCCTCTATAAGGTTAAACAATCATTATGACAACAAAACAAGTCGTTTATATGCTGCTGGCGATGCTTGTCGCTGCTGCTGTGTCGTTCGCGTCCACGCCGATGGTCAAGGCGCTGGCCTGCAAGGTCGGTGCGATCGACGTGCCCAAGGATAACCGCCGTATGCACAAGGTTCCCATTCCCCGCATGGGCGGTCTGGCGATCTTTCTGGCGTTTTTACTGTCGGTTCTCGTCTTTGCGGACATCGACCGGCAGATGCAGGGCATTCTGCTCGGCTCCATCATGATCGTCATTCTCGGCGTTCTGGACGATATCATGGCGCTCAAGGCGCTGCCGAAGCTGTTTGTCCAGATCGCCGCTGCGGGCGTCGCCGTCTGGCACGGCTGCACGATCCAGTTCGTCTCCAACCCCAACGTCTTCTCCGAGGCGACCTATCTCAATCTCGGCTGGCTGTCCATCCCCGTCACGATCATCTGGATCGTCGCCATCACCAACGCCGTCAATTTCATCGACGGCCTCGACGGCCTTGCCGTCGGCGTGTCCGCCATCTCGACAGCATCCCTGATCGTCGTGGCGCTCATGGTGAAGGAGGTCAACATCGCCGTCATCCTCTGCGCGCTCTTCGGCGCGTGCCTCGGCTTTATTCCGTATAATATGAACCCCGCAAAGATTTTCATGGGCGACACCGGCTCGACCTTCCTCGGCTATATCCTTGCCACGCTTTCCATCACGGGCCTGTTCAAGATGTACGCCATCATTTCCTTCGCCGTGCCGTTCCTCATCCTCGGCATCCCGATCTTCGATATCAGCTTTGCCTTCCTGCGCCGCATTGCCCACGGCCAGAACCCGATGAAGGCCGACCGCGGCCATTTCCACCACCGCCTCATCGACATGGGCTTCTCGCAGAAGCAGGCCGTCGCCATCGCCTATATGCTGACCGGCATTTTAGGGCTGGCCGCCGTGCTGCTGACGTCCTCGGGCGAACTCAAGGCGCTGATTCTCATTGCCGCGATCTTCATCGTCAGCGCCATCGGCTTCAAGCTGATCTTCGCGAAGAACGATCGGTCGGAGGACGAGCCGGAAGAAAAACAGGAGGAACCGCATGAATAAGCTGAAAGTCATGTCCGTCTTCGGCACAAGGCCGGAGGCCATCAAAATGGCGCCGCTTGTCAAGGCGCTGCAGGCCAGCGAGCAGATCGAAAGCATCGTCTGCCTGACCGGCCAGCACCGGGAAATGCTCGATTCCGTCATGGAGATCTTTCAGCTGACGGGCGATTATGACCTGCATATCATGGAAAAGCGCCAGACGCTTTCCACCATCACCACCAAGACGCTGCTCGGCATGGACAGCGTTCTGGATACCGTCAAACCCGATCTTGTCCTCGTCCACGGCGATACGTCCACGACATTCGCAGGCGCGCTTGCCGCGTTTTACCATCAGGTCAAGGTCGGCCATGTCGAGGCCGGCCTGCGTACCTGGGACAAATACTCTCCCTTCCCAGAGGAGATGAACCGCACCCTCGTCGGCGATATCGCCGATCTGCATTTTTCCCCGACAAAGGCCAACGCGGATAATCTCCGCCGTGAGGCCATCATGGGCGATATCTTCATCACCGGCAACACGGCCATCGACGCCATGCAGTACACCGTGAAGCCCGATTTCGTCTTCCCGACGGCGCTTCTGAACGAGCTGGATTTCCGGAACCACCGGATCATCGCCGTCACCTGCCACCGGCGGGAGAATTACGGCAAGCCCATGGAGGCCATCATGCACGCCATTCTGGAGATCGTGCAGACGCACCCCGATGTGGAGGTCGTCTATCCCGTCCACCTGAGTCCCGTCGTGCGCGAATGCGTTTTCCCGATTCTGGGCGGCCACGACCGCATCCACCTCATCGATCCGGTCGACGTGGAGGAAATGCACAATCTCATTGCCCGCTGCTATATGGTCATGACTGACTCCGGCGGCTTGCAGGAGGAAGCGCCTGCCCTCGGCAAGCCTGTCCTCGTCATGCGCCGCGAAACAGAACGCCCGGAGGCCATCGCCGCCGGAACGGCAAAGCTCGCAGGCGTGGAAAAGGACGAGATCGTCCGGCTCGCAGGCGAGCTGCTGGACGATCCCGCTGCGTATGCGCGTATGGCGAAGGCCGTCAACCCCTACGGCGACGGCCATGCAAGCGAACGTATCGTACAGGCGATTTTGTGGCACTTTGGCCGCGCAGCGGAAAAGCCCGCCGATTTTAACGCCTGATTGAACGCAAAACGAAAGGACGGTGACGGACGACGGAGCAGAACCAGAAAAACAGACGGACGCTGCTGATGTTCATTCTTGCGACGCTGGCTGTGATCGTCGTGATCGGCGCGCTGTTTGTCGGCAATATGCAGCAGAACAAGCGCGACGCCATCGTCCTGCCGGACGCGGCGCAGAGCACCCAGCCGGAGCTTCAGCCCGACGAAAATGAGCCTGCGCTGCTTGAGGTCACGCGCGAAAACGTGCAGAGCATCGTGCGCAGCCTGCGCCGCCCGCAGTATTACCATCAGACCTATACCATCACCCGCCAGATGAACGGCGCTGTATCCGAGACATCCGCCGAGCTTTGGGTCGCGGACACGCGCGTGTGCGCTGTCCTGACGACCGCCAGCGGGGAAAAGCATATCCTGACCGACGGCGAGACGCTCTATGTCTGGTACGCCGGGGATGAAACGGTACGCACGCTTGCGGCCTCCCAGGACGCGACGATGGACGAGCTGATCGGTATCCCGACCTATGAACAGGTCGGAGCCATGCCGCCCGCCTCCATCACCGACGGCGAATTCATCACCGACGACCGCTATGATTCCGGCCAGCAGATCTTCGCCGCCTCGGAGGAAGGGACTGTCCGCCGCGAATGCTGGATCAGCCTCAGCTACGGCCTTCTGACCGAAAGCATCCTCAAATCCGGCGGCGAAACGATTTATGACGCCATCCAGACCGGACTCGAGATTTTGGCCGCCGGAGACGAGACGTTTGAAGATGTCTTCACCCTCCCCGACGGAACTGTCCCGTTCCAAGAGTAAGCGACCCCCCGAGGCTCCCCTTTCAAGGGGAGCTGGCGCGCAGCGCCTGAGAGGTTGCGGCGGGCAGCAGCGAGAAGCGGAAATCCAATGCGAATCCGTAGGCACCTGCCCATTTAACTGTAGGGGCCGATGCCCACATCGGCCCGGCAGAATGCACCGATTTTACGGGGATCTCCGGCGAAGTCGTAACTTCCCAACGGGCCGATGTGGGCATCGGCCCCTACAATCC
>ENA-ORTW01002919-ORTW01002919.1-human-gut-metagenome-genome-assembly--contig:-NODE-2919-length-15204-cov-8.379167_pt1 | contig 15204 bp, 9 predicted proteins | sample MGYA00242072_ERZ509193 | MGnify/ENA primary metagenome ERZ509193 (study PRJEB26280, sample SAMEA2338813) | human gut metagenome | biome: human gut; feature: human-associated habitat; material: faeces... | reverse complement strand
TTATATTTGTCGTCCGTTCGTCACCAACTAATATTCAATTAAACAACAATATTTCCATGTCTATGAGTAAGCAGCCACGCTGTTACAACAGCAACAGCCGGTACTGTAAGTATAACTCCTATACTTCCGGAGACTCCCTGCATAATCTCTATACCTATATTATACGAATTAATAATCTGTCTGAATGGAAGATTATATGCATAGTTAATAACAAGCTCACTTACTGCACTTCCTACAAAAGCAAGTATAAGCGTATTTGACATAGTTCCCATCATATCACGTCCAACATTCATACCGCTTTTAAACAATTCGAGGCAGCCAAGCTGTGGGGCTTTGTCATGTATTTCATACATTGCCGATGATACAGACATCGCAACATCCATGACAGCCCCCAAAGAAGCTATGAGAATTCCTGAAAATAACAGCCCGCCTATCTGGATATTAGTTATCTGCCCTACATAAGAAAGCGTTTCTATGTTTGATACATTATATCCGTCTATATCTGCCACCTTGCCAAACAGCCATGCTGATAAGCCTGCAAGAAGCACACCTGTTACTGTTCCGGCTATTGCACATATTGTTTTTACTGTAAAGCCACTGATAAGATACATAGTAACTATTGTTGTTATAATTGTAATGATCACGGCAGCCCAGAATGGAGAAAATCCTCTGTATATAAGAGGTATGTATATCATAAATATTGACACGAACGTAAACACAAGTCCAACTACTGACTTAACACCATTCTTTCCACCTATTATACATATGAGCAGTAAAAATATTCCTACAAATGCAGCCACTGCCACTATTCTATCCTTTGAGTATACTGAGACATTTTTAGAACTACCCGATACACTCATATGCACTACCACCGAATCTCCCTTTTCACATACTGCTCCGAACAGGTTTCCCTCGGCACTTGTAGCATCTACTACTTCTCCCTTATACTCTCCAGATGTAAGCTGCACCTTTAACCTCTGATATCCGACCCTTATTCCGTCAGGTGACAGATTATCCTCTACCACCTCGATTACTCTGGCATTCTCATATGAATAACCCAGTGTTGTTACTATTGGTTCTTTATCTGTAACCCTCAGCCTGTCTGCCGCAAATATAAATGCTGCAATACATATCACAACAACCACTGCTTTTACAACCACTTGTTTCTTATCTGACATTTACTTTTTCCTTCTTAAAGCATATTAATCCATATATTTTTACTGGTTAAGCTTCTTTTTCTTTCTTTCTACAAGTATAATACCTGCGGCACCTGCCATTGAAAGACCTGCTGCTGTGTACCATACTGCTGCCTTAGCTGTATCCCCAGTCTTAACCGTGCTACTTGAACCAGACGCATTTGCTGATGAATTTCCTGAACCAGATGCATCCTGACCAGCTTCACCATTATCCTCTGTGCCTATTCCATTTCCTGTACCTGCAGTATCCTCTGTTCCGTTTCCTGCTGCATTGTTATTATTTTCTGTGTTGCCCTTGTTATCATTATTCTCTACAGTCGCAAGACCCTTAACTGCATCCTGTAATGATGTTACTGCACTTGCTATATCTGTTGTTGTGCTTTCTGCATTTTCTGTAACAGCCTTTGCTGCTGTTATAGTATCTTCAAGAGTCTTTAAAGAAGCCTCTGTATAATTACCTGCCTTCTTAGCTGTATCATATGCAGCTTCTGCCTTTGCTATTTCTGTATCAAGTGCTGTCTTATCTGCCTGCTTTACAATCGTATATGCAGTCTTAACACCGCCATCTGCTACAAGCTCTTCATTAGATGCTGCATCATAAGTCCTTACTGTAAGAGTTGTATCTGTTATATCAAGAACAGAATATGTAGGTCTCCAGCTCTGGCATCTTGCTGCTATATAATCCTGCTGTGTACCAATAAGCTGATAATACTTACTACCAGTTGCTGAATTAGCCTCAAAATATACAGTACCTTCTGGATCTACTACCTTGCTTGAATCCTCCTTGCCTGACTTGAGGTTATAGCAGTTATTATCATTAATATATGCTGTGAAGTTCTCTTTATCATCTGTTGATGGCATATTTTCTTTTGTATATTTTTTATGGCTGTCAGAACCATCTGATGATATCTGATATGTTCTTGAATATGTATGATCATGTCCCTGAAGAACCGCATCTATATCATATTTATCTATAACAGGAGTAAGCTGTGTCCTAAGAACAATACCATCTGAATCTGAATGGTCATAACCAGAGCCATAAATATCCTGATGGAACATAAGTATTCTCCACTTTGCAGAAGGATTCTTCTCTGTTGCTTCCTTTATCACATTTTCATGTGTAGCAACATTATAGTTGTTGGTATCAATACTTATAAATAATGTATTGCCATATGTGAAGTAATAATCTGTACCTGCAGTTGTCTTTGATGCTGTATTAGCATCGCTTGTCTGCTTGTTAGGATAATTAAAATGATTAGAATAGTTAACTGACTTAGAATCATGATTACCGATTGTTGTAGCAACAGGAAGACTTCTAAGTACAGATGGATTAAGAAAACCTGCATATTCTATCTGCTGCTCCAGCTTATCAGCATCGTTGGATACACCAGTCTGGTTAATCTGGTCACCTGCTGACATAATAAAGCTTAAGCCTGGGAACTTTTTAACAGCATTGTTAAGTGTATGATACCAGTTGTATGAATCGTTCATTGCATAGTATTGTTTATTCTGGTTACCAAGCTGGTTTGTAGAAGCACCTATCTGTGGATCACCTACATACATTACTGAGAAGCTGTCTGTTGACTGTGTCTTATAGTCATATGTCTCAGACCATGCTCCATTTACATAATACTGGTACTTGTAAGAAGTATTCTCTGCAAGTCCTGTTACAGTAACCTTACATGGATATAATGTATATGTCTTGTCTCCATCCTTAACAGTCTCAACATCAGCTTCAACTGACTGTTTACCTTCATATGTCTTTATTTCTTTTCCAGAAGCATCCATAAGCTTAATCTTAGGAGTTTCATCCTTAGTTGTTGAATACCATGCTGCATTAAGCTTAGCTGCATCCTCACCTGGAGTTAATGCTATCTGACAGAAGTTAGTTCTTACGCTCTCCCACTTAGTCTTCCATTCTGCCCATTCTGTGCTGTTTGCATATACATTTGATTTAACATTATGAGCATCTGTTTCTTTTCCATCCTCTGTATAACAGGCATCCTTTACTTCCATTTCAACATCTGTTGATTCTGCTGCTGCATTATTCCATGCTGCCCTCTTTGAGCTTCTTGCCCATGTTTCTGTTGTTCCCATAGCCAGACTTGCTACCATCATTGCTGTAAGTGTTGCTGCTGCAACCTTTTTCATTCTTCTCATATCTTCCTCCTGATATTATGTCTTATTGACATTATGCTGGACATCAGACATTTCATATTCAGCCTCTGTTGCTGCTTTCCCAATCTGAAATGCTGGCTCCAACATAAAAATGCAACCTTAGGTTAATATAATATTTCCACCCTGCGATACGTATTTTGCAGAGATAAAATATGTTTCTTAACCAAAGATTGCTTATAATATAAAGAGTATTATTAAAATCTATATGTTTTATTACGTAAAATATCCGTAAAGGATTCTTAATCTCTTGTAATATATTCTCTAATATATTCTCGTTAAACACTCCACAGCTATATATTTCTTTATCTTCTTTTCAGCCACTTTAAGTCCCGATACTCACCCCACTATAAAATGTTTTTAAAATATCCTCATAAGTTGCACCACTCTCTGCCATATTCTGTGCCGTGTATACACTAACCCCGAAACCATCTCCCACTCCTGTTGTTGTTATCTTTACGCCACTATCCATATATTCTATTTTATAATTAGGTGAATTCAGTCCCAGAATCTTTGCAAATGTGCTTCCTGTCATCACCATATTGCCGACCTGCATCTTAGATACATATCCATCACTGCTTACCGATACAACCTGTACCTGCTTATCAAGCCCCTTTTTATCCAGTGTCAGACCATCGTATGCTTTTTCAAATGCATTAACAAAATCCTTGTTATTAACAGTCTTAACGACAAAATATTCTTTTGCTTCTTTATCCTTAGGACATTCAACTGCCATAAGATATGAATAATCATCTCCTAACATATCCTTGCCAGAAAGCGTATAACCTGCTGTTACGTATGTATACCTTGCCTCTATATATTGCCCGTTACAGCTTATTGTCATGCCATTTGTCGCTGCTACACAGTCATTTACAAGGTTATAATTATCCAAATAGTCCTTTCCCCACTTTTTCTTCATCTGTCCTGATGTCATATACGACATACCAAGCTGACTACTGTCTATGTTCATCCTTTCACCCATTAAACGGTATATATCTGTCCTTATCATAATGCTTTCTGCTTTTAGAAGTTCAATCTCATCACCCATATACAATCTGTCGGCAAGAACCATTGAAACAAACTTCTCAACCTCTACAGATTGTGATGCATTTTTATAATTCACTGTTATCGTCCTTCCATCAGCTATCTCTTCACTCACAGCCATATCAACAACACCTGTAAGCTTCAGCGTAATAACCGATGGCACCAGCAAATAAATGGCGATAAATATCATTATCTCCATACATTTCCTGACTATACTGTGGCCTTTCCTGCTTTCTTCCTTAATTAATGAATAATTATCTTCTCCCCTCCTGCTTTTATAATAATTATAATCCTTGTAATCATAATTCCCTGCCTCGCAGCTGCTTATGACATACCCTTGTGTATCGTTCCTTCTTCTTGCCTTCTTATATTCTATATACTGCTTGTCTGTCGCCGCTTCATCTATTCTTTCCCCGATTAAACCCACTCCTCTGATTATAATACGGGGTAAAAAAAATCTATCCAGTCTCATACACTTTATCTAGCCTCCTAGATAAAATGTATGAATACCGGATAGATATTATTCTATATTTTGCAACCTTTACTTTAACTTAACTGGTGTCTTAGTAAGCTTCCAGATTTCTGTTGCATACTCTTCAATAGTTCTGTCTGATGAGAACTTACCTGCCTTAAACGAGTTAATCATAACTGTCTTAGCCCAGCCAGTCTCATCCCTGTATCTCTTATCAATCTTAGCCTGTGCTTCTGCATAAGAACGGAAGTCCTTAAGAATGAAGTAAGTATCTGCTCTTCTTCCCTCCTGTGAGTTAAGAAGTGAGTTGTAGATATCCCTGAACATCTCTGGATCTTCCTTAGAATACTTACCATTGATAAGTTCCATAAGAACCTCTCTTATATTCTGGTCGTTGTTGAAGATTTCCATAGGATCATAGCCACCCTCATTCTCATAACGGATAACTTCATCAGAACGAAGACCGAATATTACGGCATTCTCCTCTCCAACCTCCTGTACTATCTCAACATTAGCGCCATCCATAGTGCCAAGTGTTATTGCACCATTAAGCATAAACTTCATGTTACCTGTACCTGAAGCCTCCTTAGATGCTGTAGATATCTGCTCAGATACATCTGCTGCTGCAAATATAATCTCAGCGTTAGATACTCTGTAATTCTCGATAAATACTACTTTAATTTTTCCATTAATAGATTCATCATTGTTGATCACATCTGCAACATTATTGATAAGCTTTATAGTCTGCTTTGCAATCTTATAACCAGCGGCAGCCTTTGCACCAAAGATAAATGTTCTAGGAACAATATCCATATCAGGATTCTTCTTGATTTCATTGTAAAGGTACATAACATGAAGAATATTAAGAAGCTGTCTCTTATATTCGTGAAGTCTCTTTACCTGTACATCAAATATAGAATCCGGATTAACATCTATTCCATTGTGCTCCTTGATATACTTTGCAAGTCTTACTTTATTCTTATGCTTAATCTGCATGAATTCCTGTCTTGCCTTTTCATCATTAACATATACAAGCATCTTTTCAAGCTGCTTAAGGTCTGTTACCCATCCATCACCAATCTTGTCTGTAATCCAGTCTGCAAGAAGTGGATTAGCATGAAGAAGGAATCTTCTCTGTGTGATACCATTAGTCTTGTTGTTGAACTTCTCTGGCATCATCTCATAGAAATCCTTAAGCTCCTGCTTCTCTAAGATTTCTGTATGAAGTCTTGCAACACCATTGACAGAATATCCAGCACATATAGCAAGATTAGCCATCTTAACCTGACCATCATATATAACAGCCATCTTTCTGACCTTTTCCTGGTCTCCTGGGTACTTTGCCTTAATATCTTCAACGAATCTTCTGTTGATTTCCTCTACTATCTGATAGATTCTTGGAAGAAGTCTTGAGAACAGCTCAATAGGCCACTTCTCAAGTGCCTCAGCCATAATAGTATGGTTAGTATATGCAACTGTCTTAGTTGTTACATCCCATGCTTCATCCCATTCAAGACCATTCTCATCCATAAGGACTCTCATAAGCTCTGCAACTGCAACTGTTGGATGTGTATCATTAAGCTGGAATGTAACCTTCTCATAAAGCTTCTTTACATCACCATTGTGCATATTCTTATATCTTTCAACAGCTCTCTGAACTGATGCTGATACGAAGAAATACTGCTGCTTAAGTCTTAATTCCTTACCTGCATAATGGTTATCGTTAGGATAAAGAACTTCTACAATATTCTTTGCAAGGTTCTCTTCCTCTATAGCCTTCTGGTAATCGCCCTTGTCAAATGAGCTTAAGTTAAATGTATTAACTGGCTCTGCATCCCATATTCTAAGTGAATTGACTGTGTTGTTACCATATCCGATAACTGGAAGATCGTAAGGAACAGCTATAACTGAACGGTAATCTTCCTGAACGAATATATCACGTCCAGTAGCTTCATCTCTGTAAGAACGCACATATCCACCAAACTTGACTTCATATCTGTATTCAGAACGCTTAATCTCAAATGGATTGCCATCCTTTAACCAGTTATCAGGAACCTCTACCTGATATCCGTCCTTAATCTCCTGCTTGAACATACCATACTTATATCTGATACCACATCCATAAGCTGGATATTCAAGAGTTGCAAGTGAATCAAGGAAACATGCTGCAAGTCTTCCAAGTCCACCATTACCAAGTGCTGCATCTGGCTCCTGATCCTCGATAACATTAATATCAAGTCCAAGCTCCTCAAGTGCTTCTTTTATCTCGTTATACTTAGTAAGGTTAATCATGTTATTACCAAGTGCACGTCCCATAAGGAATTCCATAGACATATAATATACAATCTTAGGATCTTCCTTGTCATATGTCTTATGTGTAGCTATCCACTTATCTATGATAAGATCCTTAACTGCATACGCAACTGACTGGAACACCTGCTGCTTATCTGCCTCATCAATATTCTTTCTATAAAGAGATTTACAATTACTTACAACTTTTTTCTTGAATTCTTCCTTGCTAAAAGATGCTTCTGTACCTGTCACCATGTATTCTTCTCCTCCTTAATATATAGATATACCACAAATGTATATCATTATTCCTGATTTAACTAATCGTGTCTGATTTAATTAACATTATTCACAAAACACGTTACACGATGGTTAAATTATACACGATTCGCACCCTTATTGCAATTTAATAAAATTAATTGATCATTATTATTCACCTCGATTCTATTCATATAAATGATTTATATGCAACATAATCTTCTATAACATTTTTTATAGTTCTTATTAGTTTCAGTATATTCATCCTTAATAATATTTCAATACAATTGGCGTGAACTGTCATTTGGGGGGCGTGAATTGTGTATCGGCTCATTTATTTCTATTTACTAAAAGACGAGGAGAAAATACGCATAACTGCGATTTTCTCCTCGTCTTTACATATTATAAATTATTAAGATACTGTTTTAGTTCTTCTCAACCGCAAGCACAACCTTCTCACCATTGATATCCCAATCCTTAGTGAATCCTGCTGTCTTACCTGTTTCAATAGTATTTGCAAGAACAACGCTCTTAATCTGCTCTGCATTCTTAACCATAAGGTCTGCTAACTTGTCATTACCATCTACATATACAGTAATCTTATCCATAACCTCAAATCCTGCATCCTTACGCATTGTCTGGATCTTACTTACGATTTCTCTTACGAAACCTTCCTCAATAAGCTCTGGTGTAAGGTTAGTATCCATAACAACTGTAATACCCTTATCAGAACTTGCTACAAAGCCTTCCTTCTGAGTCATCTCTATAAGAACATCATCCTTCTCAAGAACGATATCTTCACCATCAGCATTGATTGTAAATGAACCCTTAGTATTAAGTTCATCCATAGTTGCATTGCCATCAAGTGTTGAAAGTGCTGCTCTGATAGCATTAAGATGCTTGCCATACTTTGGTCCAAGTGTCTTTAACTGTGGCTTGAATGAATATGAAGTAAATGCTCTTACATCATCTGTGTACTCAACTTCCTTAACATTAAGCTCATCTGCTATGATAGCTGTAAAGTATTCGTTTAACTTCCAGTCAGCCTTGATGTACAGCTTGCCTATTGGCTGTCTGTTCTTGATGTTAGTTGAGTTACGGCATGCTCTTCCGATAACAACAGCGTTTAATACATCTTCCATGTTATCTTCAAGTTCCTTGTCAATCCATTCTTCCTTAACTTCTGGGAAGTCGCAGAGGTGGATACTGATAGGAGCTGTCTTATCTATGCTGCATACAAGGTTTCTGTAAATGCTTTCTGTCATGAAAGGAATCATAGGTGCTGCTGCCTTGCAAAGTGTTACAAGTGTTGTGTAAAGAGTCATATAAGCATTAATCTTATCCTGCTCCATACCCTTAGCCCAGAATCTTTCACGGCATCTTCTTACATACCAGTTAGAAAGCTCATCTACAAAGTCCTCAAGTGCTCTTGCTGTTTCTGTAATCTTGTAGTTGGCAAGATTGTTATCAACAGTCTTAACAAGAGTATTAAGCTTAGAAAGAATCCATTTGTCCATAACAGGAAGCTTATCATACTCAAGTGTATACTTAGTAGCATCAAAATCATCTATGTTAGCATAAAGTACAAAGAATGCATATGTGTTCCAGATAGTTCCCATGAACTTTCTCTGTCCTTCTGTAACAGCCTTATCATGGAATCTGTTAGGAAGCCATGGTGCTGAGTTCTCGTAGAAATACCAGCGGATAGCATCTGCACCGTGCTTCTTTAATGCGTCAAATGGATCTACTGCATTTCCCTTTGACTTACTCATCTTCTGTCCATCTGCATCCTGAACGTGACCAAGTACGATAACATTTTCATAAGGTGCTTTATTGAAAAGAAGTGTTGATATAGCAAGCAGTGAGTAGAACCAGCCTCTTGTCTGGTCAACGGCTTCTGAAATGAACTTAGCAGGGAACTGCTGTTCAAACACTTCCTTATTCTCAAATGGATAGTGGTGCTGTGCAAATGGCATTGAACCTGAGTCGAACCAGCAGTCGATAACTTCTGGAACTCTCTTCATCTTGCCCTTACACTTAGGACAAGTACATGTAACAGCATCAATATATGGTCTGTGAAGCTCGATATCATCTGGGCAGTTATCAGAATGTTCCTTTAATTCTGCCTTGCTTCCGATAGATAACATTTCTCCACAATCATCACATACCCAGATATTAAGAGGAGTACCCCAGTATCTGTTACGTGAAATTCCCCAGTCCTGAACATTTTCAAGCCATGCGCCAAAACGTCCAGTTCCTATAGTTTCCGGAATCCAGTTGATTGTCTTGTTGTTAGCTATTAAGTTAGCCTTAACTTCTGGATCACTCATCTTGATAAACCAAGACTCTCTTGCATAGTAGATAAGTGGTGTATCACATCTCCAGCAGAATGGATAATCATGCTCAAACTTAGGAGCATCGAATAACTTGCCTTCCTTATCAAGATCCTTAAGAACCTCTGGGTCTGCTTTCTTAACGAACATTCCCGCATATGGTGTTTCCTTTGTAAGTTCACCCTTACCATCAACGAACTGTACGAATGGAAGGTCATACTTACGTCCAACCTTGGCATCATCTTCACCAAATGCTGGTGCAATATGAACGATACCAGTACCATCTGACATAGTTACATAGTCATCACATGTAACAAAATGTCCCTTCTTGTGCTGCTTAGCTGCAACATCTGCCGCACACTGGTATAATGGCTCATATTCTTTATATTCAAGGTCTTTACCCTTGTAAGTTTCTAATACTTCGTAATCAACGCCTGCACCGCTTCCAGCTTCCTTACCTTCTTCAATAGCTGCTCCTGTTACTGTCTGACCGGCCTTAACTGCAAGTCCGCCAAGTACCTTATCAAGAAGTGCCTCTGCCATATAGTAAGTATAGCCGTCTGCCGCCTTAACCTTTACATATGTTTCTTCTGGGTTCACGCAGAGTGCCACGTTAGATGGAAGTGTCCAAGGTGTTGTTGTCCATGCAAGGAAATATGCATCTTCGCCTACACACTTGAAACGTACTACTGCCGAACGCTCCTTAACAGCCTTGTAACCCTGTGCTACTTCGTGTGATGAAAGTGGTGTTCCACAACGTGGGCAGTAAGGAACAATCTTAAAGCCCTTGTATAAAAGACCCTTATCCCATATCTGCTTTAAAGCCCACCATTCAGACTCGATGAAGTTATCATCATATGTGATGTATGGATTATCCATATCAGCCCAGAAACCAACTGTAGATGAGAAATCCTCCCACATACCCTTGTATTTCCATACGCTTTCCTTACATTTCTTGATGAATGGCTCAAGACCATACTCTTCAATCTGTTCCTTGCCATCAAGACCTAATTCCTTCTCAAGCTCAAGCTCAACTGGAAGTCCATGTGTATCCCATCCGGCCTTACGTGGAACCATATAGCCCTTCATTGTTCTATATCTTGGAATCATATCCTTTATAACTCTTGTAAGAACATGTCCTATATGTGGCTTACCATTAGCTGTTGGAGGTCCATCATAAAATGTATATATTTCCCCCTTCTTGCGGTTATCAATACTCTTCTGGAATATATCATTATCCTTCCAGAACTTTTCAACCTGTTTTTCTCTGTCTACGAAATTCATATCTGATGAAACTTTCTCGTATACCATTGTGTTACTCCTTTCAAATCATTTACTTAATCGTAACGATGTTAGCTTGCTTTATTGGTGCTGTAACAAATGTCGTTACACACGCAAAAAAGCCCCTGCCGTAATACGACAGGGGCTGAATCAACTTAACCTATATCAATTACGACATACCATCATATGCGTCCCTTGTAACGGTAGGATTACCGTCCTCACTTACTTTTCGTAATATAATACTATCCTTAATGTTACCCATAATATTATACTGCAAAGTTCTGCAAGGATGCTTGGAAGTGATATTCAACTATGCTCTACTCACACCGGCTTCCACCATCCCGGCTCGCTATTGCTTTCTTTCATAATCTACTGTCTTCGTCATCGCAGATAATGTGATTGTATATAATTGATCTTAAAATGTCAATAATTAAGCTGTATTATTTATTATAATTTATCACAAAATTACCTGTTATTGTGTTATATGATGCATTCCTTTAGCCCTGCTATGCCCGTCCTTTTCTGCGTTCAATTCCTTTTTCCTTATAATATCGCGCTTTATCGGCATACATTTTCTCCTCTGCCTCACGTAACATTTCATCAAAGCCTGTTATTACATTCTCACTCCAGATAACACCTGCTGCCATATTCACAGAACGCTCATTCATTAGTTTTTTTAACTCTGTTATACGCTTTATTAATGTATTCTCATCTATCTGTGTACAGATTACAAGGAACTCATCTCCACCTATACGAAATACTGCATCCACTCCAAACACGTCTGTAAGGCATCCACATGCATTAAGAATAAGTCTGTCGCCTGCCTCATGTCCCATTGTATCATTCACATATTTCAGTCCTGTAACATCACAGTAAACAACGCCTATACTCTGTTTTTTATCTATACTATCTACACAGTCTCTCATAGCGAAACGGTTTCCTATATTGGTCAGGGCGTCCTTATAGCTCATATCCTCAAGCTTTCTCATCGTATTCCTGCGCTTTATACATGATATAATAAAAGCTCTCATAATCTCTAGTATACTTAAGGCATATTCGAGTGTAAGCAGCGGTGGATTGTCTATTCCCATAAATGCAATAACTTCTCCTTCGTTATATATAGGAATTACAATTATCGAATGAATACCCTGTCTTTTTAAATTATCATATTGAAGGGGAGCACTCTCTTTTATCTCTTCAAGATCCTTAATCACGATGTTTCCGCCTTCTTCAAAACACTTATACCAGTTAGCACATACATCCGGAGGCACATTCTGAAGATTATCCTTCTCTGGACTTACTCCCTCTGCCGTCCACTCATATGTATTATCATCTCCACCATATATATTTTTTTCAAATATATAGGTTCTTTCTCCATTAAGTGCTTTACCTATATACCCAAGAAGTGTGTTTATCGTTTCATCAGGTGTATCTGCTGCAAGTGCCACTCTTAAGCCCTCATTGACAAGTGCTTCAGTTTCTCTATACTTCTGGATAATCTTATCCTGTGCATACTCCTCACTTATATCTATGCCTATTTCCAACCTGTACTTTCTGTTTCCTTCACCCTCTATCAGTGTATCCTTTATTATCATATATTTATCTAATACAGGATTATAATAACGCCATTCCTCAAAGGCTCCTGGTAAAAGTCTGCTGTTGTTGCACATACCACATTTAACAGAAGCTTTTTGTAATACCTCATAACACTTCTTGCCTTTTATATCCTCTATTGATTCTAAGCCATACGCTTTCAATGCTTTATGATTCATATATACAATTTCATTGGTTTCTATATCTGTTGCATATACATATTCATTCAGATTTATAAAAAAATCCCCTATTTCTTTTATATTTTTCATACGCATGTCTCCCTTTATTATTGAATCCGTAATATTCCCCATTCATTAAACGAATCAGCATATTCTATATATAATTTCTCCGTAACAGCCCCTGTTTCTTTTACATTTATATCATTTTGTTATTTTTTTATCAATGCGTAGTATAATATTTTTATTATTTTTTCATGCATATTATACCACAATATTTGCCGCCCGCGCATCCATTTTCAATCAAGTGTGCGGACTCTGCACCGGGGAGCCATCCGGGTGCCTCTTGCGCCGCGGCGGCGGAGAGGCGGGACTTCCGGCTATGGCCTTTGCGAATTGACGCAGGGGACGTGACGGGACGGCGGGTTCAGTGTGTCTGCCGCTGCCACAGAACTTCCGCCTGTACCCGTAGCGGGAAGATGCGGTTGGGGCAGGACAGCAGCTCGTACAGGATGTTGAATTCCCGGATGGTCACGGGGATCTCCGCTCCGGCAAGAGAGGCCGTCAGCGCGTCGGCATACAGAAGAAGTCCGTCCACGGACAGCTTCCGGCTGGCCTCAATATTGGCCCGGCGCAGCAGTGCCCGCACCCGCATGAACAGCCCGCTGAAGTCGCCGGACTTCACCATATAGTCGTCAATGCCTGGGTCGTACCCCTTCTGAAGACTCTCTGGGGAAATGTACCATCCTGCCACAGCACCCAATTGGCTGCGCTCTGTTAACATGTGTCCTCTTTCCGAAATTTTTGCTGCCCGGCGGGGGCTGCGGGACCCGGATTGGTGAAACGTAAAAAAGAGGCACCCCTGAAAATTATGGCGCATTCAAAAAATGGTGGTGAAAACGGGAGGAAAAGATGTTATAATATCTAAAACACAGGAGGACAGCCGCCTTGGACTTGAGAGAGTATATTGCGCCCGACCTTTTAGAGAAGTTTGAATTTTACAGCTATAATCACGCGCTTGAGATTATCACACAGGCATTTCCGGCGGAGTGGAGCGAGATTGTGGACTGCCTGCGTCAGCTGCGCATCACTACGGACGATCTTCGGGAGTCCGGCGGAAACGAGACCAAGATCCCCAAAAAGTTTGATGATGTGCTGTATCCCCGCGGATGGCGCGAGATCCGCATTTCCGGCGACCTCCACATCAAGTTCTATCCGCGGCAGGCCGAACAGCGGGGACGCTTTTCCCAGGAGCCGTTTGAGGAAAAGGTCATACCCGGGTATATCGACGGACATAATATCGACTTTCTGAAAAACCGGATCGCCTTCGATCTGGAGTGGAACAGCAAAGATCAGACGTTCGACCGGGACCTGCTGGCCATGCGGACGTATTATGACTGCGACCTTGTCAGTGCAGGGATCATCATTACGCGCTCTGCCGAGCTGAACGACATCTTCAAAACCATTTACGACTATGACGGAAAGACCCGCCAGTGGAAACCCATTCTGCGGAAGTACGGGGCCAGCACCACCTGGATGGGGAAATTGACCTATCGCTTGGATTCCCGCAGGAACGGCGGATGCCCCATTCTGGCAGTAGGCATCAAGAAACCGTGCATCACAGATTGGGAGGAAGGGTACATCGATGAGCACAATCCAGGAAACATCTGAAAATCTGCTGCGTTTCTGCGGCGATCAAAAATACGCCACCATATATGCCGACCCTCCCTGGAGGTTCCAGAATCGGACCGGGAAGGTAGCGCCTGAGCACAAGCGGCTGAATCGCTACGAGACCATGGAGCTGGAAGACATCATGGCGCTGCCGGTGGCACAGGTGGCGGCGGAGAAGAGCCATCTGTATCTGTGGGTCCCCAATGCCCTGCTTCCCGACGGCCTTGCGGTCATGAAGGCCTGGGGATTCGAGTACAAGGGCAATATCATCTGGGAGAAGGTTCGCAAGGACGGAGAACCGGACGGCCGGGGTGTGGGGTTCTACTTCCGGAATGTGACGGAAATTCTGCTCTTTGGTGTCAGGGGCGGCGGGAACAGGACGCTGCCCCCGGCCAGGTCCCAGGTGAACCTGCTGCGGGCACAGAAGCGGGAGCACTCCAGAAAACCGGACGAATTCATCCCCCTGATCGAGCGATGCTCTCCAGGGCCGTTTCTTGAGCTGTTTGCCCGCGGGGACCGGGAGGGCTGGGCCATGTGGGGCAATCAGGCCACAGCGGAATATGAACCCACATGGAATACCTATAAAAACCACACGAAAAAACCGGAAGACTGCCGGGAGGAGAGAGCTTCCCGCTCCTGATGACCCGGAGAACAGGGCGGACCGCGCCGTTCCTGTGGGGCAGAATATCGGAAAAACGGCCGTGCGATCAAAAATC
>ENA-ORTW01002905-ORTW01002905.1-human-gut-metagenome-genome-assembly--contig:-NODE-2905-length-15240-cov-3.355087_pt1 | contig 15240 bp, 7 predicted proteins | sample MGYA00242072_ERZ509193 | MGnify/ENA primary metagenome ERZ509193 (study PRJEB26280, sample SAMEA2338813) | human gut metagenome | biome: human gut; feature: human-associated habitat; material: faeces... | reverse complement strand
GTTATTTCACAAAATCATTCAAGAAACTGTTTGGGGTATTGCCTACACAATATAAATAAGCTTATAACGGGCTCTGTTGTTTTATTTTGCAACATTTGTTCCATATCTTGCAACGTGTGAACGGTTTGTATCGAAGAGTGTTTTCTACTTTTACAACCTATAAAGAATATGAACCAATAATTAATTAAAAACGATTTGTTGGATATGAAATGTATTTTGTTGTTTTTATCGTTAGTCTGCTCGTTGAGTGTGAGCGCACAGTATTGTTCAGAAGTATGGTCTCCCGACAATGGGGACGGTACCTATACCAATCCTGTGATAAATGCTGATTATAGTGATCCCGATGTGGTAGCTGTAGGCGATGATTATTATCTTACAGCCAGTTCTTTTAACTGTATGCCCGGGCTACCTATTTTACACAGTAAAGACCTTGTTAATTGGGAGATAATAGGTCACGCCTTGCGTAGCCAGTTTCCTGATTCTGTGCGCACACAACATGGTATGGGTATATATGCTCCGAGTATAAGATATCATTCAGGCGAATTCTATATCTATTGGGGAGATCCCGATCGGGGTATTTTTATGGTGAAAACCAAAGATCCTGCAGGTGAATGGGAAAAACCGGTGATGGTGGTTGAAGGTCTCGGGTATATCGATACGACTCCGTTGTGGGATGAGGATGGTCGTTGTTATCTTGTCAATGGATGGGCTAACAGTCGTATAGGTTTTAATGGTGTGCTTACTGTACGTGAATTGTCTGCTGATGGCACACGCGCCATAGGTGAGCCATGTATTGTATTCGATGGTGATGCTACAGGCAATGTTACTACCGAAGGGCCTAAGTTTTATAAGCGTGACGGCTGGTATTGGATTCTTTGTCCTGCCGGTGGTGTAGCTGGAGGCTGGCAGTTGGCTATGCGCAGTAAATCGCCTTATGGTCCATATGAATGGAAACGTGTATTGGAACGCGGAAAAACCACGATGAATGGACCTCATCAAGGTGGATGGATACATACAAAATATGGTGAAGACTGGTTTATACATTTTCAGGATAAAGGTCCTTATGGCCGCGTGTGTCATTTACAACCTGTCGATTGGAGTAGTGGATGGCCTGTTATGGGGAATGCTGGTGAGCCTTACTGGAAATTCCGTAAGCCGAAATCAGATAGTAAGACTATAGTTAATCCTGTGGAGACTGATGAGTTTGATTCATCAAAACTTGGTATGCAGTGGCAATGGCAAAATGATTATAAAGAAAGTTACGGGCAAGCTACAAGTATGGGGTTTTTCCGCCTGTTTACGTATGCATTACCTGAGCTTGGAGATGTCAGTAATCTGTGGTATGTACCGAATATGCTATTACAGAAAACACCGGCTGATGAATTTACAGCTACCACAAAGCTGAGTTTTTGTTCGCGTAATTCAGACCAGTATGTTGGTCTTGTCTGTATGTCGGCCGAATATTCGTCTGTGGGTCTGCAACGTACCGAGGACGGTTACGAGTTACAGATACGCCATAATCCGAATGCCATGCGTACTCACTTGACTGATGAGGTGTTAACTGTGGATACCTTGAAACCCACACAAAAAGGAACTCCACGTAAGGGACGTCCTGCGGAGATGCATATAAAGGATGTGTACCTACGCATGAGTATAAAAGACAGCAAGGTGAACTATGCCTACAGCATTGATGGAAAGAAATGGAAGAAGGCTGGTGGCGAGTATGCTATGGGCAAAGGACGTTGGATAGGTTCAAAAATAGGATTTTTTGCCGTTGATCCAAATAAGACTGGTCGCAAAGGATTTATTGATATCGACTGGTTCAGGATTTCCCGATAGCTACTCTGTAGTCGTATCTTGCAACATTTGTTCCACATCTTGAAACGTGGGAGCGGTTTGTATCAAGGTGGATTTTCTACATTTGCTGTTGATAAATCAATGAATAATACCATGAACAGACAGAATTTACTTATTTTATTATGTATGCTTTTGCTTTTTCCCGTATCCGGACAGAGCAATAACCGTGAGAAATATAATTTCAACCCTGGATGGTTGCTTTATATCGGAGATACGCCGGGGGCGGAAAGAACGGATTTTTCCGATGAAAACTGGAAAAAAATTACTTTGCCCCGGGCTTTTAATGAAGATGAGGCATTTAAAGTACATATATGGGGAATGACGGATACTATAGCCTGGTATAGAAAACATTTCAGGCTCCCTAAGACTGCAAAAGGGAAGAAGGTCTTTATTGAGTTTGAGGGAGTACGGCAGGCGGCGGATTTCTATTTGAACGGCAAGCATATAGGATTGCATGAAAATGGGGTGATGGCGGTAGGCTTTGATCTGACTCCGTTTCTGAATTTTGGTGGAGAGAATGTGATTGCTCTCCGAACAGACAATGACTGGAGGTATAAGGAGCGTTCGACTGGAAGTTTGTTCCAGTGGAATGATAGAAATTTCAATGCCAATTATGGAGGAGTACCTAAAAATGTATGGTTGCACATTACTGATAAATTATACCAGACCTTGCCTCTATACAGTAATTTACAGACTACAGGGACTTACATCTATGCATCCGATATTAAGGTAAAGACCCGTGAGGCGGTTGTTCATGCAGAGTCACAGGTGCGGAATGAGTATGGCAAGTCCGTTCATGTGGATTATGAGGTGAGCATTTATGATTATGATGGAAAAAGGGTCAGTACATTCCGGGGACAACCGACGACAATGCAGTCCGGAGAAACAGTTGTATTGAAAGCTTCTGCACCGTTAAAAGATCTTCATTTTTGGAGTTGGGGCTATGGCTATTTATATGATGTGAAGACTACCCTGTTGGTGAATGGCCGTTCAGTGGATGAAGTTGTTACCAGGACAGGTTTCCGCAAGACTCGTTTTGGAGAAGGAAAAGTGTGGCTCAATGACCGTGTGTTGCAGTTGAAGGGATATGCGCAACGGTCCAGTAATGAATGGCCGGGAGTAGGAATGTCTGTACCGCCTTGGATGAGTGACTACTCTAACGGATTAATGATTGAGCATAATGCCAATCTTTTTCGGTGGATGCATGTCACTCCCTGGAAACAGGATGTGGAATCTTGTGACCGTGTGGGGGTGATACAGATGTTGCCTGCAGGAGATGCGGAAAAAGATGCGACCGGCAGACGTTGGGAACAACGGAAAGAGTTGATGAGGGATGTCATTATTTATATGCGTAATAATCCAAGTATTTTATTTTATGAATCGGGAAATGAATCAATCAGCCGTGAGCACATGGTTGAGATGATTGCCATACGGGATCAGTATGATCCGTACGGAGGAAGGGCGATAGGTTCCCGGGAGATGCTGGATATTCGTGAGGCTGAATATGGTGGTGAAATGCTTTATGTGAATAAAAGTGAACATCATCCTATGATTCAGACTGAATATTGTCGTGATGAGGGGTTGCGTAAATATTGGGACGAATATAGTTATCCGTTTCATAAACAGGGAGATGGTCCTTTGCACAAAGGACAGGATGCCGGAGCATATAATCAGAATCAGGACAGGCTGGCTGTGGAATTTGTCCGACGTTGGTATGATTTGTGGCGTGAGCGTCCCGGAACAGGCCGGCGTGTCAATTCAGGAGGTGCGAAGATTGTGTTTTCCGATACGCAGACTTATGGACGTGGTGCCGAGAATTATCGCCGGAGCGGTGTGGTGGATCCGTTGAGAATCCCTAAGGATGGCTTCTTTGCACACAAGGTAATGTGGGACGGATGGGTGGATGTGGAAAACTATCATACTCATATTATTGGTCATTGGAATTATACTCCGGATGTGAGAAAACCTGTTTATGTGGTTTCATCGGGAGATGCAGTGGAACTGTTTGTAAATGGAAAATCCAAAGGTTTCGGCAGACAGGATTATCGGTTCTTGTTTACTTTTGATTCTGTGCAATGGGAGAAAGGGACGATTGAAGCCATATCTTACGATGAACAGCATAAAGAATTGAGCCGTCATTCTCTTCAAACCGTTGGAGAGCCTGAACGGTTAAAACTGACCTTGATGCATAGTCCGCAAGGCGTCTTTGCCGACGGCGCTGATATAGCTATGGTGCAGGTGGAAGTGGTGGATGGCAATGGAGAACGATGCCCGTTAGCTAATCATAAGATAAAGTTTGATTTACAAGGCCCGGCTGAATGGAGAGGAGGAATAGCACAGGCGGCAGATAATTATGTGTTGGCAAAAGAACTTCCTGTGGAATGTGGTATAACACGAGTGATGATCCGCTCGACAACGCAACCGGGAAATGTGGTGCTGAAGGTGGCTGCGGAAGGGTTGGCTTCAGAAGAAATAGCTTTCAGTACGCAGCCGGTAGAAGTTAAAAATGGCTTAAGTACCTTTTTCCCTTCCGTTGGGTTGCCTAGCCGCTTTGACCGTGGTGAAACTCCGTCCTCGCCCTCTTATAAAGAAACCAAAGTTGATGTCAGAGTGGCTGATGTTACAGCCGGAACAAATCAAAGGGATGCAGGGAAAAGTTTTGATGACAACGAATTGAGCGAGTGGAAAAATGATGGCAGGTTGAACACCGCCTGGATTACATATAAATTGGAAAGGCGTGCGGAAATAGATGATATCTGTATCAAACTGACCGGATGGAGGCAGCGTTCTTATCCGCTTGAAGTATATGCCGGAGAACACTTGATTTGGAGCGGGAACACGGAGAAAAGTTTGGGATATGTCCATTTGATGATTGACCGTCCGGTACGTTCTGATGAGATAACCATCCGTTTGAAGGGGGCTACTCAGGATTCCGATGCATTCGGCCAAATCATAGAAGTTGTGGAACCCAAGGCCGGAGAGCTTGATCTTTTCAAAGCTGAAGGAGGCAAGAAGGTACACAATGAACTCCGGATAGTTGAGGTGGAATTTTTAGAAACTTTGAATCAGTAATTTCAGAAATTAAGAAAATACGTCTATATTTACATCAATTATAAAATATCTTTTTATGAAAAATATATTCATAGGGTTGATAGCTGTTTGGGGGCTTTTTCTCGTTTCATGTGAAACAAGGGAGCCCATGGCTGAAGTAATAGAAAGAGGGCTGGAGGTTTCCAAACGGCAAGCTGTCTTTTTAGCGAAGGAAGTGGAAAATCAGAAAGGAAGGCTTCCACGGACTTATGAGGGTGGTGAACTGAAAACATCCGATTACCGGGCATGGATTTCCGGCTTTTTCCCGGGAGTGTTATGGTATTTGTATGAGAATACGCCTACGGATGAACTGAAAAGATATGCGGAACTATATACAGAACGGGTGGAGTCTGCCAAGGATATGACCACCACCCATGATTTAGGGTTTATGTTATATTGTAGCTTCGGAAACGGATATCGGTTGGCAAAGAATCCTCATTATTTAGAGGTGATGACTGTAGGAGCGGAATCCTTGGCAACTCGTTATGATGAGCGGGTAAAAGCTATCAAATCGTGGAATTCAAATGAAAAATGGCAGTTTCCCGTCATTATTGATAATATGATGAATCTGGAATTTTTGTTTTTTCTTGCTAAGACAACGGGGGAAAAAAGTTTGATGAATATGACTGACAGTCATGCACAGACCACTCTTCGACATCATTTTAGAGATGATTATAGTTGTTATCATGTAGTTTCTTATGATACGCTTTCCGGACAACCACATTTTAAAGGTACTCATCAGGGGTACGCCGACAATTCGGCATGGGCCAGAGGACAGGCATGGGCACTGTATGGCTATACCATGATGTACAGGGAGACCGGAAAGACCGAATATTTGGAACAGGCGCGGAAAGTAGCTTCTTATATTAAGAATCATCCCAATTTGCCGGACGATAAAATACCTTATTGGGATTTTGACGCACCGGATATTCCTGCTGCTCCCCGGGATGCATCCGCCGCTGCTGTTATGGCATCGGGACTTATTGAACTGAGTCAGCTGGATAAAAGTAAGGAAGGAGCGGATTGGCTGGAGCTGGCAGAAATGCAGATTCGTTCTTTGTCCTCTCCGGAGTACCTTGCCGAACCGGAAACCAACGGAGGTTTTATCTTGAAGCATAGTGTGGGAAATTATAATAAGAATTCGGAAGTAGATGTTCCCCTGTCTTATGCAGATTATTATTATGTCGAGGCTTTGTTACGCTTAAAAAAACTACAGAATGAGAACTAGGAATTGTTTGTTGATTGCTTTTTGTTTTATTTTTTTGTGTGGAAAACTGTATGCTCAGCCTACAGGTAGTGAGGACCGTATGTACTGGGTGCAGACTTTAACAAGGATTGCTGATCCTGTGTTGGTCAATCTCAGTCAGGGCACGTTGAAAAAGAATATGCCGTTTGAGTCACTGTCTGATGAACCTTTACGTAGAAGTGTTTCCTATCTGGAAGCGGTAGGAAGAACCGTTTGCGGTATTGCTCCTTGGCTGGAACTGGGACCTGATGATACTCAGGAAGGAAAGTTAAGAGAAAGGTATATTCAACTGGTGGTTAAAGGACTGAAACAGGCTGTCGATCCGCAATCAGCTGATTATTTGATGTTTGATAACCGTCATTCCCAGCCCTTGGTAGATGCGGCTTTTCTTGTACAAGGTTTGTTGAGAGCTCCCAGACAACTTTGGGGAAATCTGGATGTGGATATTCAAAAAAAACTGGTGTATGAGTTGAAAAGAACGCGTGGCATAAAGCCTAATGAGAGTAATTGGTTGCTTTTCGCTTCGATGGTAGAAGCGGCCTTGTTGGAATTTACGGGGGAATATGATAGTCAGAGATTATATTATGGTGTAAACCGTTTCATTGATGAATGGTATAAAGGAGATGCCTGGTATGGAGATGGGGCAGAATTGCATCTGGATTATTATAACAGTTTGGTCATCCATCCGATGTTGACGGATGTATTGTATGTCATGAAAAAGCATGGATTGGAGCGTGCTGAGTTCTTGGAACGCCAATTGGTTCGTCAACAACGAATGGCTGCCCAGCTTGAACGGATGATCTCTCCGGAAGCCACTTATCCTGTAGTGGGCCGTTCTATCGTGTATCGTTTTGGCGCTTTTCATGCGCTTTCTCAAATTGCTTTGTTGGACAAGATTCCTCAGTCTCTTTCCAAAGGACAGATCCGTTCTGCTCTGACAGCTGTTATGCAGAGGCAGATATCTATGCCCGGTACTTTTGATGAAAACGGGTGGCTGAAAATTGGCTTTTCAGGCAGTCAGATAAATATGTCCGAACCTTATATAAATACAGGCAGTCTGTATATGTGTACAGCGGTCTTTTTGCCATTGGGACTTCCGGCAAATCATCCTTTCTGGACTGAGCCTTATAGTGAATGGACTAACCTGAAGGCATGGAAGGGTGTTGATGTAGGGGCGGATAAGGCTTTGAGAAAAGGTTAGGTGTCTATGAAAAGAAAAGTAACTTAACTTATTTACCCGGGTAAGTCAACTTAAATGCCGAAGTAACTTAACTTACTTGGTCTATGAAGATAGCTTACTTTTCATTGGCCAGTTTGTCTAATTTTAAAGAGCATGGAGATTTTTCCATATTAAAGGAAAAATCTCCATGCTTTATGTTTGTATGTCAATAGAATAGCTATTGTGTAATATGGAATCCCCCTCTACTTTTGCATGGAATAAATTATAAAACTTTAATTGATTGGCAATGGAAAACAACAAGATGTTCAAAAGTCTTTATGATCGTATTTTATCTGTGAAATTCCTAAATACAGTTTTAATAGGTTGTGCTGTAATGGGAGGGGCTTGTTCTCTTTCGCATCCGATAACCGATATGACCACCAAAGAAAAGGCTTGGGAGGAGTTTTCTCATCCTGTAGATTCCACCCGTACTAAAGTTTGGTGGTTTCATGGAGAGACAGAAACAACTCGTGAAGGTATAACCGCAGATTTGGAAGCTTACAAGCGTGCCGGAATTGGAGGGGTGGTATATTACGACCAGGTTCATGGAAAGGCGGAGAATGCGTTGCCTGCATTATCTCCGGCATGGTGGGATATGTTGCGCTTTGCAGCATCTGAAGCCAAACGTATCGGACTTTCCTTTGAAGTGAATCTTTCTAATGGTTTTGTAGCAGGAGGTCCTTGGATTACTAAAAGGTTGGGGATGCAACGTCTCATAGCCAGTGATACTCTTGTCAGCGGTGACCAACATTTCTCTGCTATACTTTCCAAGCCCGGAAAAGATGAATGTTGGGATGTGGCGGTACTAGCTTTTCCTGCTACCCGACAGAATTGGGAAACAAGTTACCACCGCCGTCCTCGTATAACGACAACCCCTTCTCATATTTTGGGTAAATCATTATTTCAGCCAGATGGTACACTCGTTACAATTCCTGCACGTGCTGTAGGAGAATCTGTTTTGGTGAATCTTGATTTTGGTGAGGATTTTACCGCTCGCAGCATCAGCTATCAGGTTCGTCCACGTGGGGCAAAATCTTCTACAGGGGCTATGAATCCTCCCGGGCATCCGGCTGAGAGTTTTTATGGCTTGGGGTACCAAAAATTACCAGATATAGGACAGTTGGAGGTTTCCAATGATGGTATTAATTATGAGAGGGTTTGTGATTTGAAACCTATTTATCAGACTCCGAGTAATCGTTGGATTCAAAAAACAATTTCATTCCCGGCAGTAAAAGCTCGTTATTTTCGTCTGAATTTTCACGATTGGTATCTTCCTAAAGATACTCGTCCGGATTTGGTGATAGGAAATTTTTCTCTTTCTTCACGTGCACGAATGGACCAATGGGAAGAACGTGCCGCACTCTATTCTGAATATATTCAGAGAAATCTAACACCACCTTATGAGGGCGAAGAGACGATAGACCCGGAAAAAATAGTAGACCTTACAGATAAAATGGATTCTGAGGGGAAGTTGGAGTGGGAGGTTCCGGCAGGAGAATGGGTGATTATGCGTTTTGCTCATGAGCCTACTGGCGGTCCGTTGAGACATGGGCGTGCCAATTTAATGGGATTGGAATGTGATAAAATGTCGGTAGAAGCGGTGACGGTTCAATGGGAAAATTATACCAAACCTATTTTGGATTCTTTAGCTGCTATCGGTTGTTTGCCTGCAGGAGTCACCATGGATAGTCATGAGGCCGGTTCGCAAAATTGGACTCCGGGGTTTGAACAGGAGTTTTTACATCGAAAAGGGTATGATATGCGTTGTTATCTGCCGGCTATGATGGGATATATCGTAGGTTCGGTGTCTCAAAGTGACGGTTTCCTATATGATATGCGCCGTACAATGGCTGATATGATTTCTGATAATTATTACGGCACGTTGCAAAAATTAAGTGATAAGGCGGGAGTGAATCTGACAGCACAGGCTGTGGGGAACGGATTGAGCCTGGTGGCGGATAATCTTCAGGCAAAAGGACGTGTTAATAAACCACAAGGTGAATTCTGGACTTCACATCCTGATGGAGGGTATGATGTGAAGGAAACTTCATCTGCCGCTCATTTTTACGGAAAGCCTATTGCTTCAGCGGAAGCTTTTACCGGCAGCCGTTATTATCACTGTTTTGCAGATCAGAAAAATTCGGCGGATTATGCTTATGCTTTTGGAGTGAATGAATTTGTGTTATGTGCGTCTGCTTATCAGCCTTGGATTGATAAATATCCGGGTAGTACGGCTGGCGGCAAGCATTATTGTCTGAACAGGAACAATACTTACTGGGAATATAGCCGCCCGTTCTGGGATTATCAGGCACGTTGTTCCGCATTGATGCGTAAAGGAGTGCCTGTTGTCGATATATGTGTGTATTTGGGACAGAATCCGCCGGTGAAATTGGTAACTTATCGCCTTCCTGAAATCCCCGAAGGTTATGATTTTGATGTTTGTACAGCTGAGGCATTAGTAGGGCGTACGATGGCTGTGGATGGTCGGTTGACCTTACCGACAGGAATTAGTTATAGTTTATTGGTGATTCAGCGTAATAATGATATGCCCTTGCATGTGTTGCGTCATATAGCTGGTTTAGTTAAAGGAGGTGTCGTCGTTTGTGGGCCACGTCCGGATGGTTCCGATTCTTTGAATGATAAAGCGGAATCGGAAGAATATCGAGCATTGGTTGATGAGTTGTGGGGAGAGTTGACTACTGTATCACAGATCCGTAAAGTCGGTAAGGGGAAAATTTATGAAAATATTCCATTGTCGGAGGTTTTGAAATATGAAAATATTCGTCCTGATATAGCAATAAAAAGTGGTAATACAGCGAAGGATAAAGTTTATTTTGTTCATCGTCGTTTATCGGATGCCGATGTGTATTTTTTGAATAATCATAGTGACAGAGCTTTTCATGATACTATCCGGTTGCGTACGGATGCCCGACAGGCGGAATATTGGGATGCTGTGACTGGGCAACGTTATATGATACCTGTAAAAGCATCCGGAGAAAAAGGTATGTTGTTGAACTTGACTTTGGCTCCTCGTGAGTCTGGATTTATAGTGACTTCAAATAATCAGGCAACCGGTTTATTGCCGAGAATAGCGGATGTACAAGAAACAATTACTCCGATTGAGGGTAGTTGGAATGTTTATTTTGATCCTCGCTGGGGTGGTCCCGGGAAAGTCGTTTTTGACGAATTGATAGATTGGACAGTGCATGCCGATACAGGTATCCGTTATTATTCAGGCACGGTGGTTTATCATAAAGAATTAAATCTGGCGATGCCTGCTCAAAATGAACGGTTACTGCTTCGTTTTCCTCGCTTAGGTTCCTTAGCGCGTGTCTGGGTAAATGGAAAAGAAGTCGTTACTGTATGGTGCTCTCCTTGGGAGGCTGATATAACCTCTTATGTCCATGAGGGTAAAAATAATCTAAAAATAGAGGTGGTTAATTCATTGATGAACCGTATGATTGGGGATGCCTCACTTCCTGAATCCGAGAGGTTTACTTATGCTTATCCTCAAATAGTTACTCCGACTGATAAACTTGTGCCTTCGGGTATTATGGAGCAATTGAATTTGGTGTACCGACAGTATCAGTAACAGGAAAATGCGTTTACATATCAATCAGGAACAAAACACTAAAATATTATACTTTATGAATTTACGTACTATTTTTATTTCATCGTTTCTGTCATTGAGCAGCCTGGGGGTGTTGGCTCAGGAACGGATTAATTTGAGCGGTACATGGCAATTTGCATTTGCCGCTAATCAAAAGGAGGCGGACCGTTTGGAAAGGTTTTATACGTCTGATTTTGCTAAAAGCAAATTTAAGTTAACTCCTGTTCCATCCAATTGGGCCTTGTTGGGATATGAAGAACCGGTTTATCGAGGATTCAAGGATAATCAAGCCGGTGAGGGATTTTATGTGAGGGAGTTTACAATTCCTCAGGATTGGAAAGACAAACGTATCTTGTTGCATTTCGGTGGTGTATGGTCATCGGCTGAAGTTTGGCTCAACGGGAACGAACTGGGGCGTCATGATTGCGGATATACTTCTTTTGCTTTTGATGTGACGAATAAGCTGAAAGTGGATGAGCCTAACAAACTGGCTGTCAGGGTAAGGCAGATCACCCGTGAGTATAAGTTTGATGTTTGTGATGACTGGACTTGGGGAGGTATTTATAGAGATGTAACTTTGGAGGCTATGCCGGCTGAACGATGGATTGATGATGTGGTGGTGCAGACAACTTTTGACCATTTGTTTCAAGATGCGAATCTGGACATACGGGTGATGATCAGTGATAAGCATAAGAATACATTGCCCGGAAATTATCCTAGTCCCGGCGAGCCTTATAAGCTATGTTTCACACTCACTGACAAAGAAGGCAAAGAGGTGGCACAAAGACAAATGGCTATACCTGCCCATGTTTCGACGGATCGGGAGATTTGTTTGAGCTTGCCGGTTGAGGCTCCGCACCAGTGGACTGCCGAAACTCCTTATTTGTATAGCCTGAAAGTGGAACTTTTAGAAAAAGAGGCAGTAACACATACACGTATGGAACGTGTTGGTTTCCGTCAGATTTCCACTGATGGAGGAGTCTTCAGAATTAACGGACAAGCAGTTAAACTTCGTGGGGTGAACAGGCATGATGAACATCCGGATGTAGGTCGTGCCACTACCCGTAAGCAGTGGTTGGAGGACCTCACACTGATGAAGGCTGCCAATATCAATTATCTTCGTCTCTCACATTACACACCTGCCGAAGGGTTTATTGAACTATGTGATTCAATGGGAATGTATGTGGGTAATGAAGTGACGCTAGGGGGAGCCGGGGATTTGATGTATGATCCTTCATTCTCGGGGGCGGTTTTGCAACGTTCGTATGAAACGATTGTCCGGGATATAAACAAGCTTATATCGAGTTGAAAAGCGGTGAACGGATTGCCTTGGGAAATACCGGGAACAAGCAGGAGAAACGAATCGAGGGGATGGTTTTAAAAGAGGAAAAAGATGGAGTTATGATATTGCCCGGTGATTCGTTGGCCGATAAAGCAGTAGCGGTGGAAAAAAGTTGGATCGTGGTGCCGAGGGGAGGAGAATATCAACTGATTTTACCGGATGGTACGAAAGTGTGGTTGAATTCCGATTCGAAACTCGAATTCCCGAACACTTTTGTAGGCGATGAAAGAAGGGTGAAGTTGGCCGGTGAAGCGTATTTCGAAGTGGCTAAAAATAAAGCTAAACCTTTCCGGGTAGAGGTAGATCGGGTGGAGGTCGTGGTTTTAGGTACTTCATTTAATATACATGCTTATGATGAGGCGGTTAAGACTACTTTGGTCGAGGGCGCGGTAAAATTGAATGTCGCCGGTAAGGCTTATTCGCTTTCTCCCGGTTTTGAAGCTAATGTCGATCAGGGAGGGGTGAAAATAGTGAAATCGGATGTCTACGAGCAGATTGCCTGGAAGGATGGAAGATTTGTATTTCGTGAAAAACGATTGGAAGAGGTCATGTCGATCTTGTCTCGTTGGTATGATTTTGAAATTTTCTACCAGAATGCGGCAGTAAAAGATTTGCATTTTACGGGCAATATTCCCCGGCATGCTACGATTAATGAAGTGTTGAAATTTTTGGAACGTACTCACCTGGTACATTTTAGTGTGGTTGGGCGAACGGTAATCGTATCTGAATAAACGTCCCTATATTTCGTGAGGAAAGCAAATATTATAATTTTAATAAAAGACTAGCCACCGGAAACTGGTCCTTTCCGGTGGCTAAATTAAACAACAAGGTGTTTAATCTGTTAAAAACAAATTTATGAAAAAAAATCGAAAAAGGTGGTATCCGGAAGAGGGTATTCCCGGAAAATTTTTGAGAAAAATGAAGTTGATTTTATTTCTTTGTTGGGCCGGTATGATGCAGGTATCGGCTATGTCTTACGCACAAACCGGCACGGTAAGTATCCGGGTGAAAGAGACGGCTTTGCATGAGATCTTTCAACTTATAGAAGCTCAGTGCGGTTATACTTTCGTTTATAATAACGAACAGTTGAATGGCTTGAAACCGGTATCCATCGAGATGACCGATGCAAAAATCTCCAAGGTCTTGGATGAATGCTTGAAGGGGACGGATTTGCGCTATGAACTGCTGGACCAGATCATCGTCATCAACCGCCGTAGCGCTCTCCCTCAGACTGCCCTCGATTTGCAGGGAACCGTTAAAGACAAGGAAGGCAATCCGCTGCCGGGTGTTTCCGTTTTTATTAAAGGTACTACCATCGGGGTGGCGACCGATGTAGACGGTAAGTTTAAAATGCAGTTGCCTGAGATGGAAAATATGGTTCTGGTGTTCTCATTTACCGGAATGAAAAAACAGGAGGTAAAATATACGAAACAGCCTGTACTGAATATTGTGATGGAGGAAGATGTGGCTGAAATGGAAGAAGTGGTGGTAAATGGATATTTTACTAAAAATAAGGACAGTTTTACCGGAAATGCCGTAGTGGTGAGTAAGGATGAATTGGCAAAAGTCTCTTCCAATAACCTGCTCAGTGCTTTACAGGTGTTTGATCCCTCTTTCCGTTTGAAAGACAATGTGGATATGGGGTCTAATCCGAACTCCATGCCGAATTTCCGGATTCGGGGAAATTCCGGATTTGGTGCTGAAGGACTGTCGGAAGCCAATTTGAAAAATGATCCGAACCTGCCAACCTTTATTCTGGACGGATATGAGGTGGATGTGGAGAAAATCTTCGACTTGAATATGGACCGTATCGAGAGTGTGACGATTTTGAAAGACGCTTCTGCTACGGCGATCTACGGATCCAGGGCTGCCAACGGAGTGGTGGTCGTGACAACCAAGGCTCCGCAGGAAGGCCAATTGAGGGTTTCTTATAATCTGAACGTGGCTATCAGTGCACCTGATTTATCGGATTATCATCTGTTGAATGCCAGGGAAAAGCTGGAAGCGGAGGTGGCCGGTGGACTTTATGAATCCGAATATATGGATACTCAACAGAAGTTGAGAATGGATTATGCCGATCGTCTGAAACGGGTCAAAAGCGGGGTGGATACCTATTGGTTGTCCCAGCCGCTGGAAGTGGCTGTCGGCCATAAACACTCCCTGTATGTAGAGGGAGGAGACAAAAGCATCCGCTATGGTATCGATTTGAATTATCAGGCCAATCCGGGAGTCATGAAAAAATCTTCCCGTGATCGTTTCGGGGTGGGGTTCCTTTTATCCTATAATTTGAATAATAAACTTTTGTTCCGGAACAAACTGACCGTGGACAAAGTCAACTCCAAGGAATCCCCCTACGGCTCATTCCGGGATTACGCTACAGTTAACCCTTATGAAAGAATATATGATGATAATGGCAAGTTGATCGAATCTTATGCTACTCATGTGGCGACTACGGCCCGTTATTTGAATCCGCTTTATGAAGCGAGCCTGAATCATAAGAATGAAACGGCTTATACTTCATGGACAGATAACTTTGATTTTGACTGGTTTATTAATGACCATTTCCGTTTGAAAGCTCGTGTAACCTATTCCGAACGTACCGACAAACAGGAGCAATTTACAGACCCACGTTCAGGAAAATACAATGAATATGATTATCAAGTAGGTGACGGAGTCTTGAAAAAAGGAGAAGCTTACAGTATGTGGCAGAAGAGTTCGGATTTGGAGATGAATGCCGTATTCAGTTACAACCAGATGTTCGGTAATCATTTTGTCAATGCGGTGATAGGTGCTAATATGCAGGAATCCCGCTATGAAAACGAGTCCTACAGCGTACTTGGTTTCCCGGCCGGGAATATGGATTACATCTCTTTCGG
>ENA-ORTW01002897-ORTW01002897.1-human-gut-metagenome-genome-assembly--contig:-NODE-2897-length-15290-cov-2.447128_pt1 | contig 15290 bp, 10 predicted proteins | sample MGYA00242072_ERZ509193 | MGnify/ENA primary metagenome ERZ509193 (study PRJEB26280, sample SAMEA2338813) | human gut metagenome | biome: human gut; feature: human-associated habitat; material: faeces... | reverse complement strand
CGCACTGACAAACCAGAAAGGCGGCGTTGGAAAGACCACGACTGCTCTGAACCTTGGCATCGGACTTGCCAACATCGGCAAACGTGTCCTGCTGATCGACAGCGACCCACAGGGCAGTCTGACTGCTGCACTGGGCTGGAAAAACTCCGACAATCTGTCAGTAACGCTTTCCAATATCTATGGAATGCTACTGGACGACAAACTGCCGACAGAACCGTCCTATGGAATTCTTCACAGCGAGGAGGGAGCCGATCTGATGCCCTGTGACATCATGCTGTCCGGCACAGAAATGGCTCTCATGAGCAGTATGTGCCGGGAATCTCATCTGAAGCGGTACATCGAATTTGTGAAGGATGGTTATGATTACATTCTGATCGACTGTTTGCCGACACTGGGTATTCTGGTACAGAACGCCTTGACAGCAGCAACCGATGTGCTGATCCCGACACAGGCACAGTTCCTGTCGACCAAAGGTCTGACCCAGCTGCTGCACACCATTTCTCAGGTGCGGCGTGGACTGAATCCGGATCTGACACTGGACGGCATTTTGTTCACCATGGTGGAGAGTCGAGTGGTGACCAGCAAGGCACTGATCGAAATGCTCCGAGAACAGTATTCTGATTTTGGCGTACTGGACACCGTGATCCCTAAGGCAGTCCGCTTTCAGGACGCATCCCTGAATGGTGTGTCTATCTTCCGAGAAGATAGAAACGGAAAAGGCAGTCAGGCATTTGAAGCGTTGGTGCAGGAAGTCATGGCGATGGAAAAAATATGATTATCATAGAACGGTAAAAGCGGCATCTGCAATTTTGTAGATGCCATTTTTACTGCGTATTGATTGAAAGGAGAACCGAAAAAATGCCCGTAACAAGAGAGGGTATGCGTTCTGCACTGGACGAGATCATGCAGGACAGCCCCATACAGGAAGAAAAATTTGCCCAGATCATCACCACTCAGGAGCAGCGTGACGAAGCTGCTATGCCAGAGCGGCTGATGATCTATCCCCGGCAGCTGGTAACATTTCCGAATCACCCGTTTTACATCCGGGACGATGAGGATATGAGCAAGCTGAAAGAATCCATTATGAATTCCGGAATCCGGACACCAATTGAGGTGATCCGCACCGAAGAGAAGAATGAGCGTGGTGAGGATACATTCTATATCGTCGCTGGACACCGCAGGACCCATGTTGCACGACAAATTTTTCCGGAAGATCATCGTCTGGAAGTCAGAATCCATAACATGAGTATGGATGAAGCTATCGTTGCTATGACAGAGAGCAACTTGCTGACCAGAGAGAATATTCTCCCGTGTGAACGTGGCAATGCACTGCGAATGGAAGTAGAAGCAAGAGAACGTATTTCTAATCCAAACAACGAAAAATACCCCAAGAATGTTAAGACACGAGATTTGCTTGGCGAAACGTATAACATGACTGGACGCAATGTGCAACGATATATTCGCCTGTCTTATCTAATTCCAGAATTACAAACTCTCATTGATGACAATAAGATCGGCATGGTGACCGGTGTAGAATTATCCTATCTCACCGCAAAAGAACAGCGAGATGTCTGGGATGAGATGGAACTCACCGCATTTGAACATTATCCAAACAAAGCACAGGCGGTCGCTATGCGAAAGCTGTCCAAGGCAGGAACATTGGATATGGATGCCGTCGTAGACATCATGGAAGTGGATAAACCAAATCAGATCGAACACGTTCGGTATGTTCCACGAAAAGAAGATCTTCTGGAACAGATACCAGCGTATCTGAAACCAGAGGAATGGAAAGACAAAGACTTTACCGACTTTATCGGTAAAGCAATTGCATTTTATGCAAGTTCGCTGCAAGAACAGCACGCACAGGAAATTGCAGACCGTATGCAGGAAGCAAACCGCAACCGAAAGCCATGGGAACGTTCCATTTAAGATGAGTGATAGCGAGAAAAGGAGTAAAGATTCATGAAAGTTAGAGTAAATAACATTCCGGAAAAGAAACCGCTGCCGTTTTGGATCGTGACACGAAAATTCGCTGTCGAGGAATTTTCTGAGATCGCCGAAAAACTAAAGCACAGCTGGATTCCTTTTCCGGAGCCGTTGATGTACAGCAATATCCACCGAGAGTATCACAACATTTCTCTGGGAGCAAAGGTGCTGTACAGCTTCATGCTCAACCGGACACTGGACTGGACAAATAACCCATTTCATGAGGGCAAGCAATTCTGCAACGAAAACGATGAAGTCTATGTGTCTTTTCCGCTGGAAGAAGCCGTAGACCTTTTGCAATATGGAACTGGAAAAAGCAAAAAGTGCTACGAAGAACTGATCCAGCTGGGAATGATCGCAAAGAAAAATGATACCGACGAATTTTACGTCTATTGCAATGAAGATATGTTGAAGTACAAGCACATCAATGTAGAGTAATGTGCTTGATCAGAACGATATAGAAAGGTAAGGAAAGAACAATGACACTGGAATACATCACAGAAAAGAATGCACCAACAGAAGCAGAAATCGTGCAGTACATGAAATTGCCGCTGGTGCTGTTTAAGACCGCTGGGTTTAAGGAAGAACTCTCTCTGGCAGCAAAAGTCCTGTACTGCTTTTTGCTGGATCGCAGCAATCTTTCCTTGAAGAATGCAGATCGTTTTACAGACAAGAACGGCAGAGCATTTGTCTACTTTTCTTGGGACGAAGCCATGGACACCTTGCAGTGTGCCAGACAGAAAGTCAGCAAGACTTTCAAGGAACTGGTGCATTCCGGTCTGATCGAAAAGGAGGATTGCGGGATTGCAAAGCATCCCAAGATCTATGTGATGCGGTTCTATAACGACATTCCGAAGGAAGCAGTTACCGAGGAAACTTGTCAGACTGTGACGAATTTTGTCGAGTATGAAAATCATACCTGCGGGTATGATTTTCATACTCGCTATATAGAATCAGACTTACCACAAACAAACTTACCTTTTTCTGATCTTTCGGCAAAGCCGAAGAGCGATTCGGCAGCAAGCTATGAGAAAAAGCTGGAACAGGCTCAGACACAAGTGACATCGGAAAAAACAAAGCGATTCGGCAGCAAGGCAATTGCAGAGATCGCTGCCATTCTGGCATGGGTTGCAAAGAAAACGCTGAAAGTCGGCGGCGTAGAAATGCAGACAGAAACCGTTCGGGAAAAATTGCAGACCCTGACCGCAGAGCAGACAGCAGAAGTGATGAAAAATACTGCCAACCGAAAAATCCGAAACCGCAGGAGCTATCTCCTGACCTGTCTGTATCATGCCGCCGACAGTATGGCAGCATCCGCAATCCCCAGAAGCGAAAACGCCGATGCTTATGAATCGTTTATCTTCAACTTGTGCTGACAACCACTGAGGTGAAGAACATGGAAGCAGCAAGAAAAGAAGCCATTTCCTGCGTGTACTGCGGCAAACAGACCATGTGCGTGACATATGTCGGCGGTTATCAGTACCGTGCTGTTTGCCTTTCCTGCCGCAGACAATTTGATTTTTCTGCACCGTCCAGAGCAGCGGCAGATCTGATCTGTCGGGCGTTGCAAAAATAGCAATCGCAACACTGGCATTTTCAAATGCGGATAGTCGCATTCCCCAAATTGCATAGTTACCCCCTATGCACTCCTTTCAATCATCGAATTTCCAGACTATCCGTACTTGAAAATGCCAGTATTACGCCACATATCCGGTGCTTTGCCCTGCAAATATCCTCTCCGCAAAAACCTCCATACAGTTGCTCGTAGTAGGTGCGGAATTGCTTTTTGGGGATATTTGTGGGGCAAAGTGCCGGAATAAGAACAGGAGGAAAACACATGACATATATGGAACAATTTCCGACCGCAGAAGCCTATGTGCTGCATCAGATCACCCGAAATCGTGGCAGTCAGAACTGTATTTCCAAGGCGGATCTGATCCGGCTGGCAGAAGAAAACCACGTTCCGGTCAGTAATCTCTGGAGCAAGTCAGAGATCGCCGCATTTCTCATGGATGCGATCGGCGTGGAGAAACTAGCGAATGCTTGCAGCCATATGGGTGTGAGTTCCTATCCGTTTCAGCAGAAATTCGGGATCACTGGAAACGATGTCAAGCAGTTTGCAAAGCGTGGACTGCTGAAAATCACCGGAAATGAGCGGTTTCTCTCCCATGGAGAAGCCCATTACGCATCGCTGTACAGTGTGGTGCAGTACTACACGCTGACACTGGAACAGGTGCAGGAATGGAAAATGGAGGTGTGACAGATGCGTGACATTTTGTTTCTGCTCTGCGTGATGCTTACAGTATGTGCGGGTGTATTTTTTCTGCTGAAGCTGATCGCAGCTGACATTCGCACGGCAAAAGAAACATTCCGGAAATTCCCGGAATGGAAACGACAGACCATTGCAATTTTGCAAAATCGGAAGGAGCGGCAACATGAATCAAGCGATCATAGCGGAAATCATGAGATCCGGTGAGCCGGACAGCATTCTGGACTTTCAGATCCTGGCGAGAGAATCTGCAAAATGGGACGAAGAACAGCGTGATGCTGAATTTGTCCAGAGCGAACAGGTGTTTTGTGAGAACATCCGAAAGTTGGTATATGCATGAAACGTCCAAGACAAAAACGGTGCTGCAAGTGTGGCAGCTGCTTGGTGGAAACGCAGTATCACGGGCAATGGTATTGTAACAGCTGTTTCCGGAAAAAGCAGCTATGCTGCATCTGCGGTGAAAATCCGGTAGAGGTCACAAAGGGTGATAACGGTTACTGCAAAAAATGCTACGAGAACAGCGTGAATACAGGCTTTACCCGGTCTGTGGCTGTACTTGCATTTTGCGGCAGTCTGATCCTGCTGTTGTATTTCTTCTGGATCAAGATCAGATTGCCAGCAATTCTATCAGTCATTTTTGCAATGATCGGTTCAATTGCCGTTACGGTGGGAATCGCTTTTTTGCAAAGGAAATACGACCAGAGATCTGGTCGATCGATGTGAAAATATTGAAATTGATTTCACTAGAACAAAAAAGTTTCTTTTCAAAAGTGAAACAGTAGATTCACTTTACATTATTCCAAATTCGCAGAATCTGCAATCGCAGATTTGACAAAAAAATACGAAACAGGTACAATAAGGGTAGAAACGATGATTGACTTGTACGAGATACAAGACGGGAGGAATGACATATGAAAACCAACAAAAATAAGATCTGGAAAACTGGTGTGATTGCAGGAATGCTTGCCGCTCTGGTACTTGCTTTTTCCGCTTGCGGCAGTGAGCCGGAGGACAGCAGCACCGCCGAAGTCAAGACCACAACGACCATTACAGTCACCACAGAAGCAACAACAACCACTGTGGAAACCACGACTACCACAGCAAAAACTACAACAGAAACCTCCGAGATCACCACAACAGCTGAAACTACAGCAGCTACAGCGGCAGAAACCAAGAGAGAGCCGGAAAAGAACACCGCCGCAGCTGAGCCGATGGTGGAAAAGCCAAGAGCCACCACCGCAAAACCGGCACAGCCCACACCAACCAAGAAAACCACCGCAGCCCCCAAGGGACATTACGAAACCATCCACCACGAAGCTGTAACACAGCAGGTTTGGGTAGAAGATTCTCCGGCTGGAGAAAAAAAGATTTTCCAGTGCAGATGTGGGTTGAGATTAAATTCGTTTGATGAATATGTGGCACATGACGGTGCTGCTCTTGATAAAGGTGATGATACACATTATAGTTATGAATTTTGGTATGAAGAAACCCCAGCCCAAGGACATTACGAAACTCAGATCGTAAAAGCAGCTTATGACGAGCAAGTTTGGGTGCAGGACTAAAATAATTGAATAAGCATACAAAATCCCGGAAACTTCTGCGAAAAGTGACCGGGCTTTTTGTATAGATCCCACAGGAAAGACCGCCGGAATGCACTTCGGCGGTCTTTTTTGGTGAAACCAACAGAAAGGAATGAATCCCATGTGAGAACAAGTGCATCCGAATATCCGAATTTGAACCGAAAGGAGAAAAAATGAAATTTCTTTCAAAGCTGAAAGGCAGCTTGAAACGTGGTTTTACTGTGCTTTGTGCCACCGTCATGGTTCTGACCTCCGGCATTCTGACCGGAACGGAATTCCAGGCATCGGCGGCAAAGCTAAATGGTTCTGTGTATCTGAGCGATGCTTTGTATCGTCTGAGCGGCAATAAGTACAAGGAAACCAAAGAACAGTGGCAAGCGTTTCTGACCGAATATTCTACAGGCGGTCAAGAGAACTACTATCTGGGAACACCATACAACAGCAGTCTGTATGCTGCTTCCCCCAAAGGCAATCAGTGGCAGGGATACAGCGGCATGAACTGCCAGGGCTTTGTCTGGTACATCATCTCACATGGATTGGCGTACTGCAACAAAGTTCCGGTAAGCACAACAAGCCCATATGTCCCGAACCTTGCAAAGTTTAACCAAATGGGTTATTCCTACAAGTGCTGGGACGGCGGCGGTTGGTACGCCTTTATCACGCAGAACAATCTGCACTATTACGAATTCAGTAACAAAGACGAAATGCTGAAAAGCGGCGTGCTGCAAAAGGGCGATATTATCTGGTGCGTCAACAAAGCAAGTGGTAGTACTGGATTGACTGGTTTAGGCAATCGTGATAAAAATCATCATATCGGCATCTATATGGGTAACGGCAAATCCGACAGCTGGTGGCAGTCTGGACCGGTCAACGGCAATGGAATTACCAGTGTTGAAAAGAATTCTATTAATCCAATCTACGGAAAAGCAGAAACCAACACCTATGTAGTAATTCCGTGGGCAGAGCAAAAAGAAGCACCGCACTTTGACCCGACCCGACTGACCATTCAGAAGGTGGATTCGGAAACCGGACAGGCAGCGGCTCAAAACGAAGCTTCTGCTTCTCTGGAAGGAGCAGAATTCACCATGAAGTACTACTCCGGTACTTCTGCAACTGGCAATCCGACTAGAACATGGACTTTGGTTACAGATAAAAACGGAAGAGCATATTTGGGAAAAGACTGGCTGAAATCAGGCACATTGTTTACTGATAACGATGGTGATGCCTATCTTCCTCTCGGCACAGTAGTGATCAAAGAATCTAAAGCTCCAACTGGATATAAGCTTAGCGGTCTGGAACGCACATTGCACATTGTTGAGAAAAATGGCAAAGCAGTCATTCAGGAAGCTGGAACTGAGGTAAAATATGTTGCAAACTTCAAGGAAGATATTGTCCGTGGCGACCTCAGCTTCAATAAGGTAGATGGCAACCAAAGATCGCTGGCATACATTCCGTTTCTGCTGACCAACACAGACACCGGAGAAAAGCACATCATCATGACAGACGTGCATGGTAAGTTCTCCTCCAAGTCTGGGCGTGGACAGCTGAATGATCTGGACGACTATTTGCAGTTCCTCTCAACTGATGAGAACGGCGATTTGAAAGTTCCGGATGCGATTACAAACGAAGCAATCACACAGCTGGGTGTGTGGTTCGGTGATGAAAGCAAGGCAGACAGAACGAAGGGTGCATTGCTTTGCGGTAATTATAAGTTACAGGAACTTCGCTGCAAGAACAATTCCGGATATAAACTGATTACCAGACAGTTCTCTATCTCCAGCAGCATTACGGATTACAATGCCGGAACGCTGATCGATACTGCAAACCCTGGCAACATCGTCGGAAAGAAAGTGGACGAGGACGGTAACGGGCTTGCCGGAGCAGTTCTTGGACTGTTTACGCCGGACACCACAGAATTTACACTAGAAAACACCTATACCGGCATGACTGCGGTTTCCGGTGAGGACGGCTCCTTTACCTTTGAGAATGTACCGAACGGCAAGTATGTGGTACACGAGATCACTCCGCCGGACGGCTATCTCCTCTCGGATCAGAGTTATCCGGTTACAGTTCAGGTCAATACGGCAAATGAAGTAGTCCAGCTGGGCGAAGATATTGTCAATCACCCGACAACCATTGAATTTTTCAAGGTCGATGAGGATGGCAATGCTCTTTCCGGTGCGAAGATGTCAATCTTTGAACTGGGCAGCACCTCTGTTGTAGATTCCTGGACAACAGACAGCAGCAGCCACACCGTAACCGCAAAGCTGGCAGTCGGAAAGAAGTATGAGTATTGGGAATCCTCTGCACCAGATGGATATATCAAGGCAGATCCCATCTACTTTACCATTCAGGCTGACTGCAGCGTGACCGATCTGGACGGCAATCCCATCACACTACAGATGGTAGACCACGCTACACAGGTCGAGATCAGCAAATATAACGACAACGAAGAACCGCTGAGCGGTGCAAAGATGCAAATTCTGGACAGCGACAAAAACGTGGTCGAGGAATGGATCACAGACGGCACCACTCATGTGATTCGCGGAAAACTGATCTACGGAAAAACATACACCCTGCATGAAGCAGCAGCCCCCACCGGTTACTACACCGCAGAGGATATGGAATTTTCCTTGGGAAAAGACACCGTATCCATCGGCATGGTGGACGATGCAACATGGGCAGGCATTCTGAAAACAGACGGCAGAGGTCGTGACCTTGTTGGTGCCGTTCTGCAAGTCAAGGATAAGAGCGGCAATGTCATCGAAGAATGGACCACAGACGGCACCAGACACGAGATGAGAGCCGTCTTGAATCCGGACGAAACATATATTCTCCATGAGGTATCTGCACCGGAGGGATATTTCCTTTCCGAGGATCTTGAATTCACTGCCGGACAGCGTGTCATCATGGAGGACATCAAGCAGACAGATCTGACAGTCGGAAAACTCTCTGACATTCAGGAACAGATTGCAGGACAGAATATCATCTTTTTGCCGGGTGCAGTGCTTCAGATCCTGGATCAGGACGATAATGTGCTGGACGAGTGGACTACCGAGAATGCACAGCACGTCATCAGCAAGGTTCTGACACCTGGCGAAACCTACACGCTGCATGAAGTATCTGCACCAGACGGTTACTGTGTGGCAGAGGACATTCACTTCACCTTGAATGACAAGGGCGAATTTGTTAAGAGCGACGATTACGAATCCGGCGAAATGTGGATCCGTATGAAAGACCTTGCAACAAAAATCGAGATCCAGAAAGTCGATGAAAACGGCAAACCGCTGAGCGGTGCTGCCCTGCAAATCATCGCAACAGACGCAGACGGAAAAGAAACACTGGTGGACAGCTGGATCACAGATGGCAGCGTCCATCAGATCTACGGTAAATTGATTGCCGGTCAGACATATATCCTCCGAGAAGCATCTGCTCCCAAGGGGTACGCCAAGGCAGCAGATCAGCAGTTTACCGTCGGTACGGACGGTAAGGTGCAGAACATCACCATGCAGGACATTGCAACCAAGGTCGGCATCGACAAGGTTGACGAGGACGGCAAGCCGCTGTCCGGAGCAGTTCTGCAACTCCTGGACGCAGCAGGAACAGAAATCGACCAGTGGACAACCGACGGCACAACACATCGCATGGATGCGATCCTTACTGCCGGTGCAGAATACACGCTGCACGAAGTGTCCGCTCCAGACGGCTACTGCATCGCTGCGGATCAGAAAATCACCGTCAACGCAGACGGCAGTCTGACCAGTGTCAAGCTGACCAATATGTCTACCAAGGTACAGATCAGCAAGACAACGATTACCGGCGACACAGAACTGGAAGGTGCAAAACTGGAAGTACGTGACCTCAGCGGAAATACACTGGACAGCTGGACTTCCGGCAAGGAAACCCATATGATCACCGCCAAGCTGACAGCCGGTCAGACCTACGTTCTCCATGAAACCGCAGCACCCAATGGGTATGTTGTTGCAAGTGATGTGCCATTTGTCGTCAATCTGGACGGCACTGTCACAAAAGTCGTCATGAAAGATGACACCACCAAGGTAGAAATTAATAAGACTACCGAGGACGGAACTGCCCTAAAGGGTGCAGTTTTGCAGTTACTGGATAAGGACGGAAAAGAAGTCGATGCCTGGACAACAGACGGAAAGGCACATACCTTGACCGCCAAGCTGACAGCTGGTGCAACGTATACTTTGCATGAAGTATCTGCACCGGCAGGCTACTGCAAGGCTGCGGATCAGTCGTTTGTCGTTCCGGCAGACGGCAGCAAAAAGATTCTCACCATGACCGACCTCGCCACACGGGTGAACGTAGAAAAGCTGGATGCTGACAGCAAGCCGCTGTCCGGAGCAAAATTACAGCTGCTGGACAAGAACGGCAATCTAATAGACGAATGGACATCTGATGGCAAGGCACACACTCTGACTGCAAAACTAACCGCCGGAGAAACCTACACCCTGCGGGAAGCAGCATCTCCGGACGGTTACTACAAAGCAAAGGACATCACATTTACGGTCAATGCAAACGGCACAGCCAATGAAGTGGCTCTGTACAATGCAAAGACCAGAGTATCCATCAGCAAGTACGACATCACCGGCGAGAAAGAAATCCCCGGTGCAAAGCTGGAGGTACGGGACAAGAATGACAACGTACTGGATAGCTGGACATCGACTAAAAAAGCCCACGAGATCGTAGGCGTACTGGTAGCCGGACAAACCTACATCCTGCATGAATCTGTTCCGGCAGACGGCTATGTGGTCGCAAACGATGTAGAATTTACAGTCGATTTGGATGGCACTGTGACTGTCGTTGCAATGTATGATGACACCACTAAGGTAGAGATCAACAAGGTAACGGAAGAAAACAAGCCGCTTTCCGGTGCAACATTGCAGATCATCGACAAGGCAGGCACCGTAGTAGACGAATGGCTGACAGACGGCACGGCTCATGTGCTGACGGCTCAGCTGATCTCTGGTCAGACCTATACCCTGCACGAGGTATCCGCTCCGGCAGGTTATGTGGTATCTCCGGATCAGCAGTTCTCTGTCGACACCGACGGCAGTGTGACTAGCGTATCTATGACAGATATTGCAACTGTTGTTCGGGTGGACAAAGTTGATCCGGACGGAAAACCACTTTCCGGTGCGACATTGCAGATTCTGGATCAGGACGAAAATGTACTGGATGAGTGGATCACCGATGGCACAACACATACGCTGACCGCAAAACTGACTGCCGGTCAGACCTACACCCTTCGGGAAGCAGCTGCTCCGGCTGGCTACTACACTGCTGCGGATCAGCAGTTCGAAGTTAATCTGGACGGCACACCCAATGCAATTACTCTGTACAACATCAAGACCAAGGTAGAGATCACCAAGTATGACATCACCGGAACCAATCCACTGCCGGGAGCAAAGCTTCAGGTCAAGGACATGGACGGCAATGTCATGAATGAATGGACATCTACCGACAAGGCTCACGTGATCGAAGGCGTACTGGTATCCGGACAGACATATATCCTCCATGAGGAAACAGCACCGGACGGTTACGTACTGGCAAGCGATATGCAGTTTACTGTTAATCCAGACGGCACAATCACAACAATTTCCATGAAGGACGATACCACCAAGGTATCGATCACCAAAAAGGACATCACCGGCGAAAATGAAATTGCCGGTGCAACGCTGGAAGTCTGGGATATGCAGGGCAATGTCATTGACAGCTGGGTATCCGACGGTACAACACATGAAATTTCCGGCATTCTGGCAGCTGGTGCGAAGTATATTCTCCATGAAGTATCTGCACCGGATGGCTATGTAGTTGCAACTGACGTAGAATTTATCGTTGATGCAAATGGCAAGGTAACGGAAGTCACCATGCTGGACGATACGACTAAACTGCACGTCACCAAGAAAGACATTACCGGCGAAAAGGAACTGGCAGGTGCCGCACTGGAAGTTAAGGATACTGACGGCAACATCATTGATGCCTGGGTATCTGACGGCACAGAGCATCAGATCATTGGCGTTCTGGCGGTCGGAAAGAAGTACATCCTCCATGAAGTTTCTGCTCCCAACGGCTACGTAGTTGCCGAGGACGTAGAGTTCGAAGTCGATGTAGATGGCAATATCACAAGAATAGAGATGCGTGATGACACCACCAAGGTTGCTATCACCAAATATGAAATTACTGGCGAAAAGGAACTGCCGGGTGCATCGATGCAGCTGCTGGATTCCAAGGGCAATGTGGTTGACGCATGGATCTCCACAGACAAGGCACATGAAATCATCGGCGTTCTGACTGCCGGTGAAACTTACACGTTGCATGAAGTATCCGCACCAAATGGCTATGTGGTTGCCGCAGATGCAAGCTTTACTGTCAATACCGACGGCAGTCTCAATGTGGTTTCTATGTATGACGATACCACCAAGGTATCCATCAGCAAGACGGACATCACTACCGGATCGGCTCTGGCAGGGGCAACGCTCCAGATCATCGACCAGAATGACAACGTCATTGAAGAATGGGTATCCACAGAAGAAGCACATCTGATCGAAGCAGTTCTGACTGCTGGTGAAACCTATACGCTCCGGGAAACATCTGCACCGGCAGGCTATGTCATTGCAGAGGATGTATCCTTTGCTGTTAATTCGGACGGCAGCGTAACGCACGTCGAAATGCAGGACGATACCACCAAGGTATCCATCAGCAAGACAGACATCACCGGCGAAAAGGAACTGGCGGGAGCCGCACTGGAAGTACGGGATGCCAATGACAATGTGATTGATGCGTGGGTATCTGACGGTACGGCACATCAGATCAACGGCGTACTGGTTGCCGGTGCAACTTACACCTTGCATGAGGTGTCTGCTCCGAATGGTTATGTTGTTGCTGAAGATGTCACATTTACGATCAACCAGGATGGCAGCGTAAACATGGTTTCCATGGTAGACGCACCGACCTCCGTCCACATCAGCAAAAAGGACATCACCACCGGCAAAGAACTGCCGGGTGCATTCCTGGAACTGTATGACAAGGACAACAATCTGGTGGATTCCTGGGTATCTACCAACGAAGCACACATCATCGAAGCGGTGCTGATTGCAGGCGAAAAGTACACGCTGATTGAAACATCTGCCCCGAACGGTTATGTCATTTCCGAAAAGGTAGAGTTCAGCGTTAATCTTGACAATACCATCACCCATGTGGAGATGCTGGACAAGACCACCAAGGTACAGATCAGCAAAAAAGCGATCACTGGTGAGGACGAACTGCCGGGTGCAGTGATGCAGGTACTGGACAAGGATAACAACATCATTGACCAGTGGACTTCCGGCAGCGAGCCGCATATGATCGAAGGTGTCCTGATTGCAGGTCAGACCTATGTACTGCATGAGGTATCTGCACCGGCTGGCTATACACTGGCAAAGGACGTAACGTTTACTGTCAGCGAAACCGGCGAGATCGACTATGTACAGATGATCGATGATACCACCAAGGTATCCATCAGCAAAACCGACATCACCGGTGAAAAGAATATTTCAGGTGCAACACTCCAGATCATTGACAAAAACGGCAATGTGATCCACGAGTGGATCTCCGGCACGGATGTCAACTACATGGAAGCACAGCTGACTGCCGGCGAAACCTACACATTACACGAAACCAACGCTCCGGCTGGCTATGTGCTGGCACAGGATCAGCAGTTTACGGTCAATGCAGACGGCACAGTTACCAAGGTCAACATGAAGGACGATACCACCAAGGTATCTATCACCAAGTATGATCTGACCAGCGGCAAGGAACTGCCGGGTGCAACGCTGCAAATCATCGACAAGGACGGCAACGTTATTGAAGAATGGATCTCTACCAGCGAAGCACATCTGATTGAGGGAATCCTGACCGCCGGCGAAACCTATACACTTCGTGAGATCTCTGCTCCTAACGGCTGGACGATCTCCGAAGATGTCACCTTTACGGTGAACGCAGACGGAACGATCACGCACGTTGAAATGTACGACAAGCCCACCAGCGTATCGCTCCGCAAGGTAGATCCTGATGGCAATGACATCAAGGGTGCCGTCATGCAGTTGCTGGACAAGGACGGCAACGTCGTTGAGGAATGGACCACAGACGGCAATGCACACGTTCTGACCGCACAGCTGATTGCCGGCGAAACCTACACGTTGCATGAAAAATCGGCTCCGGCAGGATACGAACTGGCAAAGGATCAGACCTTTACGGTTCCGGATGACGGCGAGATCACAGTTACTATGACTGACGAAAAGACACCGACCACACCGCCGGTTGCAACGCCGACTACACCGACTTCTACCGCAACGCCAAAAACCACATCGACACCGAAAACCGGAGATGCAACACCGGTAATGGCGATTGGTACCGGGCTGCTGGCAAGCTTTCTCATCATGCTGCTGACACGCAGAAAGAAGCGGAAAGCCGGCAAGGCAGCATAAGACACCATCGACAAAATTCTTCATAATCAAAACATCCACCAAAAAACACTGGGATAAGAAAGGAATGGTGAGTCCCATGTAATCTATATTTTTTCCGAAGAATCGTAGAAAGTAAGAGATGTGACATGAACTGTACCGACAGCTGCGGCTGCCGGTATACTTGATGTCACAGGCATCAAAGAAAAAGGAAAAGAAACACGGAGGAATCAAAAATGGCAGGAGATATGAGAAAATTTCATGCGTCTATCAAGGACTTGAAAAGCAAGATCGAGAGATACATGGAGCAGTACGGGAACAGCATGGGTACACTGGACAAGAATGATTTCAGTCTGATCCTTGGAGAGAAACCTGGGTTCTCGCAGAACAATGTGGCGATTTGCCGATTGATCGCATGGAATGTTCTGCTGCATCGAGATGCACCAGAACTGGATAAGGAAGTGGTAGACTGGGCAAATGCTATGCGTGTCTACACCCACGTGGTAGATTATCCGGCAGTATATCGCATGGACAGCATCGATGATCTGCGGCATCTCAACGCCATGGCTCACCTGTCCATGCAGTATATGCGGAATGAAAGCGACCGGCGGCAGGCAAACTGTTACAAGACGTATGAAGATGTTGAAAAGTACGCCAGCAATCCGAAGGAGAGTTTGCAGTATCGGAGAAAGACGGCGGAGTGATTCACAAAAGAAACAGCGAAATTGCAAGGTGGACATGATGTCCACCTTGTACAGATTATGAATGCAGTCAGAAATCAAAGAATCACAGCTATCGTTTCCTCTCTTTGATTGCATTGTGCATCACAAAAGAAACAGCGAAATTGCAAGGTGGACATGATGTCCACCTTGTACAAATTATGAATGCAGTCAGGAATCAAAGAATCACGGCTATGGTTTCCTCTCTTTGATTGCATCAAGCATCACAAAAGAAACAGCGAAATTGTAAGGTGGACATGATGTCCAC
>ENA-ORTW01002881-ORTW01002881.1-human-gut-metagenome-genome-assembly--contig:-NODE-2881-length-15389-cov-6.944242_pt1 | contig 15389 bp, 13 predicted proteins | sample MGYA00242072_ERZ509193 | MGnify/ENA primary metagenome ERZ509193 (study PRJEB26280, sample SAMEA2338813) | human gut metagenome | biome: human gut; feature: human-associated habitat; material: faeces... | reverse complement strand
GCCGCTTGCGCCACAGCGGAACGGGCGCAAACGGGTTGGTTGCCTGCTTCATGTTATCACCTGCCTGTTTTTGTTTGTGCGGGAAAGTTTCCCGGACATGAAAATAGCCGCTCCTGCTGCTGCAACAGCGAAGCGGTTTCTTCATTGATATAGTAACATTGATACAGCTAGTAAGTCAACGCGAACTCGCGTTTTTTCTCCAGTTTGTAATCATCATTTTTCGGGGTCAGCAAAAGTCAGCGGATGTTTCCTGCCGCACACCAGCTGCAGGCCGTATTCCTGCGCCAGTTCCAGCGATTGGATCGTGGGCATGCTCTTGCTCACCAGTGCCGGAACGCCCGCCCGGATGGCCTTGCGCACCATGTCCACGGGCACCCGGCCGCTGGTATAAAGCACACATTCTGCCAGCGGGACGCCCTGCAGCAGCATCTCGCCCACAGCCTTATCCAGTGCGTTGTGCCGACCAATGTCCTCGCAGGCAAAGAGGATGGTTCCCTGTCGCAGCACAAAGCAGCTGTGCACAGCGCGGGTGGCGCGATACAGCGGCAGACCGGCGCTCATGGCAGCGGCAAGCGTATCCAGCCATTCCGGCTGCAGCTCCAGCTGCGGCACCGTGCGCAGCGGCGGCAGCTCCACCGGGCTGCTCAGCGTGACATTATCCGTACAGCAGCTGGACACCGCCTGCGCCACTGCACTGCGGGCCGTCAGCCGATGGTTCAGGTAGACGTTCACCTTCAGCCCCTCAGCACAGACCGCAGCCTGCTCTACCTCCTGTGCCGAAGTGATCCAGCCTTCGGTCAGCAGCCGCCCCAGTGCCAGCTGCGGCAGCAGCTCCGGCGTGCACACCACCCGGAAGGCCGGCTGCTCATTGACATAAAGCGCGGCGGCATGCTCTGCCGGAAGCACCGCTGCGGTGCCATCCGGCAGACGCGCCGTTTCAAAGGCAGCTGCCCTGCCAAAAAGGTCGTTGATCTGCATAAGTCCAGTTCCTTCCCTGTGTGCCGGGTCTCAGAAGCATTTGGTCCCCGCACTGATATAATATAAGTATAGCAGAGGATCCCGCACGAGAAAAGACTGTCCGCTGCATTTCAGGGCAAAAAGGTTATTTCGGGACGCTTTTGGGCAGAGCTGGCGTCCCCTTCTGTTTGCACGAAAAAGCACCCGCCGCCGGGCATTTTCAGACCGGGCAGCGGGTGCTTTCCTTTATATAATGGAGAACGATGCAGATGATTTACTTTGCGGCAACATTCTTAGTGACCATCACGTCACTGTCCAATCCGCAGACGTTGTGCAGAACGATGGTGCCTGCCTTGACGGGGGCAGTCAGCACCACCTTGCGGATCTCGTCCATCACCGGGAAGATCATATCCTTGGGGACGGCCTTGGTCAGGCGCACGCTGGTAACAGGCAGCTCGCCGCCCTTAACCAGCACTGAGCTGGCGATGGTGCGGCGGGGCGCAGTCAGCTCCTGACGGACATACTGTTCGCCGCGGGGGCAGGTGTGACCGGTGACCGAGACCACCTGACCATTTTCAACTTCGGCTTCGATCTCGCAGCCGTTGGGGCAGACGATACAGGTAAATTGCTTTTTCATTCCACCGACACCTCCAGTGCGCCCGTTTCCTGCAGCTTGGCAGCAGAGACCTTGAACTGGATCATCTCCGCAGGAATGGCTTTCTTCATCTTCTTGGCAGCAACTTCCACACCGTTCTGGCGCACCACGATGCGGCAGTCACGGTAGTGGTTCCGCACGCGCAGCGACAGGCTAAAGTCGTTCTTGCCGCTGACCTTCTGCGGAATGGTGTGGCCCACGCCCTCGCCGCACTTCACGTCCAGCGTGCAGGGGTCGATGCCCTTGCCCTCAACGTAGGCGGCAGCGTGGCGTGCCAGTGCCTCGGACTCCATAGAAACAAAGTCCACCAGATCATGCACATGCAGCACATTGCCGGCAGAGAACACGCCGGGCACGTTGGTCTGCAGGTTCTCGTCCACCACAGCGCCGTTGGTGTGGGGGTCAATGGCGATGCCGGCATCCTCCAGCAGCTTGTTCTCCGGGATCAGGCCCACGGAGAGGATCAGCGTATCACACTTGTACTCCTTCTCGGTGCCGGGGATGGGCCGACGGTTCGCGTCCACCTCGGAGATGGTCACGCCGGTCAGACGGTCACGGCCATGGATCTCGGTGACGGTGTGGCTGAGATAGAGCGGGATATTGTAGTCATCCAGACACTGCACGATGTTGCGCGGCAGGCCGGAGGGGTAAGGCATCAGCTCGAACACTGCCTGCACATGAGCGCCTTCCAGCGTCATACGGCGTGCCATGATCATGCCGATATCGCCGGAGCCGAGGATGACGACCTCCTTGCCGGGCATCCGGTTGTAGAGGTTCATGTAAGCCTGCGCGGTGCCTGCAGTGAACACGCCCGCCGGACGCTCGCCGGGAATGCCCAGTGCGCCGCGGCTGCGCTCCTTGCAGCCCATGGCGAGCACCACAGCCTTTGCCTGATACTGGCGCAGGCCGCTGCGGGTGGAGGCGGTGACGACACGATCCTCCGTCAGGCTCAGCACCGTGGCGCTGGTCTCGTAGGGGATCTCACGCTTGTTCACCTCATCAATGAAAGCCTGTGCATACTCGGGGCCGGACAGGCTCTCGCCGAAGCGGCCCAGACCGAAACCGTCATGGATGCACTGACGCAGAATGCCGCCCAGCATCGCCTCGCGCTCCAGAATGATCATGTTGCGGATGCCCTGCTTGTGCAGCTCCACCGCTGCGGCAAGACCTGCAGGGCCGCCGCCGATAATCACAACGTCTTTCTGTTCCATCGCTCAGTTCTCCTCCTTCCGCATATTGCCGGTGAGTACCCATGACCCCTGACGGCTGTAACGCACATTCTCCGGCTCGGTGCCCAGCTCCTGCTCAATGAAGTGTTCGATCTTCATCTGACAGAAGCCGCCCTGACAGCCGCCCATCATGGCGCGGGTGCGGTACTTGATGCCGGTCATGGTGGAAACGCCCAGCGGGTTATGGATAGCCTGCAGGATCTCGGCCTTGGTCACTTCCTCACAGCTGCAGATCATCTCGCCGTAATCGGGGTCCTGCGCGATGAGCTCTGCCTGCTGTTCCGGCGTGCACTCGGCAAACTTGACGATGCCCTTGTGGTGCGGGTCAAAGTCTGGGTTTTCCTCAAACTTTTCGCGCTCCTGCATCAGGCCGATGACGTAGCGGGCCAGCGGAACGCTGCCGGTCAGGCCCGGGGATTCAATGCCCACGAGGTTGACGGCATTGGGTGCCACGTCGTCCCGGATCTCCACCTTCCAGTCCTGAATGGCACCGTTTTCATCCACCCACTTGGGCTGGATGCCGGCGAAGGTGCGGATCTGATCCTTTTTAAAGATGTGGGGCCACAGCTTTGCGCCCTCCACGGCCAGACTGTCCATGTTGGCCTGCGGCACGCTGTAGTCGTCCAGCACATCGGTGTTCTCCGCGTCCGGGCCAACAGTCACGTTGCCGTCCACGGTGGGGGTGATGTGGATGCCCATATAGGTGTTGCTGGGCACCGGGTACACCGGCATGGGCAGCAGCTTGCCCATGCGCTTGTGCAGGATGATGTAGTTGCTGCGGGAGCCGATGACACGGTAGCCGGTCAGGCCCAGCAGGTCGGAGATCTGCTTTGCGCCCAGACCAGCGGCGTTGACCACCCAGCGGGTGCAGAAATCGCCATGGGCAGTATGCAGGTAGTACAGCTCATTTTCCCGGGTGATAGCCTCTACCTTGTGGTCAAAGAAGAAGTCCACGCTGTTGGCGTGTGCGTTCTCGGCCAGAGCCACCGTGTACAGGAACGGGTCCATGATGCCGCTGTTTTTGGACCACATGGCAAACTTGCCCACCACGGCTGGCACCAGCTCGTGCAGCTTTGCTTCATCGATCATCTCAAGGCCGGTGCAGCCGTTGACAGCGCCCTGCTTCATGGTGCGCTCCAGCTGCTCCATGTCCTCGGGGGTGTTGCCCACCAGCACCTTGCCGCAACGCTTGAACGGGAAGTTCAGCTCTTCGGCCAGTTGGCCCATGATCTTGTTGCCTTCCACGCAGCACTTCGCTTTCAGGCTGCCAATGGGGTTGGCAAAGCCGCCGTGCACCACCGCAGAGTTGCGGCCGCTGGTCTCGTTGCAAACATCCAGATTTTTTTCCAGCACTGCAATGCTCAATTTGTAGCGCGAAAGTTCGCGTGCAATGGCGCTGCCCACGACACCCGCACCGATGATGACCACATCGTATTGTTTTTTCATGGTATCCACCTTTCTTTCTGATTTGGAGATCCGGCTTTTATGTTATATATTTCATTGACTAAAATATATAACATTTCATGATCTCTGTCAAGCCGTTTCCGGCAAAAAGCTGCACAAAAAAATGCCGCATCTTTTGGCATAGATACGGCATTTCTGAACGTGATACGGTTATTTCAGGCTTTGAAATAGTGTGGGAATGCTTCCCGGATCGCAGAAAGGTTCTCCGTGTAGCGCTGCATATGCTGCCCGGCAATGCGGTGTGCTGCCGCCGCATCCTTCTGTTCAATGGCTTTCAGCAGGCTGACGTGATCTTCGTAGATCGTTTTTGCGGGCCTGCAGCGGAAGCTGAGGATGGTGGTGCGGTCAAAATGCGGAGCCAGATTTTCCACCAGATCGTACCAGTACGGGCAGCCGCACTGCACATAAAGCAGCCGGTGGAACCCCTTGTCCAGCTCAAAGATCTTTTCTTCCTGTGCACGCTCAATGTACATGCGCCAGAGCGCCACGTTCTCCCACAGCTGGTCGATATCCGCCGGGGTCAGCTTTTCGCACGCCATGCGGGCGATCTCTGCTTCCAGCACAGCGCGCAGATGGCGCACTTCTTCCACCAGCTCTGCATCGATGAGAGAAACATAGGTGCCGATCTTGGGCCGGATCTCAATGAGCCGCCGCTGCGCCAGCTCCAGCTCTGCTTCCCGGAAGGGGGTGCGGCTCACCCCCAGCTGTTCGCACAATTCCGGCTCGTTCAGTTTTTCACCCGGCTCCAGACGGGTATTGATAATATTATCGATCAATACCCGCAGAACAAAACTTTTTGCAGATTCATGCTCTCTGCGCTCTGAAATCGTAATCATCGGAAGGCTCCTTTCCCTCACAGGGAAACACTGTTCTCAGACTGCTGGGTCAAGTATACCACACTGCACACCGGCGTAAAAGAGGACAATATATAAAAGGAAGGAAACTGTGTCAGAATTGTAAAAGATAAAATATTTTAACTATTATTCTTGACTTATCCAACGATTCGGCTATAATGGTCGTGTTCGCAAGAAACTTCAAAAAATTTAGATATTCAAAACAAATCAAAGGAGACTACTACCATGACGTTTGAAGAAATGAAGAAGATCGTTGTTGATACCCTGAACTGCGACGAGGACAAGGTGACCATGGAGGCCAGCCTGACCGAGGATCTGGAGGCCGACAGTCTGGATGCCGTGGAGCTGAACATGGCTCTGGAAGATGCCTGCGGCGTGTCCATCCCGGACGAGGAGCTGGCAAAGCTCAAGACCGTGGGCGACATCTACAACTACATCACCGCACATATCTGAGGAAACATGCGATGAATGATATCCGAGATCTGCTCCCCAACCGGATGCGGGAGCGCACTTTCCAACTGAAGGCCAAGCGGGATGCCGGAGCTGTCTGGCACGAGCCGCAGTTTGTGGAGTGCAAGCAGTGCGGCCGCCGCGCTGCCCGCACCCTGTGGGGCAAAAGCCTGTATGTCTGCCCCAACTGCGGCTATCACATGCCCATTGGCGGGTATTACCGGCTCAGTCTGGTACTGGATCACGGCAGTTTCCGGGAACTGGACGCTGACCTTGATCCGCAGGATGTACTGAACTTCCCCGGATACGGGGAAAAGCTTGCCGCCGCCCAGAACAAGACAGGCCTGCACGAAGCTGCTGTCACCGCCGTCGGCCGCATTGGCGGCGTGGCCTGCGTGGCAGCCGTGCTGGACAGCCGGTTCTTTATGGGCAGCATGAGCACGGCTGTGGGCGAGAAGATCACCCGCGCCGTGGAGTACGCCACTGCCAAGCGACTGCCTCTGGTCATCTTTTCGGCCAGCGGCGGCGCACGGATGCAGGAGGGCATTTTCAGCCTGATGCAGATGGCCAAGACCAGCGCCGCCATCCAGCGCTTTTCGGCAAAGGGCGGGCTGTACGTCAGCGTGCTGACCCACCCCACCACCGGCGGCGTGACCGCCAGCTTTGCAAGCCTGGGCGATATCATGCTGGCCGAACCGGGGGCACTCATCGGCTTTGCCGGCCCCCGTGTCATTGAGCAGACCATCGGTGAAAAACTGCCCGCCGGGTTCCAGCGCAGCGAATTCCAGATGGAACACGGCTTTGTGGATCAGGTGGTGCCCCGCAGTCAGCTGCGGGATACGCTGATCCAGGTCCTGCAGCTTCATGCCGGAGGGAAACACGAATGATAAAAGATATTTTGGAGCAGCTGGCCCCGCTGGACGCACAGATCGCCGCGCTGAAGGGCAGCGGCAGTGACATGGAGGCCATCACCGCCCATGCGTCCGAACTGGCAGAGCTGGCGGTGGAAGAGGACGAGATTCTGCGCTCCTGCGGCCCGCTGACTGCCGAGGACCGGGTCTTTCTGGCCCGTCACCCGGAGCGTCCGCACATCGACGAGACGATCTCTGCCCTGTTCACGGATTTCTTTGAGCAGCGCGGCGACCGGCAGTGCAAGGAGGACGCGGCCATTCTGGGCGGCGTGGCCCGTTTCCACGGGATGCCGGTGACGGTCATCGGCCACCGCAAGGGCTCCACGCTGGAGGAAAATCTGGCCTGCAACTTTGGAATGCCGGGGCCGGAGGGTTACCGCAAGGCTCTGCGCCTGATGAAGCAGGCTGAAAAATTCGGCCGTCCCATCATCACCTTTATCGACACGCCGGGCGCTTACCCCGGCAAGGATGCCGAGGAGCGGGGGCAGGGCGAGGCCATTGCCCGGAATCTGATGGAGATGAGCGGCCTGACGGTGCCGGTCATCGCCGTGGTCACCGGCGAGGGTTCCTCCGGCGGCGCGCTGGCACTGGGTGTGGCCAACCACATCCTCATGCTGGAAAACGCGGTCTACTCAGTGCTGAGCCCCGAGGGCTTTGCCAGCATCCTGTGGAAGGACTCCTCCCGCAGCGGCGAGGCCTGTGAGATGATGAAGCTGACGGCGCAGGATCTGTACCGCGGCGGCATCGTGGAAGAAGTGATCCCGGAGCCGGTGGGCGGTGCCCAGCGCTGCCACGCGGCCCTGTTTGAGCGCATGGATGCCGCTCTGCGCGCCCACCTGAAAGAATTGTGCCGCATGAGCGACCGGCAGCTGGCCGATCAGCGCTATAAAAAGTACCGCCAGATCGGAGAAACGAGGAACGCATGAATGGTTTACAGCTGATCGCCACCGGCGGGGCACTTCCCGGACGGACGATCACCAATGACGCGCTGAGCCGCATGGTGGACACCAGTGACGCATGGATCACCAGCCGCACCGGCATCCGCACCCGGCACTGGTGTACCGAGGACGAATCTGCCGCCACGCTGGCCATTGCGGCTGCGCGGCAGGCCCTTGACCGCAGCGGCCTTGCCCCGGCGGACATTGCCTGCTGTGTCTGCGCGACCCTTTCTGCCCCGGATGCCACCCCCAGCGTGGCCTGTCAGGTACAGGCGGCGCTGGGCCTGCCCGAAAACCGGCCCGCGCTGGACATCAACGCGGCCTGTTCCGGTTTTCTCTATGGCATGGCCGTGGCGCGGGGAATGCTGACGACTCTGGGCGGGCAGTATGCCCTTGTCATCGGGTGCGAAGCCCTTTCCCGCCTGATGGACCCCACCGACCGCTCCACCTGCGTGCTGTTCGGCGACGGGGCCGGAGCCGCCATTTTCCGGCTGGCAGATACCCCCTTTGCGTTGACGCTGGGGGCACGCGGCAGTGATGTCCTCCATGCGGGCGGGCCGAGCCGGGAAGGCTCTGCCCCCATCACCATGGACGGCAAGGCGGTATTCCGCTTTGCGGTGGATGCCCTGCCCAAGTGCCTGCACACGGTGCTGGACGAGACCCGGCTGACCCTCGAGGATCTGTCGTGGGTGGTCTGCCATCAGGCCAACAGCCGCATCATCGACCACTGCATCAAGGCCCTGCAGGCCGACCCGGCAAAATTTTATAAGAACATGGATCGCCACGGCAACACCAGCGCCGCCAGCATTCCGGTCGCCCTCAATGAGCTGGCCGAGAGCGGGCAGCTGACCCCGGGCAGACCGCTGGCCTGCATCGGCTTTGGCGGCGGCCTGACCTGGGGCGGCGCGATCCTGCAATACAAAGAGTAAAAATCATCTTCGGCAAACGGGCTCGCCCTCTCAGTCACCTTTGGTGACAGCTCCCCCAAAGTGGGAGCCTTTGGCAAAACCGAAAAGTTTACCGTACTGCCAAGGGCTCTTCCCTTGGGAGAGCTGTCGAGCAGAGCGAGACTGAGCGGGCGAGGACGCTTACCGATAGGATAAAACTATGAAACTTTTAAATGAAATTTTAGGCACAAAATACCCCATCATCCAAGGCGGCATGGCAAACATTGCCACCGGTGAGTTTGCCGCAGCCTGCTCCAATGCAGGTGCACTGGGCATTATCGGTGCGGGCGGCATGAATGCCGACACCCTGCGCGAAAATATCCGCCGGTGCAAGCAGCTCACAGACAAGCCCTTTGGCGTGAACATCATGCTGATGCACCCGCAGGCAGACGAGTTTGCCCAGATCGTTGTGGAAGAAGGCGTGCAGGTGGTCACCACCGGCGCAGGCAACCCGGGCAAATATGTTCCCATGTGGAAAGCGGCGGGCATCAAGGTGATTCCCGTGGTGGCTGCCGCTGTGCTGGCAAAGCATCTGGAGAAGCTGGGCATCGATGCCGTGATCGCCGAAGGGACCGAGAGCGGCGGCCATGTGGGCGAGATGGCCACCATGGCGCTGGTGCCGCAGGTGGTGGACGCAGTGGATCTGCCCGTCATTGCGGCGGGCGGCATTGCCGATGGCCGTCAGCTGGCAGCAGCCCTGGCGCTGGGTGCCTGCGGCGTGCAGGTGGGCACCTGCCTGCTGGTGAGCGAGGAGTGCCCCATCCACGAAAACTACAAGGCTGCCCTGCTCAATGCCAAGGACAGCGACACCATCGTGACCGGACGCATCGGCGGTTCCCCGGTCCGGGTGCTGAAAAACCGGATGAGCCGTGAATATGTCCGGCAGGAAAAGGCCGGTGCCGATAAGATGGAGCTGGAAAAGTACACCCTGGGCAGTCTGCGCCGGGCCGTGTTTGAAGGCGACACCTCCACCGGCAGTCTGATGGCCGGTCAGGTGGCCGGAATGCTCCACGAGGTGCGCCCTGTGGCGGACATTCTGGCCGACCTGTGGAACGGCGGGAGGCAGCGTATCCACGCGCTGAGCGAGGAATGCTGACGCTCGGAAAGAAAGCCCTGTCTGTGCCCATCCTGCAGGGCGGCATGGGCGTGGGCGTTTCTCTGGGCGGGCTGGCCGGTGCCGTGGCGGCCTGCGGCGGCATGGGGTGCATCTCCACCGCCGATGCAGGCTACCGGGAGCCGGACTTTGCCCGCGACCCGGCAAGCGCCAACCACCGTGCACTGACAGCGGAAATTAAAAAAGCAAAGCAGATTGCAAAGGGCGCGGGCATGGTAGCCATCAACGCCATGGTGGCAACGCAGGATTATGCGGCCGCGATCCGCACCGCTGTGGAAGCGGGCGTGGACGCGGTGGTGTCCGGCGCGGGCCTGCCGTTGGAGCTGCCCGGCATCGTGGGCACAACGGATGTTGCCATCGCTCCCATCGTTTCCAGCGGAAGAGCCGCAAAGCTCATCCTGCGCCGCTGGGCCAAAGAGTTTGGTCGCACCGCTGATTTTGTGGTGATCGAAGGCTGCAAGGCAGGCGGACACCTCGGCTTTGCCGAAGATGACCTGCTGGCAGGCAAATGCCAGACCCTCGATGACATCCTGCCCGAGGTGCTGGCCGAGGTAAAGCCCTTTGAAGCACAGTTTGGCCACAGCATCCCCGTGTTTGTGGCAGGCGGAGTGTATACCGGTGCCGATATGGCCCACTTTACCGCAATGGGCGCTGCGGGCGTACAGCTTGCTACCCGCTTTATCACCACCTACGAGTGCGACGCATCCCAGGGCTACAAGGACGTTCTGCTGAACGCCCGGCCCGAGGATGTACGGATCATCCACAGCCCGGTGGGAATGCCGGGCCGTGCACTGAACACCCCGCTGGTGCAGGCGCTGGCAGAGGGGACCCGCTTCCCTCCCCGGCACTGTGCCCGCTGCCTGAAGACCTGCGACCCCGCCAAGGTGCCCTACTGCATCACCCACGCGCTCATCGAAGCCGTAAAGGGCAATGTGGAGGAGGGCCTGTTCTTCTGCGGGGCCAACGTGGGGCAGCTGGACCGGATGCGCAGCGTCCGGGAACAGCGCCTTGTCCCCCAGCACGGCGGTGTAGCGGTGCCCGTGTAACCAAAGCGCGCCGTCCTCGACCGTGCAGGCAGGGAAATAGCTTTCGGGGATATACTGAAAGCCGATCTGCCGCTCAAACAGCGGGCGCACGGTGTCGGGGCAGAGGTCGCGGTTGCGGCAAAGCACGGCGGCCTCCGCATGCAGGTCGATGTCGGTCATCAGCCAGGACAGCCGCCGCCAGTAGGTGCTCCACGCCTCGTAATGCGCCCACCAGATGCTGTGGGGGCCGACATCGGGCGGGCGCTCGTCCTTGCGCTTGCCGCAGATGCTGTAATAAAAGGCGTGCGGGATAAACAGGTTGACCCCGCGCACCGCCAGCCAGTCGGTGTACCATTTGATGTCCCCGCCCGAAAGCTGCCACGGGTTGTCGTCCTTGTTGCAGGCGCCAAAGCACTCGTTGGCGTTGCGGCGGCGGTGCATCAGCCGCGCGGCGTCGGCGCTGCACTTGGCCATCGTGGAGTCGATGCCCGCCAAGCCGTCCTTTTCGGGGGCGAGCCAGCGCAGCACCAAGTCCTGCCCCGGCACGGCAAAGTATTTTTCTACTTCTATATCATCGCTTTGGTGGGGGTGCCCCATCAGGCCGATGCCGTGCGCCTCGCACCAGCGGGAGAGTGTGCCGTAGTAGACCTCGCCCTCGCGCTGCAAAAGCAGCTTGTGATACAGCCTTGTATCGTCGTTTTCCCTGCCGTCAAACAGGGCGGTGAGGTTGGCGGCGTTGCCGCCCGCATGGCGGAAAATCTCGGCAAAGCCGTGCGTCCACGGGAACATACCGCTGACATTGCGCCCCAAAATACTCGGCTCATCGGTGAAAAAGCCGATGATCGCGGCTCCGAAATACTCTTTCAGTTCCCGATAGTAGGCTTCGTGTGTCAGTTCAATAAAGCGGCTGACGGCCGCAGGGTTCAGAATATCAGCCGTTTTGGGGGCGTTTTTCTCGCCGTCATCCTCGCCCCAGTGCAGCCCGCGCATCGTGCCGCCGCTTTTGCGCACGACCAGCGTGCCGCTTTCCGCCTGTGCCAGCAGCTCGTCCCCCGGCAAAACGGTTTGGGTCAGCGTGATGCCCTCGCTGGCAAGCTCAGGGTGATCCTTTACGACCAGCCCGCTCGCCGAGCCGGAGGGGTACATTCCTTCATCGTACAAAACGATTTTCATATCCAGCGCGGCGGCGGCTTCGACAGCCGTGCGGATATGGGCAAAGTAGCGTTCACCCAGATAGGTGATGTCGGGGCTAAGCCCCATACGCGGGTGCAGCACCACGCCGTAAATGCCGTGGGCGGCAAAGTCCGCCAGCTGGCGGCGCAGTTCCTCAGCGGTCAGCTCGCCGTTCAAAAACCAAAACGGGATGGCGGTAAATTCTCTGGGCGGGTTTTGCAGTTGGGCAAGAAACTTCATTATGCGGCCTCCTGTGCCTCGGCGCGGGCGCAGATGTCCGCCCATGCGTGGGATTTATAGTAGAACAGCATCGCCAGCAGCCCGACAACAAAGCTGAGCGAAACACCCGCCATGGCGTAGCCGCCGTAGCCCAGCCACGCCAGCAGGTAGGACGCTGGGATACGCACACCCCACAGCAGAATGATGTTGACGATGGTGGAATAGCGGATCTCGCCCATGCCGTTGGCAAAGCTCATAATAGCGTTGAAGGCTGCATAGCACCACTGGAACGGCAGCACAACGCGGATATAGCGCACGGCAAAGGCAAGCACGGCCTCGTCCTGCGTAAAAAGCAGCAGCAGAGGGCGGCAGCAGGCCGCCATCAGCAGCCCGCCTGCGAGGGAGAGCAGCCCCGAGGCCGCCGGGAGCAGCCAGCCGCCCCTGCGCAGACGGCTGTAGCTCTGTGCGCCGAGGTTTTGCCCCGCAAACACCGAGGTTGCCTGCGAAAGCGAGGTGACCGTGATGTTGGCCAGCCCGCCGACCTTGCCCGCCACCGAGCAGCCCGCCACAAAAACCGACCCCTGCAGGTTGTACAGCACCTGCAAAAAGATGTGACCGATGGAGTAGAGCGCCGAGTTCAGCCCCAGCGGCAGACCGATGCGCACAATCTGGCGCAGGGCTCCGGCATCAAAGCCGCAGGGCAAAACAGGCAGCGAAAGCTCTGTGCAGCGGCGGCGAATGTAAAAAATACTGCATATCCACGACAAAAACAGTGCAATCGCCGTGGCTGCCGCCACGCCGCCGATGCCAAGGCCGAGCGCACCGGTAAGCACAAGATCCAGTACGATGTTGGCGGCGCAGCTGATAAACAGCAGCAGCAACGAGGACGAGCTGTTGCCTATGCCGCGCAAAAGACCGGCGTTGAAGTTATAGCCCATGTTGCCCAGAATACCCAGCATCGTGATGCGCAGATACAGCACCGCCCCCGGCATGGCGTCCGCCGGGACCTGCATCAGCCGCAGCATCCACGGACCCAGCAGGAATCCGATGACGGTCAGCGGCAGCGACGCTGCAAACAGCAGCCAGACCGAGGTGCGCACGAGCTTTTGCAGCTGGTCATGGTCGGCGCGGCCGACCGCCTGCGATACGAGGATGGAGATGCCCGAGCCGATGCCCACAAAGACACAGAGCAGAATTTCGAGCGGCTGGGAGCTGGTCGCCACCGATGCCAGCGCCGTAGTGTCGCAGAAATTGCCGATGACGAGCGTGTCCACCGTGCTGTACAAAAGCTGCAAAATATTGCCTGCGCAGATGGGCAGCGCAAACAGCGCCGCGCGCCCCAGCACTGAGCCGTGGGTCATATCAACTTGTGCGGATTTTCGGTAAGACGGCATAGCCCTATCCCCCCGGTATGACAGATTTTCTTATCTACATTGTACGAGGAAACCGTGCCGGTTGCAACAATCATTATCCTTTTATTTTTGGATGAATATAAACGATGCGGCGGACAATTTCGGCAGTGCGGTGTAAAAAACAATCACGCCCTTTGCGGCGGCGGGAGGGCGTGCTTTTTTACCGTTTTGTGCAGGTTCCACAAACAAAGATGGACAAAATCGGTAACATTGACAGCAAGATTTGCCGCAAAAGGGCTTGCCACTGCGGCGCAAAATGTGCTATCGTTAAAATCAAATTCAGTAAAAAGGAAGTAAAATTTGTATGCGGAAGCCTCTGACAAGACAGAACAGCACGCGCGTCAAGCGCAGATACTCTGCTTATCAGAACCGTATTTTTTTCTATCTCGTGACCTTTGTCACCGCCCCGCTGCTGCTGTTGGGTGTGCTGTCCAGCGTGGTGTACTACCGGCAGACCGTCACGCGCAGCGATGCCCTGCTGGCCTCGGCGCGGGAAAATGTCGAGACGCAGATGGAAATTGCGCTGAGCAACCTGCGTACCTACTACAGCGCGGTCGTCAGCACGGACAATTACCAGACCCTGTGCCAAAAAACTGTGCCGCCGTACAGCGAGTACACCCTTGTGCGCGATATGCAGACCGCCATGCGCGGCGGCAATCTGGTGGATAAATATGTCGAGGGGTATACCTACATCAACCTGCGCAGCGGGTGGATTTTAAGCAACAACGGCATGTACCGGCTGGCTGATGCCGCCAACCGGGATGAGGTCGCCCACCTGCTGAGCGAATGGGCGGAGCAGCATGCCGCCATGATGTGGGTCAACCGCACTGACCAGCCCACCCCCGCGCGGGCAGACACACCGCTGAACACGGTGGATCTGACCGGCGAGCTGCTCGTGCTGCGCAGCAGCTCCTACCGCACGGGCAGCTATGCGGTGCTGATCGTCAAGCTGGATCTTTCGCCGCTGTATGAGATGACCGAGAGCTGGCAGACCGGCGGCTACAGCATTGCCGCGCGGGATTTCACCGGCAAGACCGTGCTGAGCACCTCTGCTGCGCTGACCGCCCTGCTGGACGCCGACACCCCCGCCGAGGGCGGCTGCGTGCTGGGTGGCTGGCGGCTGAACAGCGGCAAGATGGGCGTGAACGGGCTGACCTACTATGCGGCGCTGCCGCAGCGCACGCTGGCGGCCACCGCCGGCATGGTGATTCTGATCGCTTTTGTGCTGGCCGGGGGACTGGTGGCGGTGCTGCTGATCTGCCGCCGCTCGACCAGTGTGCTGTACGCCCCTGTGGATGATCTGATGCACGCGGCCAGCGGTGTGTTCGGCCAGCCCGGCAGCGATGAGGAGGAGTTTGCCTATCTGGCCGCCGGTGTCAAGCAGGTGGCCCGGGACAAGCAGGCGATGCAAAGCCTGATGCAGCAGCAAAACCGCCGCCTGCAGCAGAGCTTTGTGGAAAATCTGATCCGCAGCGAGGTCACCGATGAGGCCGCCGGCCACACGATGCAGGAGCTGGGGCTGGCAGTCTGCCCCGCGTATCGGCTGATCGCGCTGGCGCTGGATACCCCGGCGGGCACCTCCGGCCCGGTGCGGGAGACGATGCTGCTGACCGCCATACAGACGATGCCCACCGAGCTGCTGCGCCGCTGCGCGCGTCAGCCGTCCTACTGCCAGCAGCTTTCCCGGGAAATGGGACTGACGACCGCTACCATCTCGCGCCACATGAGCCTGCTGCTTGAGGCAGGCCTCGTCCGCGCCCGCAAGGGCGAGAGCCGCATTTACTACACCATCGACCGTGAGGCCGTGGCTGCCCTCTGCGACGCCGTATATACGACGCTCCTGCCGGAGCAGCTTCACTGACAGGGTGATCTTTTTGCCTGCTTTTGGACAATCGTAAGAATTTCCCTATTGCGGCTTTTTGAAAAATACGGTAAAATAGGGTCGATAATTCGTGCCGCGTCAGCGGCAGACTGGTGGTAATCATATGAGTGAAACCAAGAAAAATGCAGTGAAGCGCATCGGCGTGCTCACGAGCGGCGG
>ENA-ORTW01002868-ORTW01002868.1-human-gut-metagenome-genome-assembly--contig:-NODE-2868-length-15453-cov-6.046954_pt1 | contig 15453 bp, 13 predicted proteins | sample MGYA00242072_ERZ509193 | MGnify/ENA primary metagenome ERZ509193 (study PRJEB26280, sample SAMEA2338813) | human gut metagenome | biome: human gut; feature: human-associated habitat; material: faeces... | reverse complement strand
GCCGTCTCGGCGGCCTGGGTGGCCTGGGTGAGACGGTTCTGCGCCTCGGCGGTCGGCTGGTCAGCCAGTGCCTGGGTGGCGGGGGCGACCAGTGTCGCGGCCGTGATGGTCGCTGCGATGATCTGCTTCTTCATGCATTCTCCTTTGTTTGGATTGCCTGACGTGCGCTGTCATGCGTCCGCGACACGATTCTAGTCCTGACGGAGATATGACGCGCCCCGAGCGTCCGCTGTAAGAGTGGCAGACAGCATAAAAGGGGCGCCCATGATGGACGTCCCCTACCGGCCACCAAAACAAAAAATGCCCCACCGAACCGGCGCGCGTGAAATCGCGACCGATTCGACGGGGCATATACGAAAACGGTTCAGAACAGCGGGATATCGCAAGTCGCCGAACCTATGGACCCGGAGGCGTCCTTCGAGACCTTCTCCTGTCCGTTGACAATCACCTTGCAGGACACCGTCTGGTCGTCACCGCCCATGATGTCGCCGGAGACGCTGAGCATGGTCAGATCCTTGGTTTCGTCACCTGTGTAGGTCTTTGACCAGTTGCCAGAGAACTTCTGGCTGCTGGACGACCCGTTCTCCCAGATCATCACTGTTCCTTCGCCGCTGGCGGTTGTCTGGAGTTCGATGGTCTTCTCCGCCGGTTTCGCCGGAGCTGTGGTGGACTGGCCGGTTTTACCGCCGGTCGAAGCGGGCGTCGTCGTGTTGCCGCCGGATTGGCCGGCGCCGACCGCGCCGATGACCACCAGTACGACGATCAGCCAGAACCACCAGCGTTTCAGCAGCGACTTCTTCTTTGGTTTGTTTCCACGTCTACGTGGTGTTTCACTTACCGGAGCTTCAGGGGGGGGTGATGTTTGGTGCAGTCATGAGAATCTCCTTCTTCTTTGGGAAACCCGGTATGGGTTTCCTTCTGCGAGCCGTCGACCGGGTTCGAACCGGTGACCTGCCGCTTACGAGGCGGCTGCTCTACCAACTGAGCTACGACGGCGAAACCGCCTCGGCATGAGAGGCGGCGGATGGGCCATGCGAGCGAAGGAGTTCTTGCCCTGCGGCCGACTCATGCCATCGGCTGCAAGCTGCTCCCGTTCGGGAACCCAGCGTTTCGCATGTGATCACTGGTCCCATCGTGCTTTCGCCGGGATTCGAACCCGGACTGAACAGTTCCTTAGACTGTCGCCTCTACCGGTTGGGCTACGAAAGCATGCGCGGACACCACTCTCACAGTGCAGCGGCGGTATCCGCGTAAGTCCACGGTTTGCACTCAAGCCGGCGGTGGACGCGCTTGGCTACGGCTTGAGGCATGACATGGAGCATGGGCGGATGCCCATGCTCCATGAGACTGTTCCCACAGCATGTGGGTCAGCTGACAAGAAGCGCGGTCGACCACGCTTCAGGAACCTTTCCCGCGACTGGGCGGGTAGGCTCATCGGATTCGCTCCGATCCCTCCGACAAGGGACTGTCCGCATCATCCAGGGGGTGATGGGAGCTACGGCATCCATTCCTGTCGAACAAACGGGAACGCGGATACCGGACACGATCCGCACGGTCATGACATCCCGCCGGGCGTCCCAGCGGGCGTGGAATCGTATCGAGCGGTGTGCGGGAGTCGAACCCGCATCATCAGCGTGGAAGGCTGAGGTACTAGCCGTTGTACTAACACCGCGAGTGTTCGGATATCGGCGCTGGACGGCATGAACCAAGCGAAAGAACCATAGAGGTGTACAGTCGACCATCGTTCCGCCCATCCCCATGCACGAAGGACGGGCGGTGGCGTTGACACCGGTATCCGAAAGTGCCCTTGGCCGGAGTCGAACCGGCTGCACCGAAATTCAAGGGCGGCGCCCGCTGTTGCTCCCCTGCATGCCGGGGACCGGTGCGGGCGGACCGGAGAGTCATTGACATACTGGACTGTTTTGGTACGGCGTGAAACGGATTGTCTCATGCCGGCATGCGTGCCCGGCGCGGGAGTCGAACCCGCGTTCAGCCGCACCATCCGAAGGATGATCCGGGCGAAGAGTTTGAGGGCGAGAAGAAACGGTATCGGGTTTAGCGCTCTTGCCGCTGAGCTACCGTCCACGCGGGACGGACGGGATTCGAACCCGCGACCTCTCCGTTATCAATGGAAGTATCCGATGCCTGCGCACCGCCCTCACGATGGTGTAGGGGAGAGAAGAAGACGGAAGCGGAAATGCCGGCAATCCGGCGGTTTCATAGCAATTGAAGTATCCGCTTCCTGCGCACCTCCCCTACGGCAATATTCTACCGCACCTCCCACGGCCATGCGCCGGTCTCGTTGAACTCGATCAGCGCGAACGTGGAATCCGTGAGCCCCGCGAGGTTCACTCGGTTCCTGTCACCAAGAGACAGCGAAGCCTGATAGCCGCCCAGATTCCACACGTACAGTGGCGTGCCGTCGGGTACCGCACGGTTAAGGCTGATGGTGTCGCCGATTGAGGTCTGCTCGTCGGTGATGACCATGACCCGATCGTACGGGCCTTTGCGGAACGCCTGCTGGACGCTGACGCCTACACGGGTGCCCCCGTATGGTTTGCCGAAACGCTCGATCATGGCGAGGGGATTCTCCCCTGTCACGCTGACGGGCGCCATGGCATCCCATTCGAACGGGACGATAACACTGCCGGGGTTTTTCAATCCCAGTGCGCATGCGAACATGGCGGCCGCGTCGAACCGGGTGAGTGTGGATCGTGCGCTGAGCGGGTAGTCCATGCTGCCGGAACGGTCAACCATGATGAGTGTCCGCCCGTCCAACGATGGCACTCGGCGTAGGGTGAGGCGTGCCGCCTGTTCCAACGCGGGGTGGGCTATGTCGGGAGTGTTGCGCCACGCGCTCAGGAAGCTGATCGGCATCGGCTTGTATCCGGCTTCTTCCGGGTGGCAGACCCGTTCGAGCGCCATGTTGACGGCCGTTGAATGTTCGCCGCACGTCGTGATGATGCGTCGCAGGTTCATGAGCACCGCCTGGTATCCCATGTTGGGCAAGAGGCGCTGCCAGATGGCGGATGCGGTTTCCATGTCGAGTTCGCCCAGTGCGCTGAAGATCGTCTCGTGGGTGAGTCGCGCGGATTCGATGAGTTCCGTCCCGTGTTCGCCGGTGAGCTCACTGGTTTTCTGTCCGACGCTCATGGCGTTGAAGGTTTCCCGTGCGCGGATGACCGGCAGTGCGGTTAGCAGTGCCTTGCGGTCTTCGTTCTCATGGGTTCCGGCGATCAGGCTGAACAGTGCGGACTGTCGCCCGTCATGGGGCTTGGGGTGGGTGATGCGGATGGCGTCCGCGAGACTGACCATGCCCTTGCTGGTCTTGCCGGCCCATTTGAGGTATGAGTTTTCGGTCAGGTGGCCGAGACTATCGGCGACGCCTCGTTTGACGGGTTTCGGAATGTTCCCGTAACGGGTCTTCCATGCGTTGAGCAGTGCGGGCCCTTCGTCCGCGCGGCGAATCGACGCCGCGATGATCCGACGGTTGGCGCCGGACTGGTGTTTGGCGAGTCGGGCGTGGACGATTGCGATTGCGGCCAGCTGGGCGGCGGTCCGCAAACCCCCATCGCCGCGTAGCCACGTGACCAGGTTCAGGCACCATTCCGTGTCTTCGCACACTTGGGTGGCGAGCTGTCCGAGCCGCTGTTCGGTCTGGCCGGAGGTCTCGTAGAAGGTGTCCTCGTTGAGGAATCCGGCGCACAGCACGAACAGTTCCTGTTTCGGGGTGCGTCGCGTTGCGCGTCCGCCCTCGTGGGTGCGGACACCGGGCTTGCGGTTGATGCCTGCCATGGTCATCCTTTCCTATGCTGTCTGCCGTTTTGGTTAAGTGTTGTGGTGTCCGCCGCCTGCTGTTGAAGAGAGAAATAACAGAGAACACGGCTGGCGGCGGACGAGTGGGATCATGGCCGGTCATACCACGTTCCGGTCATGATCCAGTGTCCCGCGAAGGATTCGAACCTTCAAAAAGGCGCGTTCTGGGCACGTCATGTCTACCTGTTTGCATCAGCGGGACGAGTCCGGTCGCCGCAGGACGGCCGGACGGGGGTTGGGATCGCTCTTTACGGAGAGGCGGCGATCCCGGTTGCACGTCAGTCTTCGGCGTGCCGCCCGACAGCACAAGGCCGTCCGCATCGCTTCGTGAAAGGCCGGCGCGATGCCCGGAGCCGGCGTGAGGGTGAGGCGGAATGAGAAGTAGTCCCGCCTCCTCGTAGCCCATGACGGCAATGAGCCAGGAAGGCCGCGTCACGGGATGGGCCGCAAGCAAGAGGATATGTACTTCGCGGCCCAGTGCCCTTCGCGGGATTCGGACCCGCGTCAAGACCATCAAGGGCGAGCGTCCCGGTCATCATTGATGTCGCTCCGGTGACCGGAATCCGAAGAAGAGCGCCCGCCCCGTCAACCCCGAAAAAAGTTTGGCGGGATGGATATGCGGGAGGGCGGAGTGGATTTTACCGCCAGCGTCGAGGACAAACAGAGCTGTCAAGCTCCCTCTGAACGTGCCGCCGGTTCGGTCGCAAACCACCCTGCCGGGCCCGGCGCATCATATCCCTCTGTTTCCGGTGGGATTGTTCGATCACTCCCATAAGCCGGCCCGTTGATCGGACGAGCCGTCTCGTGCCCCCAGGGAATTACGGTATCCCGACACGCGGATTAAAAGTCCGCTGCTCTTCCTCTGAGCTATAGGGGCGATACTCCGCGCCTGCGTGGATACGCCCGCACGGTGGGCGCATGGTCGCCGGCCGCGGATGACCGGCCTCCACAACACGGGCTGGGCCGCCTGAACGGTTTCGAACCATTCCCCTCCGGCCTGGTCGGCCGGCATGCTTGTCCACACTTGGGCGGCGAACCCACGTGGCTCCGGGCGGTGTCGCACCGCCTCCTCCCTATTGCCGGGCGCTCTGCTGTTGAGCTACGGAGCCGGCCGGAAAGCCCGCCGTCCCATGACGGGTGTGCCCTTCCCGGCTAACCATCATCGCGCCGGATCCGATGGGACCGGACGGAGCGTGAATCGTTGACGGCATTCAAGGCTGCCGTCGGCCTTATGGTGCGGAAACGGGCATCCTGCCGTTGGACGGCGCGCCCCCACATGAAAGAGCGCGAGGGGAATCGAACCCCTGTCCCCTGTTTCCTTGCCGCATCCGCTCGTTACGGGATTCCACCCGGGGTCTTTGATGCGACATCGTGGCTCCGGGAGGACTCGAACCCCCATCCATGCCCATGCATGCTCTGTCCAGTTGAGCTACGGAACCGGCCGGCCATGCAGGTGCGACAAACATGGGTTATCCGGCTGTTACCAGCCCGACACACCCCTGAAACGCACATGGGACATGCCGGGTTTCGACGGGCGTTCAGCACCGCCCGCCTAGTGGAGCTGCCGAGAATCGAACTCGGGTCTGGCCTGCCGTCAGCCACCGCTTGCCATCACGTGCATATCCGACGCTTGATGCTCATCCGCGGACGGGTGCGTTCGGCGAACCCGCGCGGCTTGTAGACGACGTTCATGTACTGGCCGGGCGAATCCATCGTCCGACTGTCCGACCAGTCCGGTCACTGGTTGTCCGACCCCGGCCGTTCGACCGGCAGATGGCGGAGTCGGGTCTCACGCGGCGAGCGTGAAACGCTGAGAAGAAACGGTGTTGGCGTTTATTCCGGTGATGGGTTTGATGACGGTTGCTCCCATCGGTCCCCGGCACGTAGCACAAGGTCTCCGGCAGGCCATCGAAAGCCTGTCAGCCCCAAAACGCCCGAAGGTCTTATCCACGCCGCCCATACGGGCACGGTGTCGCCTTCGGACACGAATCATAACCACTCTTCGATTATCAAGCCTCTCGCGGAACCATGCGAGGCATGTTCCACAACCGTCTATGCGTCCGCGACACGCCGTCACGAACCGACAGTCGGCCACCGCCATGCGCGGCCGCCAACACCCTCTATGCGTCCGCGGATGACACGAACACGCGCATGACGGCGTGTCGCCTTATCCCAAGCCGAAGACCATCCCCCCGAACACCCCCATACACGCACTGGACGCATATAGGGCGATCATGAGCAGTACTCTCACCAGCGCCCGCATGGGCCAAATCATCAACTACTACGCCAACCCATCCCGACCGGGCACCCCCGCATACCGGCTCGCCCGACTCATCTGCGACAACCAGGCGACGCGCGACATCACCATCGACCTCATCCAGGAAAGCGTGCTCGCCCGACTACGCAACCACCCGGACAGGCCACTCACAGAAAAGGAGCTGAGCGGCATCTGCACCAGGCTCGGCCTCGAACGCGTGCTGCAACGACGCTTCCACATCCCCGCCAGCCTCTACCGGGCCGCCCTGCTCTACATCCGCGCCCTCAAAGACCGCGGACTGAAACCGCAGCACACGGACCGGACGGAACGCGCGCGCATATGGGACGAGGCGGTCCGCGCCCACATGGCCGTCCAACAGCGCAGACTACTGGACGGCTCCCGCTCCTCGATCCGATGGCTGCCCCTGGCGGACGGCACGACCAGCAATCCACGCACGCCGGGACGGGCCATGAGCTGCGGCGGCCTCGACGAGTGGGAACGACTGCAACGCCAGTGGACCGGCCATGACACGCGCAGCTTCTCCTGCGACAAGGGCGCGTTCCACGACCAGACGGCGTTCGCGGTCCCCTCGAACATCGAAACCCAACTGTTCGAAGACGAGCCGTTCGCCCCCGACCTCGCCTGGCTTGAAGCGCATGGCATCACCGTGGAACGCGCCCGATGCCTCAGCGACCGGGAGCTGGAGGATGCAGGCGTGGATCCGGCCGCATTCCGCCTCATGCTCGAACGCGCATAGCCATAAGACATGAGCACACAACCAAGAAAACCAGCAGGCAGCCCCGGCTCCACCGGCGGCCAGTACGACACGACCGGCCGCGACATCCTCCCCTCGTTCTTCGGCGCCCCCGGCGACGATGACCAGGACCGGCTCGACGACCAGACGCACGCGCTTGCCATCGACGCGGTGGCGGCCACAGGCGACCCTGACTCGTACGCGGTACGCAACCGGTACGACGGACACGTGCTCGTCGGCAACACGCGCACCGGACGTCTCTACGAGATCATCACCGACATCGACGACGACGGCACAGTCGTCTACGCGGTACGCGACTGGGGCATCGTGAACCATGATCGGCGCGAACAGGTCTCCCACGGGTTCCTCGACCCGAAATGGACGGGAGGCGACACGATGCTCATGGACGACGAGACCGACGAAAACCTGCCGGACTGGATCGCACGCCGCGTCACCCTGCCCGAAGACGACATCTGGGACGAATGGGCCGACCGCGAAGACAGCCGGATCGAAGGCGCGCTCATCGACGCCACGTGGACGATCGGCCATGACGGCACGCCCTGCAACGACGGATACGGGCTGGACATCTTCGACCGCGACGAGACCGACAACCTGCGCGGCGATTACGTCGACGCGCAGATCGAAACCCTCGAAGATACGCTGGGACCACTCGCCGACGACGAGAGAACCAGCCAGCAACTCCTGTTCTCCGACCGCTTCGACGAGCGCGTCCGCGTCGAACGCGAACGCATCGAACACCAGACGGGACTCTACCTGCGTGCCGCCGACCCGAGCGCCGACCTGACGAACATCGCCTACGCGGCCTCACTTGAGGACAGCACGGAACTCAAATGCGCCGCCATCGCATCAGGCGCCCTCAAACGTGATGACCTGACCCGGCTTGCCGACGACACGGACCCTCTGGTTGCGGGCGACGCGCGACGCGCGCTCGACTAACGCTTATCGCGGGACAGCTCATCCATGACCATATCCTGCAGGTTGGCCCGGCCTTCCAGCACAAGCGGCTTGCGCATGTCCACCGTATCCGACTCCAGGATGCGATGGATCTGCACAGGGCGCGTCTGCCCCTGCCGATCCAGGCGCGCGTTCGCCTGCAAGTAATCCTCCAGACTCCAGGTCAATGACAGCCAGACGACCACATGCCCCTCATGCTGGAGATTCAATCCGAACCGGGCGCTCGCCGGGTGTGCGGCGAGGATCGTCAGCCGATTCCCATGCCACGCGTCCAGGGCGCCGGGGTCGCGCACGTCCATCGAGTCGGGCCAGCGTTCGCGGATGCGACGCAGCTCGTCCTTGAACTGATAGAACACGAGGATCTGCTCGCCCGGATTGGCGTCGATGATCGTTTGCAGCTCGTCGAGCTTCGCGTCGTCCAGATGGGTGACCGTGCCTTCCGGGTCGAGTTTGAGATCCGGGTACAGGCATCCGGCGGTGAATTGGGTGAGCTTGTTGACGAGTACGCCGGCGTTGACGGCGCTGACCTTGGAGCCGTCCAGTTCGATGTACTGGTCGCGCAGGAACGTCTCATACGCCTCCCGCGTGTCCTTGGGGCAGTCGATCTCATGGTCGATGACGGTGCGGCGCGGCAGGGCGGGGAGTTTGTCGCGGGCGAGCATGGTCAGGCAGAACGGGCCGATCTGGTTCATGATCGCCTGATAGGCGAACGGGCGCGGCTTCCACTCGTAGACGACATGCCCCTTATGCCGGCCGGGCGTGAACCATTTCTCGCGGTAGGCGCTGATCGTGTGGCCGAGCGCGCGTCCGCCGTCCAGCAGGTAGATCTGGCTCCACAGGTCCATGAGGCTTTTCGCCGCGGGCGTGCCGGTCAAGCCCACCACCCAGTCCATGTCGGCGCGGCGGCGTTTGAGGATGCGGAAGCGTTTCGCGTTCGATGATTTGAAGCCGGACAGCTCGTCGATAACCATGGCGCGCCACGGCCAGTGAGGGTAGGTGCGGTCCAGCCATGCGATGTTCTCCTGGTTGATGATCGTGACCGTCGCGTTGCGTTCGATGGCCTGACGGCGTTGCTTCTCGCTCATGTGCTTGCCGCAGGCGACCGCCCAGTCGAGGTGGTGCATGTCGGAGAATCTGCCGAGTTCGTCCACCCATGTCTTGTAGGCGGGCAGGAGCGGGGCGATGACGAGGATTTTCAGTTCGGGGTCGTGTGCGTGCCAGATGTCCATGATGGCGATGCTGGTGAGCGTCTTGCCCAGGCCCATGTCGAGGAACAGGCCCGCTCCCCCATGGTTGCGGGTCACGTCGAGTGCGAAGCGGACCGCCTGTTTCTGGTAGGGGTGCAATGTGACTGTCATATCCGCATGTCGTGCGTCACGCGCGAATGTCGCGGAGGGCGACCAGAGGACGGTTGTGTGAGCGGGCGCGGCAGCCAGTATTAAGCGTCGTCGTCTTAGTGCATCTTAACGTCATTTGCGCATGATTCCAGAGCGTTCTTAGTGCATCGATACGTTAAGATGCAATAAGATGCGTTATCTTATTGCACCCCCTCAGCCCTACTCCCCGTAGGGCTTACACGTATTAATACACTAAGAACATAAGATTCTGGAGGTGTTGTATATAGGGGAAAATATGGGGTATTCGTATACGCGCGCGTAAAGACGGTACTTAATGCCGTCGCTGCTGGTTGCCATAACAATCTTCTCCGTAGGCGCCATGTCGTCACATGGCCGCGTGTTCTCGGTCGCGACTCGCCGAATGCTTAAAAATACGACGTGTTGACTAGTTTCGTCCGGCGTGTCGAAAAAAATCACAATTCGTACAAACCGCATGATTCCAACGATCCCACATGTTTTTCTCCCTACAAGCCTCCTTCGTGGACGCGAAAACCGTCCTGCATCCCCCGTCCGACGCGCATAGACAACCCACGCAAGCGCCCGCGTGACGCATGACATGCATACGGGAGCCGGTTGGACGGCGGAAAGGAGAGCGATATGGCCGAGATGCAGCCCGAGACCAAGAGAAGGCCGAAGATGCCTGAGCCTGTGAAGGTGTCGGATCTGATCCGGCACGTGTTCGCGCCGATACCTCGCATGCCGCGTGGCGTGCAGCAGGTCTACGACAAGCTGGGCATATATCGGCCCGAATTGTATTCCAGCTTCGTCGAAGGCTCCGAGCCGCCATTGTGTTTCACCGACCGGTATGGCGATGAGGTGATAGTCCCCACGTCGAAGAAGGGCGTCCCCTACTTCCACGAGGGATACATAGAGGCATTGTGGGATTTCAAGAACGGCAACCTCCTGCTGGAGGAGGCTCCACGAGACAAGGGCGCCACTCTGTTCCGTCGCGACGTGTCCAACGATTGCGAACGACTCGACACCTGGCATGCGATCGCCAGCATCGGCGACGAGTACAGCATCAAAAAGCCGGAACAGCTTCAAGTCTGGGATGCGCTCTTCGTGCGCGAGGCGAAACGCCTGATCACCGAGGACGGGCGCCCGCTGCGCGTCCACCACGGCATCCGATTCCGGGATCGCGCCTACTATCGCACGGTCGACGAGTACGGCGATTCGACGCTGCACGTCATCGACCACAAGCTCGACCCCCTGCTGGCCGACCCCTTCGAACTGGTCGTCGACCGGGCGTGGGACGACCGTCTCGCCAACGAGGCCGAACACTACCTGCGTGACATCTCCCAGGACGAGGACTCGTACCATAACCTCGCCTACATGCCTGCTGCCCCGTTCCTGCAGGAGTACAAGCATCTGACGTTCGTGCTGGCCGGCGAAGGCTCGAACGGCAAAGGCACTCTGTTCTCCGCGTTCATCAAAGGCGACTCCACATCCCGCCTGTCCACCGCCATCGACGTGGGCAAGCTGGTCGGCTCGTCGCGCGTGTCCAGCACACTCGCCGAACAGGAGCCGGCGAACCTGATCGGCCGCATGTGGGCGTTCGACCAGGACGCGGAGGGATTGACCGCACAGCAGACCGCGCAATTGAAGAAACTGTCCACCGGTGACGCGCTGACCGCCCGCAAACTGGGACAGAACATGGTGCGTTTCGAGCCTCGCGCCGTCCTGTGCGTCGCCACGAACCTTGATTTCGTCACGGAGATGAGCGTCGCCATGCGCCGCCGTTTCGCGTTCGTGCGCATGAAGGACGGGCGCAAGCCCGACGAGCTGCGCCCCATGCGCCGTTTCATCAACCAGTACGGCGCCGACGGGTTCCTCATGTGCTCATGCCGTCATTGGGAACGATCCCAAGGCACGGATCATATCCGCGACGTGCAGATCGGCATGCCCGAGCAGATGACCGAGGCCGAACTGTGGGTCGCCAATCAGGTCGTGGAGCGTGGTTTCTGCCGCAACACGGCCAATCCGTACCGTCCCAACCGTTTCGAGACCCATAACATTCGCGTCAAGCTGGGGTTGAAGATCGCCCGTCGCGCCGGTGATTGCGTGCTGGTCGTCGAGGACGAGAAGCGTTTCGCGCCGTACCGCGCCCAGGTGGAGAGGATGATCGACGCCGACCGCAGCCAGCCTCCGCGCCCCCTGCCCGGCTGTGACCTGAACCCGTCGGAGCGTGGCTTCGACTGCTACTACGTGCCGGCCGGCCCGGACAAGGTGGCGAAGGATTGGAAGAAGGCTGCCGACGACCCCCAGTTGGGTACGAGCGAGCCGCCGAAGGACTCGAAGGCGTGGGCGGCGGTGCCCCGCGACGGGTTCATGGTGCTTGACTTCGACATGTCGAAGACGGGCGGCAAGACCGGATGGAACGAGTTTACCGGCGATATCGGCGACTACGCTTCCCTCGCGTTCCCCCGCACGTTCCTGGTGCGCACCCCGTCCGGCGGCGTGCACGCCTACTATTCGATTCCCGAGGGCCTGCACGTGAAGAACGCGGTGCATCAGGGCGGCATCCCCATCGACGTGCGCGGGCCGGGCATGGGCTACGTGATCGCCCCCGGCTCCAAGACCGCCAAAGGCTTGTATCAGGTCGCCGATGATTCGATGGTCGCGCCGGTCAGTGACGAGATGATCGAGTGGATGGGCGAGCATGGCTATCTGAAAGACGAGGATGACAGGCGGCATCACGCACCCGCGCCGCAATCCGCACCGGCGGACCGCCGCTCGGGATATGCCCATGGCGCGCACAACCGGTTCCGTCCGCTCGACGGGCATGACACGCCCCGTATGGGTCGGCCGGACATGAGTCCCATCCCCGAAGGGCAGCGCAACAGCACGCTCAACGCGTGGGCTTTCGGCCGCCATCAGGCGTATCCCGACAATTGTGCGCGTATCGACGAGGAGACTTATGAGCGCGGCCGCGCCAGCGGCCTTGCCGACAGTGAGATCGCGTCGATTCTGAGCAGCGTGCATCGCAGCCTGTAGACCGCGGACGCATGACCTCCATGACACTTGCTTAGGAGGTGAGCGGAATGCTGATGCTGTTGTTTGTGCTCGTGTTGCTGATCGTGCTGCCGGTCATACTGGTGGTCGTGTTCGCGGTGCGCGTGGTCATGGCTCTCATCTGCGGCCTGTTCGACGGATGGGGGTTGTGATGCGCGCCGGCACACTGGAATACCAGTTGAACGCCTATGAAAACCGTGAGGCCGCGGGACAGGCCGCGTGGGAGCGGTCGATCCATGAGGCGCAGGATGGTTCGACCGGACTGGTGCTCGCCCCGGAGGGCGACGAGTGGAGTCTGGCCGACTACGTGGATCCCACGTCCAAAGGCGTGGGGCTGTGTCCTCACGGATGGCCCGAGGAGGATGGGCGCCGCACCGGCGGCCCGTATCATCTCAACGAGGACATGGACGCGTGGGAGCCATGCGACGAGTACGTCGACTATGACAGGCTGGCCGGCGACCCTCGGTACAGGACGTACCCGCTGGAGTGACCCTTCATGCCGGCTGTAGGAGAAGATCGCATGGGTGAGGAACCGTTCACGCCGACCACCGGCATGGTGCGCGACGATTACGCCTATTACGGCGAAAGCTCACCCGCCGGCACCATCGAGGAATCCAAGGCCGAGTTTGACCGGTGGCTGGAGTGCATACGCAGCCAGGCCTACCAGCAGGGCTACGAGGATGGCGGGGCGGAACGTACAATGAGGTGCGTGAATCAGGATAACCGTTTTCAGGCCGAAGTGTTGGCTGGCATGATGGTGCGCATATTGCGGCGCCGGCTCGCCCTGCATGACGACGTGAGCCTGTCGCGGCAGGATGTGGCGCGCGTGTTCAAAACCGTGGACGACGCGGATATCACACTGGGCATCGTGGACACGCTGTGCGAGGCTGCCCGCATGCCGTATCCGGCAGCCGCCGCGCTCGCCCGCACACTGGCCTCGCGGACCGACCCGACGTCCGACGGGTTCGTCATCCACCCCGAACAGGCGGACTCGGACGAGGACACCCTGATCGTGGACATGTACGTGCGGCTGAACGCGGCCGCGCACGGCTTTGACGTGGAGACCGAACGGACGGCGATAGCCCTGCGGTTGCACGCCGAGGATGGTCGCCAGGTAGGCCGTGACCTTACGGAGCGCGTCCTCGTGGACATTCATGACCGGTGCGTGTCGGCCGGCTGAACAGCAATAGCAATAGAAGGAGAGAACATCATGGATGACAGTCATCCGATCATCAACAGCATCAAGCAGATGGGAGTCGACATGGTCGACCAGATTCAGGAGGACGCTGTTGCGCACGTCAACGAAGAGGTCTTCGCAGCATTGGACTTCGAGCGGAAAATGGAACGCAAGCGTGTCGCATGCGTGTTCGCGGAACTTGACATCGACCGACGCAAAGCGGTCGACCTTCTCGTCAACGAATGGGATACGGATCCGCGTGAGGCCGATGATCTTGTCCTGCAGGCCCGCCGCGTGTTTTGGCCGGTCGAACGGCTGTCCCGATACCTGCGGGAACAGGATTGGACTCAAGGGGAGATCAGCGGGTTTCTGCGCGCCCATGAGGTCGCCGAGCAGCTGCGCGCGAACAGAAGCCTGTCCGCGATGACACCGGCCGTACTGTTCGCCCGACTGGACGGGAAAGCCGAGTAGCACAAACAAAGGGAGGGGTTCAAACCCTCCCTTTGTTTGTGTATTGTCCGGGATCGCCGCAAGACGACGATACCGCCCGTATCGTATCACGCGTACAGTCGGAAGCGGAACGGCAGTCCCGTCTCATCCACGCTCCACACGCGTATCAGCTTGCCTTCCAGATTGTCGGGGATATCCGGGTCGGGCGTATTGTCGATCATGTTCGTCCACCCGTCCGCGCTCACCCACGTGTCCTCGCGACCGTACGGGCGTCGCCCGTCATGCTCCAACACCCATAGTTCGAATACGTGCAGGTCGCCGCGATCCATGTAATGCGTGGGACCGCGGTCCACGTCGTCCAGGCGCCGGCGGGCCGTCTCTCCCCACTGGGGGTTCAATCGTGAGAGCGTGTCCGTCACATGGCCGGCCCGCAACGCGAACAGTTGCGCGCCCATGTCCACCGGGTAGCTTTGCGAGGAATCCCATCGAAGCTCCACTATGTCGTCTCCTGTCGAATAATCGAAGACGGCGGGCGGGGCCATCGTCCCGCCTGCCGTCCATGCTTACATGCCCATGGCTGCGTACATGTCCTCGGACGATGCCGGAGCGTCATCCGTCGTGGTGTCGGGCGTGCCCGAGTCCAGGGTGGCGATCGGCTTGAACCGGTTCACCGCCATGTTCTGCCGGCCGTCGCCGTCCTTGACTTTCTGCAGGCCGTTCATCCACACGCTGATGCCGCCGAGAATCTTCTTGCCGGTCGGCTCGTAGGCGTTGAACGTGACATCCGCGTTCACCGTGTCCCCGGACCAGAACATGCGCTGCGTGGCCGGGTCCGTATGGTCGAGTTCGCGGTTCTGCTCGTCCACGAGGAAGAACGTGTCGCGGCTCGACTTGATCTCCATGTACCAGCATCCGGCCACCGCCTTGGCGAAGCTCTCCGCCTTGTCGCTCTTTGCGACGAACTTGTCGCCGTCGAGCAGCGGGTAGCCGAAGTCCTTGCCTACGATGCCGTCCTTGCCGTCCTTGACGGCCTTGACCGTGGAATCCTGGGCAAGCACGCCTTTCTTGACGGCGATGACAGCGACCTTGGCGAGGGTCTTCTGGATTGCCGTCACCGTGTCCGTCAGCGTCTTCGGGATGATCAGGGTCGTGCGGAACACGCCTTCGCCCTTGCCGCGGAACGGCTCGTCACGCTTGAACAGATGCTGCGTGTAGCACACGCGCACGTTGTTGACGATCAGCGATTCGGTGATGAATTCGTTCTTGTTGTCTGCCATGATGTCTGCTTTCCTTGTCTAGGAGGGGACGGCGGCTTGTGGCTTTCACCGGGATTCCGCCCCATGGTTGGTTCGCAGCGGGAGGATTCGCGCCGTTATCTTCTCCTATGCGTCCGCGACGCGCGCATACCCGAGTTCGGCGCGCAAATCGTCGTCTACGGTGAGGCTCGCCGGGTCGAACTCGTCGCGCGCCGTCACATACCCGTCGTTCATGTCGCAGGTGATCAGGTGATGTCCGTCGAACACGGCGATCATGCCCGTGCCGTACGGCAGCTTCTCGCCCAAGACGAACGCGCCCGCCCGTCGGGCGAGACGCGCCGCCTCCCGGTCGCAGCCTG
>ENA-ORTW01002844-ORTW01002844.1-human-gut-metagenome-genome-assembly--contig:-NODE-2844-length-15559-cov-6.576303_pt1 | contig 15559 bp, 10 predicted proteins | sample MGYA00242072_ERZ509193 | MGnify/ENA primary metagenome ERZ509193 (study PRJEB26280, sample SAMEA2338813) | human gut metagenome | biome: human gut; feature: human-associated habitat; material: faeces... | reverse complement strand
TAGGGCGAAAGCCCGACAGTCCAAGTGAGCGAAGCTAACTTGGACATGCACGGCGTAGTGCAGGGCAGAATTAAAACCAGAACTGTGCTTGCACAAAGTTCTGATTTGGAATTAAGTCTGATAGGGCGAAAGCCCGACAGTCCAAGTGAGCGAAGCTAACTTGGACATGCACGGCGTAGTGCAGGGCAGAATTAAAACCAGAACTGTGCTTGCACAAAGTTCTGATTTGGAATTAAGTCTGATAGGGCGAAAGCCCGACAGTCCAAGTGAGCGAAGCTAACTTGGACATGCACGGCGGAGTGCACGGCTTATATTTTATTATTGGGAGGTGTTTTTTTGTTATTATTTAATTTACAAAAGAGATGGGCTGAGGTGGATAGTCTTATGGAACATCTTGATAGTATGGGGATGAATGTATGCAATGTTTACAAAGGACAGAATGTGACAGATGATATATGGGATCTTAGCATTGAAGAAACAAAGAAGTTATTTATAAAGCATAGATATATAGTAATGGTTGTATCGGATGAACTGTTTTTAAGCGTAAGTGCTCTTTATTATATTGAACTTGCCAGAAAGCTTCATAAGAAGGGGTTAATAAAGGTATATGTTGTTAATAATATGCCACATGAAGCATATCCATCAAGATGCAGCTGGCTTTCAGATGCAGTTGCCATAAAGAATTCTTCTAATACAGCTGATGAAAAAACTTATGCATATGCGATGGATATTTTTCTTGGTGTAACGAGTGATATTTTTAACATGGAGTCGTAAAATGCCTTTTGCTACGAACATCAGGTAGGATTGTGGGAGTGCGTAGCACGGAACAATCCGTAGGTATCAAAGTCGTGGGCTTTTGACCCTGACATCATTATAATTTACAATTATAATTCACAATATTATTAGTGCTTGCTTTTAATTCGTTTACCATATATAATTGTTATGTTTTAGTATTGTGGCTTATTATGTTTAGACAATATAAGTGTTGAAATTACTCTTAATGTCCATATAATCAGATATGATTATAACTACCAGGAATAAATAAGGTAGTCCACAATATAAATGAACTGGTTAAGTTAACCATTAATGGAGGAATGATTTAATGATTAGTGCAAACAACGTAACACTTCGTATAGGTAAAAAGGCCCTTTTTGAAGATGTAAATATTAAGTTTACAGAAGGAAACTGTTATGGACTTATAGGTGCCAACGGTGCTGGTAAGTCAACATTTTTAAAGATTCTTACAGGTCAGATTGAACCAAGTAAGGGAGATGTAACTATAACACCAGGTCAGAGATTATCTTTCCTTGAACAGGATCACTTTAAATATGATGATTATACAGTTCTTGATACAGTTATTATGGGTAATACAAGACTTTATGAAATAATGAAAGAAAAAGAGGCTATATACGCCAAGGAAGATTTCACAGAAGAGGATGGTAATAAGGCAAGTGAGCTTGAAGCAGAATTCGCTGATATGAACGGATGGGAAGCAGAATCAGATGCTGCACAGCTGCTTAACGGACTTGGCATTACTACAGATCTTCATTATAAGAATATGTCAGAGCTTAATGGTAGTGAGAAGGTTAAGGTTCTTCTTGCTAAGGCACTTTTTGGTAATCCAGATATTCTTTTACTTGATGAGCCTACTAACCACCTTGATCTTGATGCTATAGCATGGCTTGAGGAGTTCCTTATTAACTTTGAGAATACTGTTATAGTTGTATCACATGACAGATATTTCCTTAACAAAGTATGTACACAGATAGCAGATATTGATTATGCCAAGATTCAGCTTTATGCAGGTAACTATGATTTCTGGTATGAATCAAGCCAGCTCATCATTAAGCAGATGAAGGAAGCTAACAAGAAAAAGGAAGAAAAGATTAAGGAACTTCAGGACTTTATCCAGAGATTCTCTGCTAATGCATCTAAGTCTAAGCAGGCTACATCGCGTAAGAGAGCATTAGAGAAGATTGAACTTGATGAGATAAGACCATCAAGTAGAAAGTATCCATATATAGATTTCAGACCATCAAGAGAGATTGGTAATGAAGTACTTACAGTAGAAGGTATATCTAAGACGATAGATGGAGTTAAGGTTCTTGATAATATATCATTTATAGTAAACAGGGAAGATAAGATTGCATTTGTTGGTTCTAATGAGCTTGCAACAACAACATTGTTCAACATTATTACTGGTAATATGGAGCCTGATGAAGGATCTTATAAGTGGGGTGTTACAACTTCACAGGCATATTTCCCTAAGGACAGCGCAGCAGAGTTTAACAGAGAAGATACTATAGTTGAATGGCTTACACAGTATTCACCAGATCCAGATCCAACATATGTAAGAGGTTTCCTTGGACGTATGCTTTTTGCTGGTGATGATGGTGTTAAGAAAGTTAAGGTACTTTCAGGTGGAGAAAAGGTAAGATGTCTTATATCAAAGATGATGATTATGGGTTCTAATGTACTTATATTTGATGATCCTACTAATCATCTTGATATGGAATCAATTACAGCACTTAACAACGGACTTATTAAGTTCCCTGGTGTTGCACTTTTCACATCTCATGACCATCAGTTTATACAGACAACAGCTAATCGTATTATGGAGATAGTTCCATCTGGACAGCTTATTGATAAGATCACAACATATGATGAATATCTTGAAAGTGATGACATGGCAAGAAAGCGTCAGGGTTTTGCTGAGGCTGCCAGTGATGATGAAGACTAAGACTAAGCAGTGATTCTTAAGTACTATATGAAATTATGAACAGAAAGATGTCACATATCAATGATCCATGATGTATGGATACGTTAGTATATGTGGCATCTTTCTTGCGTTAAAATAATGGAAATGTTATACTAAATAAGTTATAGATTAAAACACATTAGATTAGAGATGTGTATAAGATTATGATGGAGGATTTGGAAAATTATGGCTTCAAACACTAAGAAGAGCAGAAGTCAAGGCAATAATAGAACATCAAAGAGTAAAACTTCTAAAACAACTGGAACAAGAACATCAAACGCCAGCAGAACTCCGTCAAAAAAGAGTTCCACAAAGAAGGGTACAGGTACTGCATCACAGCAGCCACAACCACAGAATAATGCATTAAGAGATGAGATAATCTTATTATTAGCATTTGCATGTACAATAATTTTATTATTAAGTAATTTTAATATGGCTGGTATGGTAGGACAGTCAATTAAGTGGTTTATGTTCGGGCTGTTTGGTATAGCTGCGTATATAATTCCATTTATAGTAGCAGGAAGTATATTGTTTATGCTTGCTAACAAGGACATAATAGGTGTCATGCGTATTAAAGCTGCAGCAGTTTATGTCTTATCCGTGATAACAGCAGCAATATGGCAGAGAATGACTAACAAACCAGATATCATGGATTCCGTTGGTTCATATTTCACATATTGTTCAGAGCATAAAACAGGCGGTGGTCTGTTTGGAGGAATTTTATGTAAGATACTAAGTCCGCTTGGTATGGCAGGAACTATGGTGATTTTGATTATTCTTGCAATAATATGTGTTATATTGATAACAGAAAAATCATTTATAGGTGGACTAAGGAATGGTGGACACAGGCTTGTAAAAGAAGCAAGAGAAGATTATTCTGCATATAGGGAACATTCTTCAATGAGCAGGAAAGACAGCGGTATGAGTGATGAAGAATATCGTGCTATGAGAGAGAATGAAAAGCATCAGGCAAGAATAAGAAGATTAGAAAAAAAAGAGCAGATCATAGCAGCTAAAAAAGCTAAAGAAGAGGCTATGGCTAATGCGCGTATGAATAATGTTGTAAGAGGAGTGACTAAAGATCTTACAATACAGGATACACAGCCAGAGACAGCTAATCAGGATATAGATATACATGAAATACAGCCTGTAGCCAATGATGATGATGTGTATATGGATGATATATATGATCCACTGATCATACCAGAAAAGCATAACAACATAAACAGAACTTCTGATATATGGGAAGTGCATAGTGACAGGCAGGATAACGATAATACAGCTTTGGATCATGGTATGTCATATGATGAAACAATAAGTACAAGAGAAGACGATTACGAAGAACATGATACAGAATATCCGGACGAAAAAGAGAAGAAACTGACAGAATATGATCCCGAGGTATCGGAGGAATACAATGCTGATATATATGACACAGCGGATGAAGGAAATATATATAATGAAAAAAATGTATATAATGATGCAGATGCATATGATACCGAAGAGATATGCGATACAGCAGATGATATAAATCATGATGAGAATATAACATCGTATGATAATGATGAAGTAAGCAGTGCAGGAAGCACACAACATAATAAGCAGGCTGTTCCACAAAAAACTGCCAGCAATATTATTCCAGAAGCTGCAAGGCATGTCAGGGAATATAAGTTTCCACCTGTGAGTCTGCTTAACAGAAACACAAAGTCATCATCTGCTAATCTTGAACGTGAAAACAGAAATACAGCAATCACGCTTAAGCAGACACTCCAGAATTTCGGTGTTAAGGTAGATATAACGGATATAAGCTGTGGACCTGCGGTTACAAGATATGAATTAAAACCAGAGCTTGGTGTTAAGGTGAGTAAGATAGTTTCACTTGCAGATGATATTAAACTAAGTCTGGCAGCTGCGGACATAAGAATAGAAGCACCTATTCCAGGTAAGTCGGCTATTGGTATTGAGGTTCCTAACAAGGAAGCCGGCAGTGTGTATTTAAGAGAACTTATTGAAAATGAAGCATTTAAGAATAACCAATCTAAGATTGCATTTGCAGCTGGAAAGGATATAGCTGGCAAGACGATAGTAGCAGATATAGCTAAAATGCCTCATCTTCTTATTGCAGGAGCAACAGGTTCAGGTAAATCAGTATGTATAAATACAATCATCATGAGTATTTTATATAAAGCAAGACCAGATGAAGTTAAAATGATCATGGTGGATCCTAAGGTGGTTGAGCTTAGTACATATAACGGAATACCACATCTTCTTCTTCCTGTTGTCACAGATCCTAAGAAGGCTGCAGGCGCACTTAACTGGGCAGTCAACGAGATGACGAAACGATATAAGCTTTTTGCTGATATGGGAGTACGTAATCTTAAAGGATATAATGATGCAGTCGGAAAGATGGACGTTAAGGAAGGAGAGGTCCCTGTTGAAAAACTACCTCAGATAGTTATAATTGTTGATGAACTTGCGGATCTTATGATGGTTGCACCAGGAGAAGTGGAAGATGCCATATGCAGGCTTGCACAGCTTGCAAGGGCAGCGGGCATACATATGGTTATTGCAACGCAGAGGCCATCCGTTAACGTAATTACGGGACTTATCAAGGCTAATGTTCCATCAAGGATCGCATTTTCGGTATCATCAGGTGTTGATTCCAGAACTATTCTTGATATGAATGGAGCTGAAAAACTTCTTGGTAAAGGAGATATGCTGTACTTCCCATCTAACATTCCTAAGCCTATAAGAGTGCAGGGAGCCTTTGTATCGGATGAAGAAGTATCAAGAGTTGTTGATTTTCTTAAGGAAAATATGACAGAGGAAGCACAATATGATGAGAGCATAGCAGAAACTGTTGCACAAAAGACATCAGATAGTGCTGCTGTTGACAGGCAGGATGACAAAGATACCCTGTTTGAGGATGCAGGAAGGTTTGTTATAGAAAGAGAAAGAGGCTCTATAGGTATGCTGCAAAGACAGTTTAAGATAGGCTTTAACAGGGCAGGAAGAATCATGGATCAGCTTTCAGATGCAGGTGTAGTAGGACCTGAGATAGGAACAAAGCCAAGAAAAGTTCTTATGGATAAGGAAGAGTTCGAGTCCTATATAAATAGTGCAGGTTCATGAGTGCAGGGTAAATAAAGAGTAATACATGCTATAATAAGCACAAAAGAAATAAACTAAAAAGAAAACAAATACTTTGTAGGTGTCACATATGACACGGAAAGGATAAAGACATGGCAGTAAAGAGTGATATCGAAATCGCACAGGAAGCAAAATTATTAAATATTAAGGATGTAGCGGCTAAGGTAGGAGTTACAGAGGATGAACTTGAAATGTATGGTAAATATAAGGCCAAGTTATCTGATGAACTTATACACAGGGTTGAAAACAAAGAAGATGGAAAGCTTGTTCTTATAACAGCTATCAATCCAACTCCAGCAGGTGAAGGAAAGACTACAATAAGTCTTGGACTTACAGAAGCCTTATGTCAGAGAGGAGTTAATGCAGTAGCTGCATTAAGAGAACCATCACTTGGACCATGTTTTGGCATAAAGGGTGGAGCAGCAGGAGGCGGATATGCACAGGCTGTTCCAATGGAGGATCTTAATCTGCATTTTACGGGTGATTTCCATGCCATAACATCAGCTAATAATCTTTTAGCAGCCATGTTAGATAATCATATCCATCAGGGTAATGCACTTGGCATAGATACTAAGCGTATTGTCTGGAAAAGATGTATGGATATGAATGACAGAACGTTAAGAAATATCGTTATAGGACTTGGCGATAAGCCAAATGGTGTTGTAAGAGAAGATCATTTTATTATAACAGTTGCATCAGAAATCATGGCTATATTATGTCTTGCAGAAGACATGAAGGATTTAAAAGAAAGACTTTCAAAGATAATAGTTGCATATAATTATGCAGGAGAACCAGTAACAGCATCTGATCTTAAAGCAACAGGAGCTATGGCAGCCCTTTTAAAGGATGCTATAAAGCCTAATATGATACAGACACTTGAAGGTACACCAGTGCTTGTACATGGAGGACCATTTGCTAACATAGCCCATGGCTGTAACTCAGTAAGGGCAACTAAGCTTGCTATGAAGCTTGCAGATGTAGCAGTTACAGAGGCTGGTTTTGGAGCTGATCTTGGAGCTGAGAAGTTCTTTGATATAAAGTGTAGAAAAGCAGGACTTAAACCAGCGGCAACAGTTATTGTAGCAACAGTTAAGGCATTAAAATACAATGGTGGTGTTCCTAAGGCTGAACTTGGAAAAGAAAATATGGAAGCCTTAAAGAAGGGGATAGTTAACCTTGATAAGCATATCGAGAATGTGCATAAGTATGGAGTACCTGTTATTGTAACATTGAATTCATTTATTACAGATACACAGGAAGAATATGAATTCATTAAAAAACACTGTGAAGATTTAGGATGTGAGTTCGCACTCTCAAATGTATGGGCTAAAGGCGGAGAAGGCGGACAGGAGCTTGCTGATAAGGTGCTTAAGACTTTAGAAAACAAGAAGAGTGATTTTAAACCATTATATGAGGATGAACTTCCACTTGAAGATAAAATATTAAAGATTGCAAAAGAAATATATGGTGCTGATGGTGTGACATATGATGCCAAGGCTAAAAAAGAGCTTGATCATATTACACAGATGGGATTTGGCAGCTTCCCAGTATGTATGGCTAAGACACAGTATTCACTTTCTGATGATGCGGCTAAGCTTGGAAGACCAGAAGGCTTTACTATCAATATAAGAGAGGTATATGTTGATGCAGGTGCAGGCTTTGTGGTTGCGCTTACAGGAAAGGTGCTTACTATGCCAGGTTTACCTAAGGTACCAGCAGCGGAAGGTATAGACTATGATGAAAAAGAAGAAAGAATAACAGGATTATTCTAATTGGCAGATATGACGTTGAATGTTTATCGGGAGGACTAATTATGCAGCTTAAGAATATATTGGACATATGTGCAGATAATGAAATAGAAAAATTTGAATATACATTATTAAAGGGCAGTGTTGATACAGATGTTACCGGTATTGCATCAGATTCAAGAAAAGTAACAGATGGTGGAATATTTGTATGTATTGTAGGAGCAGTGAGTGACGGACATAAGTATATAGGGCAGATTAAGGATAAGGCAGCTGTCATAGTTGTACAGAAGGGCTCTGATTATGAGGTTCCATCTGGTGATGTTACGTTAATAGAATGTGATAACACAAGACTTGCACTTGCACTTATGTCAGCTGCATTTTATGGTAATCCTGACAAGAAGCTGTTCACTATAGGTATTACTGGAACGAAGGGTAAGACAACTACAACTTATATGATCAAGAATGTTTTATGTGCATGTGGAATAAAAACAGGTCTTATAGGAACTATAGAAACTGTGATAGGTGATGAAACGATTCCTTCGTGTAATACAACGCCAGAGTCCCTACAGATCCATGAAACATTCCGTAAGATGGTTGATGCAGGCTGCAAGGCTGTGGTTATGGAGGTTTCTTCACAGGGACTTAAGCTTGATAGAACAGCTGGTATTATGTTTGATATAGGTGTGTTTACTAATCTTGAACCAGACCATATAGGACCTGACGAGCATGCTTCGTTTGAAGAATATCTTGAATGTAAGGCTAAACTTTTTAAGCAATGCAGGACAGGAATAGTGAATGCTGATGATAAGCATACGAAAGATATATTAAAGAATTCTATATGTACGACAGAAAGCTATGGAGTGTCAGAGACAGCAGACATAAGGGCTGTGGATGTTAAGCTGCTTCATGAACCGGGAAAGATTGGTCTTACATATAAGTGTCAGGGACTTATCAATATGGACGTTGCATTATCACTTCCTGGAATGTTTTCAGTATATAATTCGTTATGTGCAATAGCAGTTACAAGGCATTTTAACGTGGATAAGGATATAGTTGAAAATGTGTTAAAGGATGTGAAGGTAAAGGGAAGAATAGAACTTGTAAAAGTTTCTGATAAATTCACACTTATGATAGATTATGCACACAACGCCATGTCACTTGAAAGTATTCTTAAAACATTAAAAGAATACAATCCACACAGACTTATCTGTCTTTTTGGATGCGGTGGAAACCGTTCAAGGGAGAGAAGGTTTGAGATGGGTGAAGTATCAGGAAAATATGCAGATCTTACTGTAATAACGTCAGATAATCCAAGATTTGAGGAGCCAGAAGCTATTATGGAGGATATCAAGACAGGTATAAGTAAAACTGATGGTAAACATATTGATATAGTAGATAGAAAAGAAGCTATAAAATATGTTATTGAGCATGGAGAACCAGGAGATATTATAGTACTTGCAGGTAAGGGACATGAAGATTATCAGGAAATAAAAGGTGTTAAGTATCCAATGGATGAGAGAGTGCTTATAGCTGAAGTACTTGATGAATTAAAGGAGAAAAATGTACGCTGATATTATAATTGATATATCACATGAACAGCTTGATAAAACATTTCAGTATGCAATACCCCCTGAACTAGAAGGCATATTAGAGATAGGCAGTGTGGTAAGAGTTCCTTTTGGCAAAGGAAACAGGCAACTGACAGGTTATGTTATTTCAATGACACAGGAGCCTTCTTATGATGTTAACAGGATTAAATTCATAGAAGGTATAGCTGACAAACGTGTCAATGCAGCAACAGATATGATCAAGCTGGCTTTCTGGTTAAAGACTCATTATGGTTGTACCATGAACCAGGCATTAAAGACAGTTATTCCTGTTAAAGATAAGATAAATCAGAAGGTTAAGAGGGCAGTGTGTCTTAATATAGATGAAGATAAGGCAAGAGAGCTTCTTTTGATATATAAAAAAAAGGCAAAGGCTAAGCACAGGCTTTTAGAAGCACTTATAGAAGAGCCTGTTATAGATAGTGAGATAGTAAGAAGTAAGCTTAATATATCTTCATCCACGGTAAAAGCTATGGAAGAGGATAAGGTTATTATCGTTAAAACAGAGGAATATTACCGAAATCCTGTTTCTGATAAAAAAGTGTTTGGCAAGGATGTAGTGCTTAACGAGGAACAAAGAGCAGCGGTACAAAGTATCATAGCTGATTATAATAACAGGATTTATAAAACTTATCTTATACATGGTGTGACTGGAAGCGGTAAGACTGAGGTATACATGGATGTTATAGAGCATGTTATAGCCAGCGGAAGACAGGTTATTATGCTTATACCCGAGATTGCACTTACTTTTCAGACTGTACAAAGATTCTATCACAGATTTGGAGACAAGGTTTCTATTATTAATTCACGTATGTCTAAGGGTGAAAGATATGATCAGTTTTTACGTGCGCTAAAAGGTGAAGTAAGTATAATGATAGGACCAAGATCAGCACTTTTTACGCAGTTTCCTAATCTTGGCCTTATTGTTATAGATGAGGAACATGAAGGCGCTTACAGATCTGAACAGCTTCCAAGATATCATGCGGTTGAAACTGCCATACATATAGCAAAGGAACATAATGCATCGGTTATACTTGGTTCAGCGACTCCATCTATAGATAGCTTTTACAGGGCTAAAAACGGTGAGTTTAAGCTGCTTACATTAAAAAACAGGGCAGGAAAAAGTGAATTGCCGCATGTATATATATCGGATATGAGAAAAGAACTGAAGTCTGGTAACAGAACTATATTTTCTCTAAAGCTTCAGGAGCTTATACGTGACCGGCTCGATAAGAAAGAGCAGATAATGTTGTTCCTTAATAAACGTGGAACAGCTGGATTCGTATCATGCAGAGCCTGTGGATATGTCTGTAAGTGTCCACATTGTGATGTTTCCATGACTGCACATCGTAACGGAAGGCTTGTATGTCATTACTGTGGCTATGAAACACCGCAGGTTAAGATATGTCCGGAATGTGGTTCAAGATATATATCAGGCTTTAAGGCAGGAACAGAGGCTGTTGAAGATGCAGTACATAAGATGTTTCCGGATGCAACAGTGCTGCGTATGGATTTGGATACGACCAAAGGAAAAGATGGACATGAACATATATTGAATGCATTTGCAACACAGCAGGCAGACGTTCTTGTAGGAACGCAGATGATAGTCAAGGGACATGATTTTCCAAAGGTTACACTTGTTGGTATAGTTGCAGCAGATATGTCACTTTATTCAGGAGATTACAGGGCAGTTGAAAGAACATTCCAGCTTGTAACCCAGGCAGCCGGCAGGGCTGGAAGAGGTGTAAGAAGGGGCGAAGTGGTTATACAGACGTATTCACCAGATAATTATGGTATAATATGTGCAGCCAGCCAGGATTACACAGGCTTCTATGATAAAGAAATAGCATATAGAAAAATGCTTTCATATCCACCTGTAAGTAACATGATTAAAATAAATATCAGTTCAGAAGATGAGAATAAGCTTTTGAAAGCTGCAGAAAATATAAAGCAGCTGCTTGATGTAAAGACAGCAGGGCTTTCAGATAATATAAAGCTTCTTGGCCCATCGAATGCACCTATATATAAAATAAGTGATGTATATACTAAAATAATATATTTAAGAAGTGCTGATTTTAGCAGGCTTTCATATCTTATGGACTGCATAGATAAATACATACAGGATAATGATATGTTTAAAAATATAAGCATCCAGTATGATGTTAACTAGTATATCGTTTCGAAAACGATGTACCAGATATTTACAACACTTAATGATTATAAATAATGTTAAAACGGAGGAATAATAATGGCGATAAGAAATATAAGAACTCTTGGTGATGAGATACTTAGAAAAAAGGCAAAAGAAATAACAGAAATGACACCAAGAATACAGGAACTTATTGATGATATGTTTGAGACAATGTATGATGCGAATGGTGTTGGACTTGCAGCACCACAGGTTGGCATAAGAAAAAGACTGGTTGTTATTGATTGTGGAGATGACCCAATAGTACTCATTAACCCGGTAGTGCTTGAAACAAGCGGTTCACAGACAGGACAGGAAGGCTGTCTTAGTGTTCCGGGTAAATCAGGTATAGTTACAAGACCATCATATGCTAAGGTAAAGGCACTTAATGAAGATATGGAGGAGATTATTGTTGAAGGTGAAGAACTTCTTGCAAGATGTCTGCTCCATGAGATAGATCATCTTGATGGAATAATGTATGTTGATAAGGTTGAGGGAAAGCTGCTTGATACTGAAATGGAGGATGAAGAATAGTGAAGGTTATATTTATGGGGACGCCTGACTTTGCGGTCGGCACACTTAAAGCACTTGTAGAAGCAGGACATGAGGTGGCAGCAGTAGTAACACAGCCAGACAAACCAAAGGGAAGAAGCAAAGAGCTTGTGTTTTCACCTGTTAAGCAGGAGGCTGTAAAGCTTGGGATAGAAGTGCTGCAGCCAGAAAAAGCGAGAAATGAAGAGTTTATAGAAAAGCTAAGAACATATGATGCAGATATATTTGTAGTTGTTGCTTTTGGACAGCTGCTTCCAAAAAGTATAATAGATATGCCACGCTTTGGATGTGTAAATGTACATGCATCATTACTTCCAGAATATAGAGGTGCATCTCCTATACAGTGGGCAGTTATAGATGGATGTGAATATTCAGGTGTCACGACTATGAAGATGGATGAAGGACTTGATACAGGTGATATTCTTCTTGTTAAAAAAGTGAAGCTTGATAAGAAAGAAACAGGTGGAAGCCTTTTTGACAGATTAAGCATAGTTGGTGCAGAGCTGCTTATAGAAACACTGAAAGGACTTGAAGAGGGGACAATAACGCCAGTAAAACAGGATGATTCAAAAAGTTCATATGTAACGATGTTGAAGAAGTCTATGGGTGAGCTTGATTTTAGTAAGCCAGCACATGATATAGAATGTCTTATAAGAGGACTTAATCCATGGCCAAGTGCGTATACACATTACAATGGTAAAATGTTAAAAATATGGGATGCAGATGTTGTACATAACATATCAGATATAGCTGATTCATCTAAGTTTAATGATATAGAGCAGGAAATACAATGTGATGCCAACATCGCACCTGCAACTGTATGCTATGTAGATAAAAAAAGACTTATAGTTAAATGCGGAGTTGATTATTTAAGTCTCAATGAAGTACAGCTTGAAGGCAAGAAAAGGATGAAAACAGATGCGTTTTTACTTGGCTGCAGGGTTGAAGCAGGAACGGTTTTTGGTGCAGATTAGTATAGGATGTTTAATACTACTATGAAAGGGCATATTTTATATGGAAGTTAACTTAAGGGCAGTAGTGCTTGATATACTTACGGAGATAGAGAAAGAAGGAGAATTTTCCCACATAACTATTAATAATGCTCTCTCAAAGTATCAGTATCTGGACAGAGCACAAAGAGCATTTATAAACAGACTTGCATTAGGTACTATTGAATGCAGGATAGAGCTTGACTACATAATTAATCAGTTTTCTAAAACACCTGTTAATAAAATGAAACCAGTAATAAGGCGTATTATGAGAATGGCAGTATACCAGCTTATATACATGGAGAATATACCTGATTCAGCAGCCTGTAATGAGGCGGTAAAGCTTGCAGCTAAAAGAGGCTTTACAGGACTTAAGGGTTTTGTTAACGGAGTACTAAGAAATATATCACGTAACAAAGAAAATATAGTATATCCAGATATGGTACAGGAACCACAAAAATATCTGTCGGTGAAATATTCAATGCCGGAATGGATAATAAATATGTGGATGGAATATATGTCTTATGAAGATGTTAAGAGTATTCTTGCTGGTATGAAAAAAGATAAAAAGACATATATCAGATGTAATACATTAAAGGGTGGCGTTAAACACATAAAGGATGTGTTAGAGAAAGAGGGAGTTACAGTTAATGCTGTCCCTGACATACCATATGCATATGAAATATCAGGATATGATCATCTGACGGCACTTGAAAGCTTTAATGAAGGATTGTATCAGATACAGGATATAAGTTCAATGGCAGCAGGAGAGTATGTTTTGCCCTCAATAGACAGCCTCATAGTAGATGTGTGTGCTGCACCTGGTGGAAAGTCGGTAAATGCAGCACTGAAGGCAGTGGAATCTGCATATGCGAATATAAAAGATATTCCTGATGATGGTGTTGAAGAAAATATCATTAAAAGCATAACAGGAAGAGTTATATCAAGAGATGTATCCGATTATAAAGTATCATTAATAGATGATAATATAGAAAGACTTGGAATATCTAATATAGATGTCCAGGTATATAATGCATTAGATAAGGATGATAGTCTTGTTGGAAAAGCTGATATAGTAATAGCCGACCTTCCTTGTTCAGGACTTGGAATCATGGGACGTAAGCCTGATATAAGATATAATATAAGTCCTGAAAAAATATCTGATATAATCAGGCTTCAAAGAGATATACTAGAGGTTGTAAGCATGTATGTAAAGCCAGGTGGTACACTTGTGTATAGTACATGTACTATTAACCGGTCAGAAAATGAGGATAATGCAGACTGGATATGCACAAGCCTTGGTTTTACCAGGGATGGAGAGTATGTTCAGATGCTGCCATCACCTGATAAGGATAATGATGGCTTTTTTGTTGCAAGGCTAATAAAAAGCAGTTAATGCACACAGAAATGAGGTATATATGGAAAAAATTGATATAAAGTCGCTTAACTATGATGAACTGGCAGATTATATTGTCAGCATTGGTGAAAAAAAGTTCAGGGCGGCACAGTTATATTCATGGATGCATGAAAAGCTTGCCTGTAGTTATGATGAGATGACTAATATATCAGATAAGTTAAAGAAAGTTCTAAAAGAAAATACTTTGTATACATGTCTTGAACCAGTAAGGGTACAGGAGTCCCAAATAGATGGTACAAAGAAATACCTTTTCAGATTATATGATGGTAATCTTATAGAAAGTGTATTTATGAGGTATCATCATGGCAATTCAGTATGTATATCTTCACAGGTAGGATGTAAAATGGGATGCAGATTCTGTGCATCAACACTTAATGGATGTGTAAGAAATCTTGAACCATCAGAGATGCTTGATCAGATATACAGAATACAGAGTCTTACAGGTGAACGTGTAAGTAATATAGTTATTATGGGTTCTGGTGAGCCTATGGACAACTATGATAATGTTGTAAAGTTCCTTGGACTTATAAACAGTGATAAAGGACTTAATATAAGTCAGAGAAATATCACTGTTTCAACATGTGGATTAGTGCCAAGGATAAAACAGTTAGCAGAACTTAAACTGCAGATAACGCTGGCAATATCGCTTCATGCACCAAATGATACGGTGCGAAAGGAATTGATGCCGATTGCAAACAAGTATCATATTCAAGATGTGCTGGCAGCCTGTAAAAAGTATTTTGAGGTTACAGGACGGCGCGTTACGTTTGAATACAGCCTGGTAGCTGGTGTCAATGACAATGAAGATGAGGCAAGACAGCTTGCAGCACTTTTGAATGGCTTTCCTTGTCATGTCAATCTGATTCCGGTGAATCCGATTAAAGAAAGAAATTATGTTCAGTCTGGACAGGTTCAGATAGAAAAATTCAAAAAATTGCTTGAAAAAAGTGCAATACATGTTACTATTAGAAGAGAAATGGGCCGTGACATTGACGGCGCATGCGGACAACTCCGAAAAAGCTATCTTGAACAACATACATAAAAGGAGTTTTTGGAATGCAGATTAGTTGTAAAAGTGATATAGGAAGGATGCGTTCCCAGAATCAGGATTCTGTTTTTGCATCCGATAAACCGGTGGGGAAGCTGCCAA
>ENA-ORTW01002842-ORTW01002842.1-human-gut-metagenome-genome-assembly--contig:-NODE-2842-length-15563-cov-3.812871_pt1 | contig 15563 bp, 10 predicted proteins | sample MGYA00242072_ERZ509193 | MGnify/ENA primary metagenome ERZ509193 (study PRJEB26280, sample SAMEA2338813) | human gut metagenome | biome: human gut; feature: human-associated habitat; material: faeces... | reverse complement strand
AACAGATTCTTCGTATCCGGATATATATTCACACCATGTGTCCGAAGTACGACACATACCAGTTTCATATTGCCATTATCGGCCAATGTGATCAGCGTAGATAATGCATTCGATGTATATCCTGTCTTTCCTGCAACCGCATACTGGTAATAATTTTTATTTTCTTTGATCAGCATCTTATGATGCTGTGGAAATACATGTTCTTCCGTCGTATCGGATGCCGGGATCTTATAACTCTGCTCCTGGCAGATCTTCAGGAATTCCGGATAGCGCCAGATCTCTCTGCCGATCAAAGCCATATCGCGCGCACATGTATAATGATTGTCATCATGAAGCCCGTTCGCATTGACGAAATTGGAATTTTTGCCGCCAAGACTTTTACATTCTTCGTTCATCTGCTGGATGAACCAGTCGTAATCATGTCCGGCATTTTTCCCGACATTTTCCGCCACCGCATAAGCTGCTTCATTCGCTGAGGCAAGCAGCGTCGCATATAATGCCTGTTCCAGCGAGATCACATTACCTTCTTTTAATCCAACCGAAGAATCTCCCGGCTGCATAAAAGATATGCAGTCATTGGAAAATGTTACCTTGTCTGACAGATTGCCGTATTTTAAAGCAATAAGACTGGTCAGGACTTTTGTGATACTTGCCGGGTACTCATGTTCATCAATATTTTTCGCATATAAGATGCTTCCTGTTCCCGCATCCATCACGATTGCAGCTTCACCGTATGTGCCCGGTCCTTTTGGCCAGTTCTTCCAACCGTTCGACTGGATCTCCATCTTATAGGCATCTTCTTCTGCCTTCTTTTCCCGCTCTTCCGGCGTCATGTCTTCTTCTTTTTTCTCTTCCTTCTTATTGGAATCATCTTTTGATGCGTCTGCCGCCTGACTGCTCTCACTGCCGCCAGGTTCCGCATATACTTTCTGGCTTACCGTTCCCGGTATTACTGTAAATAAGGCCAAGATCAATATTATAATCCTGGCCACAACTTTCTTGCTCTGTTTCATTATACTCGCCCGTTTACTGTCCCCTTATATTCATCTTTTGTAAATCACTTTAATATAACAACTGCTCGATCTTCTTTTTATTCGCATCAAAATCAACCTTCAGTACCTGCATACCCTCATAAGTGATATCTGTATACGTTCCGTCCTGTGGAATGCATGTCTGCTGCATCTTCAGATCATCTACCGACAGAACATCTTTTGCCATAGAGTACATCTCCGATACACTCATATTCGTCTTTACATGATTTACAGCGTAATTGATCAGAGGCAGTAATGCGCTTGGATCCTTCTTCTCCATAATCTTACGGTAGATTCCATACATTACACTTCTCTGACGTCTTGTTCTTTCAAAATCATTGCCCAGTGTACGGTTTCTCGCATGCGCAAGTGCCTGGGATCCGGTCAGTGTCACATCTCCGGCCTGAATATCCGGCATACCATTCTCTCTGTAATAAGCAGCCTCTTCTTCACTGATGAATACGGTCACACCGCCAATCTCATCGATTACATTTACCAGATCATCAAAGCTGATCGTAATATAATTCTGAATATCAAGATCATATGTCTTATTGATCGTGTTGATCGTAAGTCCCACTCCGCCGTATGCATAAGTATGGCCCAGACGGCTCTTTCCATGTCCGTCAATATCAACCAGCGAGTCTCTCAGGAATGAGATTGCTGTTGATTTTCCTTCTTTTTTGTTAAAGGATACCATCATCATACTATCAGAACGTCCCCGGTCCGCATCCGGATCTCTGGAATCCGTACCTACCAGAAGGACATTATATACATCCTTGTCTTTTCTCTTTTCTTTGGCGATCTTAACCTTCTTTGCATTCGGATCTACTTTGTCTGCCGACACAACCCCTACAGAGTCCCCGTAGAATTTCCACCAGATCGACCCGTAGATACCGCCAATCAGCAATACGATCAATAATATTATAATTCCTGCAATCTTACGTTTTTTGTGTTTTCGAAAAAACTTCATCTGTCGGTGTCCCCCTAGTCCTTGATCACACGGCCAAACTTGTCCGTCGAACCTTTTTCCATCTTGCCATAGTGACCGTAAGCTCCGTATTTACCATAACTTCCGTAGTGGCTTCCATAACTGCCGTAATTGCCGTAACGTCTGTATCCATAGCCGTATCCTTGTCCGCCGGATGAATTATCACCATTGAACACATATCCCAGCATATCGATTCCACTTAATGCAAGGCTTTCTACGCCTTCTCTGATCTCGCGAAGCTTCGTATAATCATAGCGGATCACATAAAGGGCCGCATCTACATATTTGCCCAAAAGCGGTGCATCTGCCAGAAGTTCGGATGGCGCAGTATCCAGGATGATAATGTCATATTTTGACTTCAGATCTTTGATCAGTGCTCTCATACGTCCGCTTCCTATCAACAGCGAATTCTCTCTATCCGGTGCGCCGCCGAAAATGACATGAAGGCTTCCGTTCTCATTCGTTCTTTCCTTCGGAAGCTTTACATTGGTAATTGCTTCAGATAACGGCACTTCTTTCTTAAGAACCGAGCCAAGTCCCGGATGTGGTTCCTGCTCGTTCATCACTCCTGCAATCGAAGGATTTCTAAGATCACAGTCGACCAGCAGTACTTTCTTTCCCTGCTGTGCAATGGAAATTGCCAGATTCGCCGAAAGTGTCGTCTTACCTTCTCCCGGGATCGAACTCGTAACAAGCAGGGTCTGGTATTCCTTTTTCTCCACATCTTTCATAATACGGATACGAAGCTTTCTTATCGCTTCCAGATAACTCATGGAGATTCTTTCATTTAACAGGCTCACTGAATTATAAAATGTCTCTTTTTTACGCTTTTTCGTGCGGACATACGGGATACTTCCCAGATCCTGCAGATTGATATTCTTCTTCAGATCCTTTCTTGACTTCACAGTCCTTCTGGAAAGCACATACAGCAGAAGAATCACACAACCTATGATCGCACCTTTTAAAGCTCCACGCTTGTAAGATCCACGTATAACCTCCACACGTTTGGTATCTGTCGGGATACCGGTCTCATCCAGAATCGTAAGCTTGGTCTCTCCAAGTACGAATTCCGCAACTTTCGGATAATTCTTTATGACTGATTTTAACGTCTTATATGCCATCTGCGGATCATTTCCCGATACGGATATTGTCAGAAGATTCGTTCCGTCATCCGCTTTAACATCGATCGATCCCGGCATAGAATCAAGCCCCATGTCCTCAGCAACTACATCCTTCAGTACACCACTGGTAAGAATATACGGGAACACTTCCGCCATCTGCTGGGCAGACTGTGCATTCACATAGTCCATGCCGCCGACAGATGTCACCGACACTGTTGCCGATGCCACATATTTTGACTGATAACTGGTACTCACCGAGAAATAAGACTGTACTGCGCAAATAATTATAAGCCCAATGAACAGCCACCACAGCCTCTTCACACCATGATAAACATCCAACATAATATTCGTCAGATCAATCTTCTCAGGCGCATCTACACGTTCACTTCCTGATTTGTCTCTATAATCGCCCATATACTCTACATTCCTTTACTTCTTCCATAATTGCCGTAACGTCCGTATTTGCTGTATTTACCATAATAATGTCCCACCGGACTGTCCACCAGACCGGAGAACGATCTTACACCGTTCAGTACAACTCCCAGTACCTTACCTTCCTTGTCACGGAAAGCGTCCATTACTTCATTGATGTCTTCAGCCAGCATATAATTCTGCTTTGACACGATCATAACCGCATCTGCACAATGTGCAAATATCTGCGCATCTCCGATGATTCCTGCCGGTGGTGTATCAATGATCACATAATCCACAAATTTCCTACATGCCGTCATCAGCTTATAAAACGAATCCGAGTTAAGCATCTCTGTCGATGAGGAATAGCAATTCTTCCCACCCATGAACAACATATGCTTTCTGGTACATGGAACCATGACATCTGCAAGTGCTCTGTTTCCTTTCAGATACTCTCCCAGTTCATTCTCCTCTTTTGGCTCCATACCAAAGATCAGGAACTGCGACGGTCTTCGGATATCGCCATCTACCAGCAGTACCCTCTTGGACTGTTCTGCCAGCGTGATCGCCAGATTGGCGGCAACCGTAGATTTTCCTTCATTTTCAGATACACTGGTTACCACGAGGACTTTCTGTTCATTCTTTGCCATCCGGTATTCTACCTTGGCCGCCAGTTTCTTATAACTTTCCACGAACCGGAAGCTGGCTACCGGATCATCAACCAGGATTGCTTTTTTCTTACGCCGGAATATATCCCAGATTGTCTTATATTTCCATTCATAACTGATGGCTCCGAGACTTCTGGCATCCAGCTTCTTCTCGATCTCATTCTCCTGTTTAATAGTATTCTTCATATAAGAAAACATTCCGAGGAGGATGAGCACCAGTGCTCCTGCCACAAGTCCGCCCTTCTTGGCCTGTCTGCCTGCATCCAGCGGATTATCCGGTGTATACGGAATCTTCGGCTCCTCCAGCACATCCATAACCGCACTGCCCACGGTATACAACGATACGCTGCTGTAGTTGTCCATGACCGTACGGATAATGTCTATGGACTCCTTCGGTGTATCCGCCGTCACACTTAAGACCAGCATATTCGTCCCTTCCAGCACCTTCGCATGGATATCTGCATCCAGCTCCTCTACTTTCAGCTTCTCACAGATCTTTTTCTCCATGATGTTACTTTTTAATATCTTCTCGAATGTCTTCGCCATTGTGTTGGCCGAACTCAGATTACTGTATGCATTCGCATCCCCTCTGGATGACACTACGAATGTCGCCTGCGTTGTATACTCAGGAACATATCTGCTGCTTACGACTACATAAGTCAGAAGTGCTCCCGCAATTGCCCCCAGAATAATCACCCACCAGTTGGACACTATATCATGCACAAGCGTATATGGATCCAGATCATTATCCATAAATACCGGCATGTCATTTCTATTACTACTCTCCATCCTGCGCTCCTTCCTGGTCCTGTACTACAACGAATAACTTTGTTACCGCAGTCGATGCTCCTTCTGCCGTATAAAAATATTCCACCGGATAAACCCCTGCTTTGGAATAATCCACTTCTGATTTCACACTGATCGCTTCTCTTGTACCTGCAAGAGCCTCTCCGTCATCCGCATACGTATATGTTGCACCATTCATCTCCATACCTTTGACATAAGACATCGGATCAATTTCATGTCCTACTGTCGTATATGCAATATACTCCGATAATACCGGATATTCTTTCATCTGCTCCTGTCTGTCACCGGATTCTGTTACCGTTATTTCAAGTGGCACAGAACACACATCACCTGCACTGTTGCTTACCTGTACAGTTACTTTATAAACTCCTGCAGACGTATTATACATACTGTCATCCAGACTGGTACGGATCTGACTGGTCAGGTCACCATCAAGACAATCCTCCGCCGTCATATTCTCCGTAAGGTTCGCCTTTGACAATTCCGTTGTCGAATATCGAAGCGGAGCGGTCAGATGGATCTTCGGCGGAGTGTAATCTTCGTACTGCACGGTTCTTTCCAATGTTCCTGCCTGGTTCGCCTTATCGAATACCACATAAGTAATGGTACGTTTGCCCAGCGCAATAAAATGTGACATCGACGCGATACGTACAGACGATGTCAGGTCACCGTCACGGTTGTCTTCTGCTTTGACACCTTTCAGAAGTGCTTTCTTCTGCTTCTTCTGATCGGTCTGCACACTCAGTGTCACCGTCTTATCCTTGCATGTGATCACCGGCGGTGTATGGTCTTCCAACATCTTGGACTTCACAGTATATCCGGCAAATATGACACAGGATGCCACAAATATCAGGCATACTGCTATTTTTAGTCTCCTCATAATTCTTCTCCTTTATTGTTAATACAGCTGTTGCCGTCCGGAATACGGGACCGGTTCTAATCTCAGGATCTCCCGGTTGTCACAGATCCTTGCCGGATTATACTGAAACAGCACATCCAGATGGTTCTCGGAATACTCCCGGCTCAGTTCTTCATACGCATCCAGCATATACGGTGTCCTCTGAAGTGGACTGTGTGCATCACTTGCGATCACAGAAATCAGATTATGCCGCAAAAGACTGTCGGCCGCACGCTTCGGTCCTCCTCCGAATCTTCCGAGGAAGCTTCCCTTATTCGCCTGAATCACATATCCTTTTCTGAACCAGCGGTACGCGATCTGCGGATAATCCTGTATAAATTCATACCTTTCCGCATGGGCGATCACCGGTCTTGCTCCGACTTCTTCAACTCTCTTCAGAATAGAATCCGCAAATTCAGGATCTTCATCAAATGCAAATTCCATCAGTATGTACCGGCTCTGGTTAAGCGGCATGATCTTATGATTCACGATCAGCTCCGGAAGGTCTTCTGTCGAAAATACTTCCATTCCCGGCAGGATCTCTATCGGGATCTTCTCTTTTCTGACCGCTCTGACCACACTTTCATATCTGTCAATATATTCTTTCCCGAAATAATTCCCATACATTCCCGGGATATTGCAATGCGGGGTCGCTATGATCCTGTCCACTCCGCTGTCTGCTGCCATACGTGCCATCTCCAGCGTATCATACATATCTTCGGCTCCGTCATCAATCCCCGGGAGTATATGCGCATGTATATCTATCATCTCATCATCCTTTGTAATTTATAGTCTTTTTTATTATATCATTTTCAAATTATGGAGTAAAGAAAACGATACTTACTATTTCATTACTATTTCTTACTTGTCTCCTTCAGATATCTGACCGTTGCTTCTGTGTATCTGCACAAATATTCCGGTACGCCGTCTGCCTTTCCGGTCTCCGCAATTGCCGCTGCCACACAAGTGTTACATACCTTTCTAAGCTTACAACTACTGCATCTGGCCGAAATTCTAAGACTCTCTGTTTCTTTTTTTGTAAACTTCCACGCTTCCTCAAACTCCACATCCCGAAGCGGTATGCTTGGCTTATCCAGTACCACACAGGATCGCATCTCGCCCTGCCAGTTCACCACAAAAGAACTCTTACCGGCACGACATGCCATCTGTCCCGGAACTGCCTCTCCTTCCGGAGTATTCTCTGCTTCGTCTAATTGGATCTTGCGGTATTGGGCAAATACTTCTTCTCCCATCTCTCTTTGCAAAACTTCCACTCTTGCTTTTGCCGCCATCTCCGGATCCAGTCTGGCCTGATTATTATAGGCATGATTTCGTTCTCTCACGGACGGATACATATAAGTGTCGATCCTCACCGGAGCATCCAGTGATTCACCAAGCTCTATGATCTTCATCCTGTCATCCACATTCGCCTTTGCAAGACTTCCATTCACTTTCACATCAATGTTCCTCTCACGCAAAAGCCGGATGCCGTTCACCGCCTTATCAAGTCCTCCCGGATAATGGCACAAACGCTCATAGGTCTCATTGCTTGCACCATATAATGTAATATTGATTCTTCTTGGTTTATTTTCCGCAAAAAAATCTGCCCACGCCTCATCGATCAGCGTTCCATTCGTATTAATCGTAATAATCATCCCAAGTTCACGGAGTTTTTGATATAACTCGCGGAAATGTGGATACAGCAGCGGCTCTCCACCTGTCAAAAGAACAAACAGTGTCCCGGCTTTCATCATATCTTCTGCCGTTTTCGTCCATTCTTCCATCGTGCGCAGCCTTCCCACCTCTTCCATCTCTTCTCTGCTCATACGCACATAACACATGTCACAGTTCAGATTACAAAGCGGCAGCAATTCCAGCACTCCATATAGCGGCACTTTCTTCTCTGCCGCCATTGCAAACATCTGTTGCTCTATTGTCGTTCCATCTTCCATTAATTCCATATTACACCCTCAACAATTCCTGTAGATTTTAAAAAAGAACCGGGAATCCGGTTCTTTTTCGATATGTATATAGATTTATTTTTTATGACTTTGCTGTCGCCCATTCATCCATTTTAAGTTGTGTTGTACAATGAACGTTATGGCCATCCTTTCCACGCCATATAATAACGTTCGTCACTTTTCCGCTCTTCGATGATACATAATATCCATTCACAAAATCATCCATAGCACTCGCTTCATGTGTTTCCCCGCATGCATGATAAGATGTTGATAACCCTGAAGTTAAATTCGTATCAGGTTTTTTACTTGGCCATCTCTGCAACCCACATTCTCCATTAGTTTCCTGATATACATTTCCAGGCACACCACCACCAGCATTACATTCAAATTTATACTCTTTTCCGCTATCACCACATGCTGCCACATACTCATTTGCCACAAATCTTTCGCCTACCATAGTAGGTCTTACATACGCCCTCTTCATAACTATGCACTCCTTTTATAATTACATTACTTCTTATCGTTCATTAGTTGCCTATCTATACTATATTATTATAAAGGATTCCATATTCAAATTCAATACTTATCTTTTGAATTTTACGTCTTTTTATTACATTTCATCCCTGCAAACAGCGCACTTTCCATCCTTTTCAGAAATCCATCGCCATCCGGCTCGATTCTTCCTCATCCAGTTCCGTAACCTTCGTCTCCATAACACGGTACACACGCTGGCACATATTCAATACACTTGGTCTGTGTGTTGTCACAATACAAGTCTTGTTCGGCTTCTGCTCGATAATATTACGCAGTACCTTTCGCTCCGTTGTTACATCCAGCGCCGACGTCGCCTCATCCAACAGAAGAATCGGCGCATTACGAAGAACTGCACGTGCGATAGAGATACGCTGTGCCTGTCCTTCCGAAAGGCCGCGTCCACGTTCTCCGAGCGCACTGTTGATCGTATCCGGAAGCTTCTCTACAAATTCCCATGCACAGGCAATCTTCAAAGCCTCGATAATCTCTTCATCCGTGGCATCCTCTTTGACCATCCGCATATTCTCCGCAATCGTACCGGCCTTCAACCAGGTCTCCTGCAGCACCATGCCCAGGTTGCCGCGCAGGCTGTCGCGGGTCACATTGTCGATGGAATACCCATCGACGCGCAGCGTACCGCCGTTGATCTCATAAAACCTCATCAGCAGATTGACCAGTGTCGTCTTGCCGCAGCCCGTGGGGCCGACCAGTGCAATGCGCTGACCCGGCACAACTTTCAGGTTCATATCCTCGATCAGCGGCACATCGTCCACATAGCGGAACCTGACGTGGTCAAACTCCACGCTGCCCGCGCCGTGGGGCAGGGCAACAGCATCCGGGCCATCGGGCACGATGGGTGTCTCGTCGATTAGGTCAAACACGCGCTGCGCACAAGCCAGCGCGTTCTGCAGTTCGGTCATAACGTCCGAAATGTCATTGAACGGCTTCGTGTACTGGTTGGCGTAGTTCAGAAAGACCGACAGCTGGCCCACCGTGATGCCGCCAGCAATGGCGACGAACGCACCCAGCACGCCGACGGCGGCGTAGACCAGCGCATTCACAAAGCGGGTGCAGGGGTTCGTGGTAGAGGAGAAGAACGTCGCCTTGACGCCGCACTTCTGCAAATCGAGGTTGATCTTATCGAAGCGTTCCTCGGCGCGGCGCTCATAGCCAAACGCGCGGACAAGATGCTCGTTGCCGACCAGTTCTTCGACCAGACTCGTCATTTCGGCGCGGGTCTCGCTCTGCACCTTGAACATAGAATAGGTGTGGGTGGCAATGAACCGCGCGACGAAAATCGACAGCGGCGTCAACGCCACAACGACCAGCGCAATGCGCCAGTCGATGAACAGCATGACTCCCAGCGTGCCCAAAATCGTCAGCACGCCGGTGAACAGCTGGGTAAAGCCCATCAGCAGACCGTCGCTGAACTGCTCCACGTCGGTGGTAATGCGGCTGATAGCATCGCCGGGGCGGTGGGCGTCCATATATTTGAGCGGCAGAATCTCCAGCTGGCCAAACGCACGGACACGCATATCACGCACGACCTGAAAGGTAATGCGGTTATTGACGACATTCATCAGCCACTGGGCCAGCGCTGTGCAGGCAATCGTGGCAGCCATCGCTATCGCAATTTTGCCAAGGCCTGCAAAATCAACCTGACCGGGTCCCAGGATCATATCCACGGCCTTACCGGACAGTACCGGGGCCAGCAGAGTCGTGACCACTGTGATCAGCGCAAAGGTCAGCGTCAGGATGACCATGCCAGCGTAGGGGCGGATCAGCTTCAGGACGCGATGGATCGTATTCTGGTCCAGCTTTTGCTTTGTCTTGCTCATAGCGTCTTTGCCACCTCCTCCTTGCTCAACTGGCTCAGGCAGATTTCCTTATAGACCTCGCAGCTGCGCAGCAGCTCGGCATGGGGCGCGTCGCCAACCAGCTTACCGTCATCCAGCACCAGAATGTGGTCGGCTCGCTGCACGCTGGCCGCGCGCTGGGAGACGATAAACACGGTCATGCCGTGCGTTTCCTCTTTGATTGCCTTGCGCAGGGCTGCGTCCGTTGCAAAATCCAGCGCCGATGCACTGTCATCCAGAATCAGGATCTTCGGCTTTGGTACCAGCGCGCGGGCAATCGTCAGGCGTTGGCGCTGGCCGCCGGAGAAGTTGCGGCCCGCGGTCTCCACCGGCGCATCCAGCATGCCGGGTTTGCCGCGGACAAATTCCGCCGCCTGGGCTATCTCCAGCGCCTGCCAGATTTCCTCGTCGGAAGCGCCGGGGGCGGCCCACTGCATATTGTCGCGGATCGTACCTGTAAACAGCACAGCCTGCTGGGGCACGACGCCCACCAGCCTGCGCAGCTGTGCAAAGCTGTACTGCTTTACATCATGGCCGAACAGCGCAACGCCGCCGTTGTCGGCATCGTAGAAGCGGCAGACCAGGTCGATCAGCGTCGATTTGCCGCTGCCCGTACCGCCGATGACGCCGATGGTCTCACCGGACCTAGCCGTGAACGTGATGTCCGTCAGGCTCGGTGCGCCGGCATCCTTGTAGGTGAAGGTGACGTGCTCAAACTTAGCCGCCTCGGCAGCGTCGTTCACAGCCAGCTCTGCCGTGCCGGGATCCTGCATCGTCGTGTGGGTGTTCAGAATCTCATTGACGCGCATGCCGCTGGCCAGTGCGCGGGTGACCGAAACGACCAGATCCGCCAGACGCAGCAGGCTCAGCAGAATCTGGCTCATATAGTTGATAAGGGCAATGACCTCGCCCTGCGTCAGCTTACCGGCATCGACCTCCACACCGCCGCGCAGCAGCAGCGCCACAACGGCCAGGTTGACGACGAGATAGGTCAGCGGGTTCATCAGCGCCGAAATACGGCCTGCCGCAAATTGCAGCTTTTTCAGGTGGTCATTTGTCTCCACAAAGGCGGCCAGCTCGTCCGCCTGGCGGGCAAAGGCACGTACCACGCGTGCACCGACGTAGTTTTCGCGCGTCAGCAGCGTCACACGGTCCAAGCCGTTCTGGGCCTCATGGTAGATGGGCACGGTCACGCGCATGATGGCCCATATAATAAGCGACACCATGATCGTAACGCCGATGAAAAGCAGCGTCAGCTTCGGGCTGATGGAGAACGCCATAATAAGCGCGCCGATCACGATGAACGGCGAGCGCAGCAGCAGACGCAGCGTCAGGTTGACGCCGTTCTGTACCTGATTGATGTCGCTCGTCATGCGGGTGACAAGCGTCGGGGTGCCGATGCCGTCCAGCTCGCTGTAGCTCAGCGTGCCAATATGGCGGAACAGGTCCTTGCGCAATGCCGTGCCAAAGCCCAGCGCCGCCTTTGCGGAGAACCACTGGGCCGTCAGGCTGCTGGCCAAGCCGATAGCAGCCAGCAGGACCAGCAGGCCGCAGCGCGTCCAGATGAAGGCTGCATCCTCGTTTTTGATGCCCGTGTCAATGATGCTGGCAATGACCAGAGGCACAAACAATTCAAAACAGGCTTCCAGCATCTTGAAAAGCGGCGCTAACAGGGCTTGCTTCTCATAGCCCTTGATGTAGCGCATCAATTTGTGCATTGAAAACCACCTCATACGTAAAAATAAAAACAATCAGTTTATTATACCACGGTTTTCTCAATTTGTCTTGCAGAATCCCCCAGATTTCGATGATTATTTATTGGCCCGGCGTCTATACTTTCAATGGGTACTTTTCAGAGGAGGATTTGCAGATGTTCTGGGTCTACAGATATAAAGGTTTTTCCTTCACGGCGGCACGCACCGTGCACACGGCGCTGGTGCTGAGCGCTGCCGTTGGCGCGCTGCTGACCGTGCTGGGCCTTGTGACCGCCGCGCCGATAATGCGTCTGCTGGGCACGCCGGACGAGATTTTGCCCGACGCAGCGCTGTATCTGCGCATCTACTTTCTGGGCATGATCCCGCAGATGCTCTACAACATGGGCACCAATATCCTGCGTGCCATCGGCGATTCCAAGCGTCCGCTGTACTTTCTGATCGCGGCGTCGCTCGTCAACATTGTGCTGGACGTCGTGTTCATTGCGGTGTTCGGCTGGGGCGTCATGGGCGCGGCGCTGGCGACGGTGCTCAGTCAGGTGGCCAGCGCGGTGCTGACGCTGCGCTGCATCGTCGGCTCTCAGGGGATGCCGTGGCACATCCGCACCGAAAAGCTGCGGCTGCACGGCGACGTTTTCGCGGCCATCTGCACCATCGGCGTGCCCGCCGCCGCCCAAAGCGCCATGTACAACATCAGCAATATGTTCATCCAGAGCAGCATGAACAGCTTCGGCACCAGCACGATTGCGGCGTGGGGCGTCTACGGCAAGATCGACTTTTTGTTCTGGATGACGATCAACTCGCTGGGCATCGCCATCACGACGTTTGCGGGGCAGAACTTCGGCGCACGGCAGTATGACCGCGTGCGCCGCGGCGTGCGGGTCTGTCTGGCAATGGCCGCGTGCACGACGCTGGTCATCAGCTTTACATTTTACAATCTGGCGGAGGTGCTGTTCCGCCTGTTCAGCCAGGACGACGCGGTGGTCGCCGTCGGTGTCGGCATGATGCACGTCCTGACGCCGGTCTACATCACCTACGTATGCATTGAGGTGCTGGCCGGTGCGCTGCGCGGCTGCGGGGATGTCCGCGTGCCGACGCTGATCACCGTGTTCTTTGTCTGCGGTCTGCGGATGCTCTGGCTGTTCATCGCCGTGCCCATCCGCCACGAGGTCGCCACGGTGGAGATGAGCTATCCCATCACCTGGTCCCTCGCGTCCGCGCTGTTTATTCTGTACTACGTCAAGGGCGGCTGGATGCAGCGGTGCGCGGAAAAGTGGGAGAAAAAGCAGGCAGGGTGATGCCGCGTAAATTGCCGCCGCACCTGTAGGGGCCGGGCATGCCCGGCCCGCAGGCTTGCGTTGCCGCCCCTTTAAGGATGGCTTTGCAGGGAGGGGTCTTGACCCCTCCGCGGCGGCCTGAGGGCAGGCCGCCCTACATCCCCCTTACAAACAATACGTAGGGCGGGGTGACCTCACCCTGTCGCGGGGCGTCGGGGACGCCGCCCCCTACAGCAAAACCCCCATCGGAGCAACATCCGATGGGGGTCATTTTTTGCAAATTACAGCTTAAAGCTGTCCTTCAGCGTGACGATTCGATTGTACACGCCCTCATGCTTGCTGTCCGGGGTAAAATACCCGTTGCGCACGAACTGGAAGCGGTCACCGGGCTTGGCGTCCTTCAGGCTCTCCTCGAGCTTCGCACCCTGCAGCACCTTGACGCTGTCGGGATTCAGGTAATCCTTGAAATCCGCGTCGTCGGGGATGCTGTTCATGTTGGCCTCGGTGAACAGCTTATCATACAGCTCGACCTCGGCGTCCAGGCAGTGGGCGCAGCTGACCCAGTGGATCGTGCCGCGCACCTTGCGGCCATCGGCGGGGTTGCCGTTGCGGGTCTCGAGGTCGGCCTCGGCGTGGATGGCCACGACCTTGCCGTTCTCGTCCTTGTCCACGCCGGTGCAGCGCACCAGATACGCGCCCATCAGGCGGACCTCGCTGCCAAGCGTCAGGCGCTTGAATTTCGGCGGCGGCACCTCAAAGAAGTCGCTGTTCTCGATCCACAGCTCCTTCGTGAAGGCGACCTTGCGGGTCGTCGTGTCGTTGACGTCGCGGTTCGGGTTGTTGGGCAGGTCAAAATACTCGCACTGGTCGGCGGGATAGTTGTCGATGATCAGCTTGACAGGCTCCAGCACGGCCACGCGGCGCTGGGCGTTCAGCTCCAGCTCGGCGCGCAGCACGGCCTCCAGCTGGCGCATATCCACGAGGTTGTCAGCCTTGGAGATGCCGGCCTCTTTCACGAAGGTGAAGATGCTCGTCGGCGTGTAGCCGCGGCGGCGCAGGCCGGACAGGGTCGGCATACGGGGGTCGTCCCAGCCGTCCACGATGTTCTTCTCGACCAGCTCGCGCAGGTAACGCTTGCTCATGACGGTGTTCGTCACGTTCAGGCGGGCAAACTCGCGCTGCTTCGGGAATTCTTTGCCGAACAGGTTCGTGATGACCCACTCATACAGCGGGCGGTGGTTCTCAAACTCAAGGCTGCACAGGCTGAAGGTGATGCCCTCAATGGCGTCCTGAATGGGGTGCGCAAAGTCGTACATCGGGTAGATGCACCACTTGTCGCCCTGGCGGTGATGCTCGACATGCTTGATGCGGTAGATGGTCGGGTCGCGCATGTTCATGTTCGGGCTGGCCAGGTCGATCTTGGCGCGCAGCGTTTTTTCGCCGTCGGCAAACTCACCCGCGCGCATACGGCGGAACAGGTCAAGGTTCTCCTCCGGCGTGCGGTCACGGTAGGGGCTCGGGCGGCTGGGCTTGCCGGCGTCGTTGCCGCGGTACTCCTGCATTTCCTCGCGGGTCAGGTCATCCACGTAGGCCTTGCCCTCCTTGATGAGCTGCTCGGCGTACTCATAGCAGCGCTCAAAATAGTCGCTGCCGTAGAAAATGCCGCCGTTCGGCTCGGCACCCAGCCATTTCAGGTCCTGCAGGATGCTCTGCACGTACTCGTCACCCTCGCGGGCGGGGTTCGTGTCGTCAAAGCGCAGGTTGAACAGGCCGCCGTAGTGTTTGGCGATCGTGTAGTTGATGAAGATCGCCTTGGCGGAGCCGATATGCAGGTAGCCGTTCGGCTCCGGCGGGAAACGGGTATGCACGACATCGACCTTGCCCTCGGCGAGGTCGGCATCGATAATATCCGTCAGGAAGTTGGAAAATTTTTCGTCTGCCATGATTACACCCCAAAATTAGTAAGCGTCACGTTGTTGTAGGGGCCGATGCCTGCATCGACCCGCTGCAAGGCTATAGGTACGCTCGCTTTGATTATCTTACTATTATACATAGGTTTATATCATTTAGCAAGAGGTAAAAACTTGCCTGCACCTACTGTTATTTATAAAAGGTTTGTGCTATAATCAATACTGATTTACAATGCCTAAGATTTGCCGTCCTTACAAATCCTAACAAATCCTAACGAAAGGGGGCTGTGCTATGCCGACCCCGAATGACCGCGGGCCCCACCGCCCGCGCACAAATATACAGTACCATGTGGAGAATGGCTGGGTGGTGCCCGACCAGCCGCAGACGC
>ENA-ORTW01002818-ORTW01002818.1-human-gut-metagenome-genome-assembly--contig:-NODE-2818-length-15641-cov-17.471962_pt1 | contig 15641 bp, 12 predicted proteins | sample MGYA00242072_ERZ509193 | MGnify/ENA primary metagenome ERZ509193 (study PRJEB26280, sample SAMEA2338813) | human gut metagenome | biome: human gut; feature: human-associated habitat; material: faeces... | reverse complement strand
GTGGTTGTCGTGGGCGACCGCGCGATGGAAATTCCCACACGGCTGGACGATCTCATCACCAGCTACGCGGACGCGATCGACAATCTGGCCAGCGCCATGGGTCCCGACGTGCGCACGATCTCGCTCATCACGCCGAACGGCGGCGAATTTTACTCGCCTGAGAGTCTGCACACCGGTGAGCACAGCCAGAAGGACATGATCGACTTCTGCTACAGCCAGATGGATGACAAGATTATCACGGTCGATGCTTATTCCAAGCTTCGCAGCCACACGGACGAATATATTTATTTCCGCACTGACCACCACTGGACGCAGCTGGGGGCATATTATGCCTACACCGCCTTCTGCGAAGCCGCAGGCTTTGAAGCCGTTCCGCTGGAGCAGTTCCAGACGGGCCGCTACGACACCTTCCTCGGCTCCATGTACGGCTTCACCGAGGGATATCCGCAGAGCGAGGTGCTGAAGCAGCACCCGGATTATCTGGAATACTATCTGCCCATCGCCGACACCCATGCGCGGTATTACGCAAACGGGAATCTCGAAAACGGCACGCCGGTGAGCGTCGTGTATACGGAGCTGGGCGATTCCGTTTCGAATAAATATCTCTGCTTCATCGGCGGCGATACGCCCATCTGCATTGTCGAAAGCGACGTACCGGGGCCGACGTGCATTGTATTGAAGGAATCCTACGGCAACGCGTTCGTGCCGTTCCTCACGAGCCATTATGGACGCATCATCGTCATCGACCCGCGCGAATTCAACCGCGACGGCAAGCCGAGCCTGAATCTGGCCGAATTTGCCGCCGATCAGGGCGTGGACGATCTGATCGTCATCAACTATCCCTACATGATCAACAGCAAGGCGTTTATCCGCTATCTAAACGCCTTGGCAGGCGTACAATAAATTTATGAGGTGAATGTTATGGAATACCGGAAGCTGCCTCATGGGGACGAGCAGATCAGCGTGATCGGCCTCGGAACCTCTGTCGGCTGAGAGCACTCTGTGCAGAACGTCGGCTTTGGCTTCATGCACTGTCTGGATGAAATCGGTGATTTGGAGGATTACGAGCGGAACGGCATTCTGCGCTATCTGCTTAACCTGAACGCGCAGGAGCGGGACTATTCCGTCATTGCCGCCCTCACGCCGAAGGACACGAAGGGCACGTGCGTATACTGCAAGCACTGCCACCCCTGTCCGGCAGGACTGAATATCGGCCTGATCAACAAGTATTACGACCTGTCCCGGCTGGGCGACGTGCTGGCGAAGGAGCACTATCTGACGCTCGAAAAGACCGCCTCTGACTGCCTGCAATGCGGTCACTGCAACAGCCGCTGTCCCTTCTCCGTCGACCAGATGGCGCGGATGGAAGAGATTCAGGCGTATTTTGGAAAATAGCATCTGCCCCCAAGGCTCCCTGCGGCGGCTGTATGGGTCGATGCCGGTCACAGCCGTTCGCGGCAAAGGAGCGTTACGGATGTGGGTCTGCCGCTTGCCGGTACACATTGCCCCGGCAGGATGCACCGTTTTTTACGAAACTCCGCGGCGAATTCATAACTTCCCAACGGGCCGATGTGGGCATCGGCCCCTACAGAGTGCTGCGGGAATTCGCGGCTGCTCATCGGGCGGACAGAGGCGTCCGCCGCTATTGGATCGATCTTCCCAAATAAATAGAGGCCCGGCGGGAAGCGCTTCTTCTCTCCGGGCCGCTGTCTGTTATATGGACGGCCAAATGTAATGTATTGATAATTCCCGCCCCATCTGTTACAGTATAGAAAAAAGCAAGGAGCACACTATGAATATTCTGATCTGCAATGTCGGCAGTACGTCGCTGAAATACCAGCTGTTCCGTATGCCTGAGGAGCTTGTGCTGGCTTCCGGCGGGGCTGAGCGTGTCGGCGCGGGCGAGGGGCGGTTTTACGCCAAAACGCATGAAAACGGCGCGCTGACCGACGAAAGCGCTGTCTTCCCCACGCACCGCGAGGCCATTGCGCGTATGCTGCGGCAGCTGACCGACACGGTTCTTCCCGATCTGTCCGCGCTGGACTGCGTGGGCTTCAAGGTCGTGTTGGCAAAGGGCATAAGCGGCGTGCAGGTTCTGACGGACGATGTGCTTTCCAGCATGGAGGCGTTCAGCTCCATCGCACCCGCGCACAATCCGCCGTATCTCGCCGCCATCCGGCAGTTCCGTGCGCTGCTGCCCGGTACGCCGCTCATCGGCGCGTTCGAAACGGCGTTCCACCGCACCATGCCGCCGGAGGCGTACTATTATTCCATTCCGATCGAGATTTCCCGCAACTATGACATCCGCCGCAACGGCTTCCACGGCGCATCCATCGAATATATGACCGAGTGGACACAGGAGCGGATGGAACGGGAGGACTTGAAGCTCGTCGTGTGCCACCTGGGCGGCAGCGGGAGCATCTGCGCCGTCAAAAACGGAAAATCGCTCGATACCTCGCTTGGCCTGACGCTGCAGTGCGGCACGATGCACAATAACCGCTGCGGCGACATTGACCCGTATATCATCTTCTATCTCGTCGAATCCTGCGGCATGACGCTCGAAGAGGTCAAGCAGATGCTCCAGACGCGAAGCGGCCTGTATGGAATGTCCGGCGGAGCGGGCTGCGATCTGCGCGACGTGCAGGCGGCAGCCGAGGCCGGAAACGAGGACGCGGAGCTGGCCATCCGCGCATACTGCTATTCGATCAAAAAATACATCGGCGCATACGCCGCAGTCATGGGCGGGCTGGACGCGATCGTCTTCGGCGGCGGCATCGGCCTGAACAGCCCGCTCGTGCGGGCGCTGAGTCTGGAGGGTCTGGAATTTCTGGATGTCCGGCTCGACGGCTTCAAAAACCGTATGGCGATTGCCGGAATGGATATCTCCATGGAGGACGCCCCCGTCCGCGTCTTCACTGTCCATACCGACGAGGAGATCATCGTCGCCCGAAAGGCGGCGGCACTGTTGGCTACACATTGATAAATAACTTCATCCGAGAGCTGTTTCCGGCAGCTCTCGGATTTTTTTGAAGAAACTTGGGACAGAGGTGAGAGTTTTTTCGATTTCATGTACCTATATAAGTGAAAGAGCCTGACTTCAGGAAAAGGAAAGGAGGCTTCCAGCACTATGTACGATACCGCAAGACGGGTCGCACTCGTCAAGCAGCGGGTGCGGGAAAACACCCGCCGAAGGCAGCGGCGCGGCATCTATGGACTGAGCGCTATGTGTATGCTGCTGTTCGCGGCACTGATGCAGGCGGCGGGCACGGTCGTCGGGCCGGGGCAACCGGAAGCATGGGGCGTGTTCGGCGCGATGCTGCTGCGGGAGGACGCGGGCGGCTATGTGCTGGTGGCCGTTGTCTCCTTTGCCGCGGCAGCGGCGATCACCGCGCTGTGCTTCCGGCTCAGAATCAGGGAAAACCAGAAAAAAGACGGGACGGACAAGCCCGACCCGCAAGAACAGGAGGAGAAAAGCCAATGAAGAAACGAATACTTAGCATCCTGCTGCTGTGCTGCATGGTGCTGACCATGCTGCCTGCGCCTGCCTTTGCGGCAGACGAAGAAGCTTACGCACTTCCACCGGACACGGGCGGCCTGTGCGAACACCATCCGGAGCACGATGAGGCCTGCGGCTATACGCCGCAGACAGAGGATGTCGCAGGGACGCCCTGCGGCCATGTGTGCGAAAACCGTGAATCAGAGGACGGCAGCGCAGACCCGGCCGGCCCGACAGGAGCATCCAGCGCTGCGATGCCAATGCCTCTGCTCGGGGCAGTCCGTCCCGCTGCCACCCAATACACCTATACGCTGCATTACCATGCCAACGGCGGCAGCGGCGCGCCGCCAAGTCAGAGCATGACCAGCTCGGAATATCAAGTATCGTTCCTCATATCGGACAAAATTCCAACCCGTGACGGATATACCTTCAAGGGCTGGGCGGATAGCCCGTATGGGGAGCCGAAATATCTTCGTGCGGACGGCTATCATTGGTATTGCAATGTGGTAAATGGGCAGACTAACTCCACAACCATCTACGCCATATGGGAGGTGCACAATCATAGCTGGGGCGAATGGACCTCCAACGGCAACGGAACCCATAAGCGCACCTGCATCACGGACAGCAGCCATACCGAAACAGGCAACTGCTCCGGCGGCAAGGCCACCGGCACGGAGAAGGCCATTTGCGAAACCTGTCATACGGCCTACGGAGAGCTTTTGCCGCTCACCAAAACGGTCATCACCACCCCGCCCACGCTGCCCTCTGAGGGGTATGTCGGTGAGTGGTACCTTGATGGGGATCTCAAAGGCGGCGAAGCAAAGGCTCAGGGGACGGACACCGTTGTTCCCGGCTCGTTCCGCTTCAAGCACAATTGGGGAGGTAGAGTATACCCGGGCGAAAACCGCATGGAAATCCTCTTTACCCCCGACGACGCGGAGACATACGCCACGGCGGAATGTATCGTCACCGTGACGGGGATCAAGTACACGATCACAAGCGTCATAGAGGTAGACCTCCCCGACAAGCCGTTGGGCACGGCGTTTGAGGATCTGTGGCCTCTTCCTCCCGACGTCGCGGTAAAGACCAACACCGGCAGGACCTTCTTTCCCATCCCCGTGACATGGGACAGCTCCTCCTATGACCCGAACGCTCCTGGCGAGCAGATCATTACCGGCCAGCTGCATGTTGAAGAAAGCCGCTACGAGGATAAGCTGGAGCCGGCAAGCACAGTCAAGGCCATCGCCAAAATCACGCTCATTGGCGACGAATCCATTGTGCCAACGCTGGAGCCGCCCACCTACTCCAGGCAGATATACAGCGGCGATTTTTGCCAGCTTGCCTTTTCCGACGAGTATCTTTCCGGCGGAAAAGCCACGGCAAACGGCGAAACGGTTGACGGCGTGTTCACTCTGAACGAGGAGCAGGAAAAATACGGCTACTGGAACAGAGGCGGCGGGCTTGTTCAGGTGGGGTTGCTGGCGCTCAAGGTCACCTTCACACCCGATGACCTGATGAAGTACACCACGGCGGAATGTACCGTCAACGTGGACGTCATTCCCCGCAAATTCAGGCAAGCCAATACATCGTATATTGACAATAAAAAGATTGGAACAGCCTTTGAAGATCTCGGCCTGCCGAACGCGTTCTATTTCTTCGCGGTGGCCGATGAACCAAACCACGAGGGAAGCGGGCTGAACGGCAATGTGCCCGGCATCATCAAGTGGGACGATTCAAACTACGACCCCAATTCTTATGAGGAGCAGACCATCTACGGTACGGTCGACCGCGCCGAATTTGAGAAGTATTACATCGTACCCGAGGGCGCCGACCTCAGAGGCGTGGTAAAGGTCACGCTGCAGGCCGACCCGGTGGAGACGGAGATCACGCAGCCGCCCGTATTCCGGTGGAAAAAAGGCGATTTTACATTGACCTGACAAAGTACGTCCCCACCTGGCGTGGACACACCTTTATCGGCTGGTACAGCGAACGCAGCCTGATGAACAAGGTTTCCGGTGTTTATCTGACGAAGGATATGACCGTGTATGCACTCTGGCGCGTGGACAAAAATCCGAACACAGGCGCAAATCCCTTTACCGATGTTTCCGAAAAGGACTGGTTCTACGGCGATGTGATGTTCGTCTACGAAAACGGCCTGATGCTCGGCACGAGCAAGACCCTGTTCAGTCCGCACGGGACGGCGACGCGCGGCATGATGGCGACCATTCTCTGGCGCATGGAGGGCAGCCCCGCGCCGAAGGGCAAAAACAGCTTTACCGATGTGGAGGCCGGAAAGTGGTACGCTGACGCGATCACATGGACGGCGGAGAACGGCATCTTTGCGGGCTATGGCAAAGACAAGTTTGGCCCGGACGATCCCATCACCCGCGAACAGCTTGCAGCCATCTTCTACCGCTACGCGGACTACAAGGGCTACAATCTGACCGTCAAGGGAAACCTGGACAAGTTCAAGGACGCGGACAAGGTCACGGATTACGCAAAGACGGCGATGCAATGGGCGGTCGGCAGCGGATTGATGAAGGGAAAATCCGGCAATCTGCTTGACCCGCAGGGCACGGCAACCCGCGCGGAGATCGCCGCCATGCTCCACCGCTTCATTGAGAAGTATGAGTTGGTGCAGGGCAAGGCTCCCGGCGGCCTGATGGGCTGGATCGACCCGAAGCGGCTGCAAATTCCAAAGACTGGCGACAGCAGCGTGTTAGGCTTGTGGGGGTTCTCCCTCTGTACATCTCTTGCCGGATGCCTTGCACTGACCACATGGCAGATCAGGCGGCGGCGTGAGGAAACTGACTCATATACAATGCTTCGTATTTTCCATGTTGTGCCATTAACTCTTCGTGGCTGCCATGCTCAAGAATATCACCATGTTCCATGTAAAGGATCATGTCAGCATCCCGAATCGTAGAAAGCCGATGGGCAATCACAAAAGAAGTACGTCCGTGCATCAATTTTGCAAGTGCTTTTTGGATAAGCTGCTCCGTATGCGTGTCCACGTTGCTGGTGGCCTCGTCCAAGATCATGATTTCCGGGTCAGACGCCATCGCTCGGGCGATGGTCAGCAGTTGGCGTTGACCTTGTGAGATATTTTCCGCCCCTGTGGAAAGTTCAAAATCATAACCGCCTGGCAGGGTCTTGATGAAGCTGTCCACGCTGGCGGATCGTGCGGCGGCGATGATTTTTTCCTCCGGCAGATTGTCCTGCGCGTAAGCTATGTTGTCCCGGATGCTGCCTTCAAAGAGCCAGGCATCCTGGAGCACCATGCCAAAGCGATCCCGTAGCTCGTGACGGGTCATTTCCTTGGTGTCTACCCCGTCCACTAAAATACTACCGCCGTCCACATCGTAGAACCGCATGAGCAGATTGATGAGGGTGGTTTTGCCAGCCCCGGTGGGGCCCACGATGGCCACTTTCTGACCGGACTTCACCGTGATGTTCACATCATGCATCAGCTGGTGCTCCGGGGAGTAACCGAAGGACACATGGCGAAATTCCACCGCGCCCGTGCTGACCTGAGGCATCAGTCCGGGAACAGGGTCTGGTGTCTCTTCCGAGGCATCCAGCAGAGCGAAAATGCGCCCTGCGGCAGCGGACGCTGCGCTGAAACTGCCCGCCATCCCCGCAATGCTGGTGAAGGGCTGGGAGAACTGCTTGGTATACTGGAGCATGGCTTGCACGTCGCCGATCCGCATCTCACCACGCAATACGGACAGACATCCCAGCAGGGCGCTGACAGCGTAGCCAAGGTTATTTACCAGGTCGGTGATTGGAGTGACCTTACCAGATGCAATCTCGGCACTCTGAGCGGTACGCTGGAGTTCCCCATTGATTCGATCAAACTCCTCTTTTGCTCGATCCGTGTAGTTGAACACCGACACCAGCTCCTGCCCTTGGTACACCTCCTCGATGTAGCCGTTGAGCTGTCCCAGGAGTTCCTGCTGCCGGGCGTAGTGTATGGCTCCCGTTTTCATAACGCCTAGAGAGGCCAGCAGAGACACTGGCACCATAGCCACTGCGATGGCCGTCAGTATAGGACTGGTTGTGAACATCATCACCAGGATACCCACAGCGGTGACCACCTGGGTGACGATTTGGGTCAGGTTCTGGCTCAGGGCGTTGTTCACCGTGTCCACATCGTTGGTGATGGTGCTGAGGATTTCACCCTGGGTATGAGAGTCGTAATAGTCCAGCTTCAGGTGGTGCATCTTCCGGTCAATATCACCCCGCAGAGTCTCCATAACGCAGGCGGTCAGCTTAGTCATGCTGAAGCTTTGGAGAATGGCGAAAAGCTGGGCCACAAGATAAAGGGCTATCAGCGTCACGAGCAGCCAGACGATCGTTTCCCAGTCGAAGGAGCCGCTTGCCACGCCATCGTACAGTTCCGAGGTGATGCCGCCCGTCACCGCTGGGGTCAAAACGGTAAACAGGGTACTCAGGACAGCGGCGATCATCACTAGAATCAGGCGGAGCTTGTACCGTCCCAGATAGTGGAACAGCCGTTTAAACGCATTCCAGTTCATGTTTCACTTCCTCCTCTCCCAGCTGCAATTCAGCAATCTCCCGGTAGAGCGGACATGTATGTAGCAGTTCCCGGTGCTTGCCTCTCCCCACGATCTGTCCGTCCTCCATCACCAAGATACGGTCAGCATCCAGGATAGAACCCACCCGCTGAGCCACAATGAGCATGGTGGAATCCCCCATGCTCTCCCGCAGGCGCATGCGGAGTGTTTTATCTGTTTTCACATCCAAGGCGGAAAAGCTGTCATCAAACAGGTAGATTTCTGGTTTTTTTACGACAGCCCGAGCAATAGCCATGCGTTGGCGCTGGCCGCCGGACAAATTGGTGCCGCCTTGAGCGATTTCGGCGTGGTAGCCGTCCGGCTTCTGTTCGATGAACTCGTCGGCGCAGGCGACGTAGGCCGCTTGCCGCCACTGTTCCTCACTGCTGTCCTGATCTCCAAAGCGCAGGTTGGAGGCCACGTCTCCGGAAAAGAGTACATTCTTCTGGGGGATATAGCCGATCAGATCCCGCAGCTCGTTCAATTTATATTGTTTTACATTCATATCGTCCACATAGACATGGCCTACCGTGGCGTCGTAAAGCCGCGGGATCAACTTGAGGATGCTGGACTTGCCGCAACCGGTGCGCCCGATAATGGCGGTGACCTCCCCGGCCCGGCACTCGAAGCTAACATCCTTCAGCACTGGTTCGTCCGCCCCAGGATAGGTAAAGGTCACATGGTCAAAGGCCACACAGGCGCGGCCTTTGCGCAAGGCGGCACTGTATCTGCCGTCCTTGATGGAACTCTCGGTATTCAGCACTTCTGCGATGCGCTTAGCGCAGGCATAGGACACAGGAAAGAGCATAATGACCAATGCCAGCATCATGATAGCGGCAAGGATCATGCTGATATACTGGCTGTTGGCCACCAGGTCACCCACTGCCATCTCCCCGGCGGACACATACCAGGAACCCATGCCCATGACCGCTGCTGTAGTCACACCAAAGATCACCTGAATCACCGGCATCAGCAGTGCGGTCACCCGCCCAGAGAGAATGGTCATGGAGGCCAGTTCTCCATTGGCTTGGGAAAACCTTTCCATTTCTTTCCCTTGCCGATTGAAAGCCCGAATCACCCGTACCCCCTCCAGTGTTTCCAGAAAGATCTTGTTCAGTCGGTCAATCCGCTGCCGCAGGGTCACCGAGTAGCGGGAAACAAAAATCAGAATGACACCTACGCCAATGATGAGGGCGGGAATGGCCAAGCTCAGCACGGAACTGAGTTCGCCGCCGGTCAGAGAAGAGAGTACCAGCCCAGCCACCGCCATCAGCGGTGCAGTCACCCCCAGCCGCAACAGCAATGAGAGAAACATTTGGATGTTGGTCACATCGGAGGTACTGCGGGTCACTAGACTAGCGGTGCCAAACCGCTCCATTTCAGCGGCGGAAAAATCTTGCACCTGATGGAATATCTCACGCCGCAAATCAGCGGCAAATTTAGTGGACACCTTGGCGGACAGCACCGTGGCTGCCATGTTGAAAAGACAGCCCAGAATGGCCAGGGTTGCCATCACCGCCGCAATGATTAGGATGGTGTTTCGGTTTTCTCCGGCCACTCCGATGTCAATCATACTGGCCAGGGCAGTAGGCAGCAGCATGGCTGTCACAGCGGAGAGCAGCATCAGCGCCAAGAGGGCGGCCACATGCTTTCCGCTGAGTTTTACACGGGAAAAAATCGTACCCATAGTTTTCCTTTCTGCTCGTCGTACTCGCATTTTAGCTTGACAGGGCAAATAACAAATGATAGTATAAATGAGGCGATAGTATCATAGATGCTAGAATATCACAGAAGCAGGCGTTGTCAATAGTCCGAGCGAAAGTGGAACAAATGACAATCCTTGTTTCAATGATACGCAATTAAAGGAGACGTTTCTTATGCGAAGGACAACGGCTACAACAGACTATCTGAAAGAATGTATGGGTACAGCGTTGCTGGAACTAATGAAAGAAAAACCCATTGAAAAAATCAGTATTGAGGAGATGACTGCCAAGGCAGATGTAGGTCGCTCCACTTATTTCCGTTATTTCAAAAGTAAAGATGAAGTTCTGTCTTTCAAAATCACATGTCTGTGGAAGCGCTTTTCCGACGAACACGGTGCTACCAACTTCGCCACTGGTAGTTATGACGGCATCAGGCTGTTTTTTGAATTTTGCCTTTCCACTCGTCCTATTTGTGATCTGCTCTACTCAGCTGATCGCCAATATGTGATTCTAAACTTCTATTTACAAGAAGCGGCATCCATTGTCGCTAATGCCGATGCCAAAACGCACTACTTTATCCAATTTATTACATATGGATTGTTTGGGCTTATGAATGCGTGGGTATTACGAGGCTATAAAGAAACCCCACAGGAAATGGCACAAATAGTTTGCGATTGGGAAGCATCTTCGGAGGAGAAATAGCATAGAGGAGGGTAAACATATGGGGAAAATCATTCGACGCATTCTAACAATTATTCCAGCGGTGGCTTTACAATCGCTCTGGCTTTTGCTGTTGATGAAATGGCTGACCCCTTACGCACCGATTATTGTGTCACTGCTTTCCGTTGCAGCGTTTTTCTTGGTGGTATTTATTATTATAAAGAGAGATGAAACCGCTTATAAATTGCTTTGGCTGCTGGTTATTCTGTCACTACCTTTGGTAGGAGCGTTACTATATCTGCTCTTTGGAAATAAACGGACGGCCCGCCCTCTAAAAAGGCGCTTGCAGCAAGTTCAAAAGAGTTGCAATCCGCAGCCTCTTCCAATAAAAGAAGCGCCCTTTGACGGCGAAAAACGCATGGGGCAAACAGTGCGGTGGCTGGAAGAAAAAACGCAATATCCGATGTGTGCAGTTGAGCAGGTTCGTTACTATCCGTTGGGCGATAATATGTTCCCTGATATGCTTGCCGATTTGAAAAATGCAAGAAACTCGATTTACGTAGAATACTTCATTATTGAGCCGGGGCATATGTGGGACGCAATCGTGAACGAACTGGAAGTAAAAATGGAGCAGGGCGTTGATGTACGTGTGATATACGATGATCTTGGCAGTATTTCTTCGTTCAATTTCAGTAATGTCCGTGAACTGAAAAAGAAAGGCATTCCATGTATTCCTTTTAATCCTTTCCTTGCCTTAAAAGGAACTGCAAACTATCGCGATCATCGCAAAATGCTGATTATTGACAACGAAGTTGCTTATAGCGGAGGTATCAACTTATCAGATCGGTATATCAATTTGGAACATCCCTATGGACACTGGAAGGACACAGGCTTTCGGATTACTGGTGAGCCAGTAAAAAATTTTACCCATATGTTCTTGACCTTTTGGAACGCATTTTCGCTGGAAAAAGAAGCAGGACAGCTTGCAATGCCCACATATCCCAAAAGGTATCCTGCGCCGCCGCACACATTTGATGGTTATGTGCTTAGTTACTACGATTCGCCCCTTAACCATGAAGCTACCAGTAATCAGCTCTTTATTGACTTGCTTTCTCAAAGCACGGATTACGCATGGTTTTTTACACCGTATCTTATGCTTGGCGATGACTTGATGGATGCAATGATTTCCGCTGCTCAACGTGGTGTAGACGTGCGGATCATTATGCCCGGCATCCCTGATAAGAAGCTGATTTTCCGTATGTCTCGGAGCTTTTATCAGGTGTTGCTGACTGGCGGCATCAAGATTTATGAGTATACTCCCGGCTTCGTTCATGCAAAGAGCTTTGTATCAGACGACAAAGTTGCGACGATAGGAACTGTCAATCTGGACTACCGCAGTCTCTTTCTCCACTTTGAAAACAATTCGTTCTTTTATCGTTCCAGTATTATTGCAGCAATAAAGGACGATTTCATCGCTACACAGGCAAAATGTAAAGAGGTAAAGCCCTATGATATGAAACATTATTCGCGCCGCTGGGTCGTAGATGGTGTCCTTCGTATTTTCGCACCGCTATGTTGAGGTTTTTATGAAGCATTTTCTTATGTGTCTGCTATATATCGCGGCGTTAGGGGTTCTCTCCTTTGTAGTGGGGCGCTTGATCCCGAAGCATTGGTTTCACGCCGATCGTTTTCCTTGGGTCTGCCACCCGGCAGAGCAAAAACTATGGAAGCGGCTTCATGTTCGGAAATGGCAGGCAAAGATCCCCGATATGAGCCGCATATTCGTTAAAATCATGCCGGAAAAGAAACTGACAAAGGAAAACTATGAGAACTTGCCGCGCATGATAGAAGAAACTTGCGTGGCAGAGTGGACACATATTCTGTTGTCTATCGCCGGTCTTGGACTGCTGAAAATATGGTCCGGTGTTGGCGGGGTATGTATAACGATTATCTACATTGTGCTGGGTAATTTGCCGTTTATTGTTGTCCAGCGCTATAATCGCCCACGCCTGCAAAAGCTGTTTGCTATGCAGCAAAGGAAAAAATAGGAGATTCAAATGCAAACACTAATTCTAAGCTGCAACACTGGCGCAGGGCATAACTCCTGTGCGCAAGCAGTTCAGGAAGCCTACCACTCTCGCGGAGAAATCTGCAATATTACAGATTCTTTGCAGTTTATTTCAGAAAAAGCATCCACGTTTATTTCTAATTTGCATACCCGAATTTACCGCCATGCTCCAAGGCTTTTTGATGCTGGGTATCAGCGTGCGGAATCTCACGAAGATATTTTTTGTGAGGGAACGCCGATCTATAAGCTACTTTCCTCCGGCGCAGAGCGGATGTATCAATACATCCGCTCTGCAGGCTACGATAATATTATCTGTACTCATGTATTCCCAGCCTTGGCGTTGACAGAAATGCGCCGACAGCACCCATGCTTACAGCTTGTAACGAGCCACATTTCTACAGACTATACCTGCGCTCCCTGCACAGCGGATTCTGCGCTGGACTGGTATTTCATTCCGTCCACTTCGCTGTTAGGTGAGTTTGAACAATGTGGACTTCAACCTCAAAAGCTGATCGCCAGTGGAATCCCTGTGCGGCAGCAATTCTACCAGCGTGTGTCACAAGAAGCAGGAAAAGCCAACGCCGGAATCTCTCCTGCTCATCAGCATATTTTAATGATGTGCGGTAGCATGGGCTGCGGTCCAATGGAGGAGATTATATCGTATCTCTGCCCTTACCTCACAACAGAACAAGAACTTAGTGTTGTATGCGGCACAAATGATGATTTACGCAAAAAACTCCAAAAAAGAACAGAAAAGTATTCTCAAGTTCATGTTCTGGGAACCGTCAATAATGTGCCGCAGCTCATGCAAGCCTCAGACCTATTCCTGACAAAGCCCGGAGGTCTAAGTACATCTGAGGCAATGGCGGCAGAGTTACCAATGGTGCTTATCGATGCAGTGGCTGGCTGCGAGACACATAATCTGAATTTTTTTCTGCGTAATGGAATGGCCGTCACAGCCAATACGCCAAAAGCAATCGCAGACACCACAATAAAAACGCTAAATGCCCCAGTGCTTCTTTCTAAAATGCGCGCGGCAATGCGGTCGCAGACGGAATGTACGGCAGCCGATAAAATCTATGAATGGATATACAGTCATGCAAAGTAATCATATAAAGCCGGAAGTTAATTACCGTGAGTTCCGCATCCATAAACTTAATACACCTGAATTTTCTCACGTCAGGCTATTGCTTTACTGGCCAATTTTCGGCTTGCTGTTTTTGTTTCTTGAGCGGTTGCAACCGCAACGAAATTACTATCCCGTCTATTGTGGACTCGATGATATAATACCATTTTGTGAATGGGCGTTGATTCCGTATCTATTTTGGTTTGTCTTTCTAATCGGTACGTTGGTTTATACTTTTTTCGTCGATGTACCTGCATTTCGGCGTATGATGTATTTTGTGATAGTCACCTATACGATCACGGTTTTGATTTACCTGTTCTTTCCAACCTGCCAAAATTTGCGGCCAGAAGCATTTGTACGCAATAATCTACTTACACGCTTTATTGAATTATTCTATAGTTTCGATACCAATACAAATGTTTGCCCCTCACTTCATGTAATAGGCTCTGTTGCCGCGATGTTTGGGTTATGGGATTGCAAGGCGCTCCAAAGCGTCGGATGGAAAATCGCTGCTACATCAATCGCCGTGTGTATCAGTCTCTCCACCGTTTTTATGAAACAGCATTCTATCATGGATGTTCTCGCTGCATTGCCAGTCTGTTTCTTTGGTTGGTGGATTGCCTATAAGATACTCCCCAATAATAAAACAAACCGATTTCTTACGAGGATGTAATCATGGATAAATCCTACAAAAAACCGCTTCTACTAATCACGTTTGGGGTGATCTTATTTGCGGCATTCAACAATCTAAACTATGTTGCCAACTTTCTAAAATCGTGTATTGGCTTGCTCGCTCCGATTTTATCAGGCCTTTTGCTGGCCTTTGTTCTGAGTGTACCCGTGCGCGGACTGGCAAAGAGGCTTCGACGAAAGCTGACTAAAGCTACAGATCGGCAAATAGACATGATAAGCCTGTTACTGACGCTGATATGTGTTATTGCGATTATTGCTCTTCTGTGTGTAATTGCGATTCCACAGCTCACTGCATCTGTAAAAAGCATTGCTGCTCTTGTTCAAGAAAAATGGCCTGACTGGGTCGGCTTATTGCAAAGATACGGCATTGACACAGAGAAACTGTCGGCACATTTTGCTGCGCTCGATTGGAAATCTATTCTGCAAAGCATTTCGAGCGAAATGAACACAGTGATTTCCTCAGTTGCCAATGTTGCTGGCTCTACGGTATCTGCGATTGCTGATGTTGCAATTTCACTTGTGATCACATTCTATGTGCTAATTGGATGGCGTGAATTGAGCAGTCAAAGCAAACGGGCACTGTATGCCTACTGTAAGGAATCCGTTGCAGATAGAATTTGCCATATTTCGAAACTTGCACATGACACCTATGCGAAGTTTCTTTCTGGTCAGTGTGTCGAGGTTATGATTCTTGGAACATTGATCTTTCTTTCGCTTTCTGTTGCAGGGATTCCATATGCGGGGCTAACAGCCGTTTTAACTGCCGCCTTTGCATTCGTTCCTTATATTGGAGCATTTCTCTCCTGCGCTTTCGGCATTTTATTTACTTTATTGGCGGCTCCGAACAAGGCGCTCCTATGCTTTATCGTCTATCAGGCAACTCAGTTTGTTGAAAATCAGTTCATCTATCCTCACGTCGTGGGAAACAGTGTAGGGCTATCCCCATTCTGGACGTTGTTGGCGGTTTTGCTGGGCGGTAAACTGTTCGGTGTCCTTGGCATGATCTTCTTTATTCCGTTAATGGCTCTTGTATCTCAGCTTCTACACGAATCAATCGAACGGCGGCTGCATACCCGCAAACCGGAGCTGTCCAATGTACAAAGCAACTCAGACGAGAATACAGACATATCTCAATGATGTAGCAGGCGTTCGAATAGTTTGTGCGTTTATTGACGATATTGGCTGGCTTTTGATTTTCAATACATTGATTGCAGGGCTGATCACTTCCTTTATATCGTCTGGATGAACAGATCCGCCAGGCAGTTCTTTCATTGGAAACAAAATGGACAGAAAAAGAAATTGGTTTTCAGGTAGAATT